>Ga0302324_100000931_pt1 | contig 73362 bp, 65 predicted proteins | sample Palsa_T0_1_FD_201949 | JGI IMG/M metagenome (GOLD analysis project Ga0302324, IMG submission 201949) | Peat permafrost microbial communities from Stordalen Mire near Abisko, Sweden - Palsa_T0_1 | ecosystem: Environmental > Terrestrial > Soil > Palsa > Peat permafrost | place: Sweden: Abisko...
CTTGGAGTGCCTCATCGATGGTGATCAGAGCGGCGTCGATCTTTCCCTCGAGGAGTTGCGCCTCAGCCAGACGCGTGAGTTGAGCCGTGGTCCAGGCCGTGGATCCAGCTTCGGCCAGATCGGTTAAGCCCTGGCGGATAAGCGCTACGCCTTTACCCGCATGGCCGAGCTGCGCCAGCGCCCAGCCGAGCAATGGGCGGGTGAAATTTCTGACGTAAGAAAAGCCGTGCTCTTCCGCCATGGTTAACGCCTGGGTGGCGGCAACCTCGGCGTGCTGCGGTTCTCTCAGCCAGCAGGATAGCCGGCTTTCAAACAATCGCGCGACCGCCAGGTCGTAGGGGTTGTTGCTTTCCCGCCCGAAGGCGATCGCTTGGGCAACGCGCTGCCGGGCTGAATCGGCGCGACCCAAGGCCCCCGCGCTAAGGCTTGCATAACCAATTGCAGCGACGGCCGCGCTGGGAACTTGTCTGAAATCAGTAGAGGTAAGGCAGCCGCTCCCGCGCGCGAAGTGCTCTTCGGCTCCGGCGAGGTCGCCGCGATAGAAGCTCACGGCCACCTGAGCACTGCACGCGAAGCCAACGCTCGCGGGGCTGCCCTCGCGCTGGGCGAGGTCGAATATCCGGTCCGCCAGCAGGACCGCGGTAGAGTAGTCGCCCGAGAAATAAACGCTACGCCAAATCCCGAATATCTGCGCAACCAGTTGGGCCAGGTTGCCACCCTTCTCCGCCAGGTCACGGGCGCGCTCGGCAGCCGCGCGCGTCTCGGGCGCGGTGAACCCTTTCGTGATCAGCAGCACCTGCGTCAGAGTGCTGGCCACCTCGAGTTCGCGCGAGTCGCGCTCAGCCGATTCCGCCAGTTTCTTGATCCATTCGAGACCCTGTTGCAATTGCGCTTGCGCCTCGGCGAAGGCCGACCGGCTCAGCGCTTGTTGGCCCGAGCGCGTCAAATATTGCACCGCTTTGTCGGGATTGGCGCTGCGGCCGTAATGATGCGCGAGTTCAGCCAGATGTTCCTCGAGCGAATTTGTATAGAGCGTCTCGAGTGCCGCAGCAGTGCGATCGTGCAGTTGCCGCCGCCGTTCCAGCAAGACCGAATTGTAGGCGACCTCCTGGGTCAGCGCGTGCTTGAAGATGTATTCCGTCTCGCCCACCGCAGGTTGCTCGTAGATGAATTCCGCCAGTTGCAAATCCGCGAGCATACGGTTGAGGTCATCGTCGGACTTGCGCGTGACCGCGCGCACCAGCCCGGATGGAAATTCTCGTCCCAACACCGCCAGTGTTTGCAATAATTCCTTGGCGTCGGCGGGCAGGCGATCGATGCGCGCGGCAAGAATCCCCTGCACCGTATGCGGAATCTTCAACTCCGCCAGCGGCATGGTCAGATGCGTCTCACCGTTGCGCTGCAGCACGCCATCCTCGAACAGCGCCTGCACCATCTCCTCCATGAAGAAAGGCGTGCCCTGAGTCCGTTCGGTGATCAGCCGCTTGAGCGGAAGCAGATCATCCCCGCCGCCCAAGAGCGCTATCAGCATCTCGTCGGCGCTCTCCTTGCCCAGTGGGTCGAGCCGAAGCTGCGTGTAGTAGGTCTTGCTATTCCACTTATGTGAGTATTCGGGGCGATAGTTGACCAGCAGCAAAAGCTTCGCGGTGCCAAGAGATTCGGCGAGCAGATTCAGCAACTCCTGGGTCGCCTCGTCGATCCAGTGCAGGTCCTCGAAGATCACCATCAGCGGCTGATTGAGTGACTCACGCAGCAGAATCCGCTTGATCGCTTCCAGTGTGCGCCGCTTCTTGATCTGAGCGTCCATCTGCAGCAGCGGATTTTCGCCTTCCACGATTCCCAGCAGGTTGAACAGGTACGGCAGCGTGTCTTCCAGACTTCGATCCAGGATCGCGATTCTTCCCGCCACCTTCTCGCGCCGGGTTCGGTTGTCGTCCTCCCCAGCGATTTTGAAATAGCCGTGCAGTAGATCGAGCACCGGCAGATATGCCGACGCCTTGCCGTGCGAAACCGAGAACGTCTCCAGCACCATCCAGCCGGATTGCGACGTCGCCTTGAACTCGAAGTACAGCCGCGACTTGCCGACCCCTGGCTCGGCCATCGCCGCGACGATCTGTCCACGCCCCGACCTGGCCTGTTCACCGGCGTGTTTGAGCTCCTCCATCTCGCGCTCACGTCCGACGAACTTGGTCAGGCCGCGCCCCGCCGAGCGTTGCAATCGCGTCCGCAAAGGTCCGAGCCCTGTCACTTCGTAAACGTTGACCGGCTCGCTGACGCCTTTGACCTTGGTCGCGCCCAGCGCCTTCAGAAAGAAGTAGCCTTCGCAGAGTTTGCGCGTGTTCTCGCTGATCGCAATCGCACCAACCGGTGCCGCGGTCTGCATCCGCGACGCGAGGTTGGTGGTATGCCCGATTGGCGTGTACTCGGTCTGTCCTGCGCCGGTCTCGATCGATCGCACCACCACCTCGCCCGTATTGATTCCGACGCGTCCCTGGATCGGGCTACTCCCCTCGGCGACGACCTTCGCCGAGTAGCGTTCCAATTCCTCCTGCATGCGCAATGCCGCATAGAGCGCCCGCTGCGGGTGGTCTTCGTGTGCGAGTGGCGCTCCGAACAGCGCGAAGACGCCGTCGCCCGTCGATTGCACGACATACCCGTCATAGCGATGGACTGCGTCGATCATCAGTTTCAGCGCCGGATCGATGACCGCGCTCGCTTCCTCGGGGTCGAGGTCCGCCATCAACTCCGTCGAACCTTTAATGTCGGCGAATAACGCCGTCACCGTTTTCCGCTCGCCTTCCAGCGCGCTGGTCTCAGTCTGTTCGGGTGTAACTCGCACCCGGTCGTCAGGTGCGTGACCAGATTTGACGGAACTAGGGCGTTGGGTCGAAAAAGCGGCTCCGCAACCATCGCAGAACCTTGCTCCGGCCCGACTCAATGCGCCGCATGACGCGCATTGCGCTTCCATCGGCGCGCCGCATCCGTCGCAGTACTTCGCGGTTCCTCGATTTTTTATGCCGCATTTTGCGCACTGCATCTGGTCGTCTCTCAGTTAGTGCCGAGTTCCTCTAGCAAGGCCTTGGCGTCCTTCAAATCGGCGGTAACCAAGCCCTCGTTGAACCAGTTATAGATTTCCGCGAGCATCGTGCGCGCCTCGTCGCGTTTATCCTGAGATGCGACCAGCCGCGAGGCTCATCGTCACCCGCAATTCCAACGACTTAGCACTCGTTGACTACGCGACCAAGATCGCCTTGCGAAATTCGGCTTCGGCGAATTCAGCCTGTCTAAGTATGAGCTGCAATTCTCTCCGGACGAGGAGTATCTCGGCATGACGCGCGAGTTCCCCGCACGCGCCTCTTGAATCGTTCCGGGTGCATTGCCCAAAGCACCGCTCAGTCTCCGCGCATCGGCCCGATTCGTAACTTCTCTAGTTATACCTAGCGGATTCCCAATTTTCGCAAAGCACTTCAGGGCTTTAGTTATCAGTGTGTACCTTGCGACCGGATTTCTGAGTTGCAACTCGGGCAGCGCATGCGGCCTCCTGTGGCCCCGATCACTACCACACCTCGTACAGATGGCGGAATGTGCGAGATGCTCTTAGAGCAAGTCGCGGAGTGCTCAATCAACGGTTCTCCATAGCTCCTCCGTCATACTTCGTGCCAGTTGGCAGCCCGACCTCGGTGGGTTTTGTAACCAGTTAGCGGAGTAGTTTAAGGCCCGATCGCCGCCTCAAAGATAAAAAAGCGGAGTATTCGCCTTGAGTCCAAGCCTCACGCGTCCGGCGTCCTCCAACCAGTCGTGCGCCAGCACTATGTGCTGCCCAACGGCGTAAATGTCTCGATGGGCTCTTTCGATTGGACTGTCAATATAGAGGGCGGCCGCACCAGCCGCTTCGTACATGGCCGTCACCACCGCCTTAGCGGCCTTCGCGGCATGGATCGCCGCACCCCACATTCGCGCCCGTTGTTTAACAGCAACCGGTATTCCCTGGCTGCAGGCCGTCCAAATCTCGGCCGTCGCGTCGTGCAGGAGCAACCGCGATGCGTCCAACCCTGCCTCAGAAGCCCCCACCGCGGCCTGAACTGCTGGCCGATCCCGTAGTCCAGGACCCCGATCGACTTGCTCCTTTAACGACCCCAATTCCAACAAAGCGTCGACGGCTGTTTGCGCAACCCCGAGACATATGGAAGCACAACCTGCTGAGAGCAGGGCTCCTAGCGGCATTCGATACAGAGGACGATCGAGTTGCTTGGCCTCGATGAAGGAGAAGGTCCGCTCATCCGGGACGAAAACATCTTCCAATGCAACGTCGTGACTGCCCGTGCCGCGCAACCCGCCGACGTACCAAGTGTCCAGGATACGGTATGAGCCTTTGGGTATATAGGCCATCCGTAGTTGCGGCGTACCCGATGGCCCTACTCTGGGCTCGGTTCCATCGGTAACCACACACATTACCGGAATCCAGTCTGCCAATTCGCAGCCCGAGACTAGTGACCACCGTCCCGTCACGCGAAAGCCGCCATCTACCGCCCTCGCTCTGCCCGATGGACGGGTCGAGCTGGCAAAGAGCTTGCCAGGGTCGCTAAACAGCTCCGCTCTTACCGATTCCGAGAGCAAACAACTGAACAGACCCGGTAGGGAATTGACCCAAGCGATCCACCCCACTGAGGCTTCGGCTCTCGCTAGTTCCTCATAGACTTTGAGAGCCAGTACCGGAGCGGCTTCGTGTCCTCCAAGGCTGGCCGGCACGGCCAATCGACACAATCCGCTCTCCAGGAGTGCTTCGACGATTCGCGGCGCCAGACGGCGAGCCTCTTCGGTTTCTTTGCGAGCACCCTGAATGGTGCTTCGAGCGGCTCGTACGGCGCTTAACGGATCGGGTAATGTCGTCACGTATCTGTACCGGAATTACCGTCGTAAGAACTTCACTTAGGGTCGCACTGGCGTCAGATGGTCTATAAACGCGAAGTTCGAGCCGTTTTGAGCCGGAGGGCGTTCCACCTTTGTTAGCTTAGTCAGTAGTTGCTCGGGATCGAATCGCGAAAGCCAAGGCTCGCCAATCGCTGCGAATTGCGTAGCGAATGCCTTCGCGAGAGCCACGTCATCGGGCGAAAGTACGGCATCCGACGCGACGAAGCTGAATACGACTTCGCTCTTGGACGCACCAGAGCAAATAAATCTCAAGGTCTTATCGAGCGCAGCTTCAGTAAGGTATTGGCTGACGCCGAGTAATGAGAAGAACGTTGCCTCTTTGAGGTCCAGGCCTGCTTGCGACAACGCGGGCGCGATCGAAATTTTCTCGAAGTCCACCGCAACAAAGACCGTGTTGTCCGGAATAGAAACGCTTGCTTTGGTCAGGCGTCGGCGCTTCCAATGGTGGGTCGCTGGATGGTCTACTTCAAAAATCCTGAGTGACTTGCTCCACGACGGTTGCCGATAGGCGAAGGTGTCGAGTCCCGCTCCGAGCAGAACGTACTGACGCACGCCCTCGTCGAACGCCTCCGCCAGACAGTCCTCCGCATACCTGCTGCGCATCACAAATGTTGCCTCGAGTCGGAGCCTGGTGAGAGTAGGCAAACGTTCCAGGAGATCGAAGCGGGACTTGTAAAAGTCACCGAGCGGATCGACGAGTCGGAGAGATATAGGGTCGTCAAGGATTCTTGGATCGTGCCGAGGCACTTGATGCAACGCTCGCATCACCGCTGCACCCTCCGCCGTTACGCTAGGGCGTTCTTCATCCATAAAAGCATCCTGCCGCCTGACTTAGCTGGGTATATCTCCGGCGAAAGTTGTTCGATGCATCAGGCGCGGGACTACGCCGTAGTCATGAACCGCATAATGCAGTGCGCAGCGATTGTCCCACATGATGACATCACCGTTAGCCCATTGATGCCGATAAGTAAATTCCGGGCGGCAGTTTTGCTTCGGGTGGCTTGAGAAAAGGCGAGCCCCTCTGCGTGATTTACTGATAAGTGTATGGCTGGGTCTCTGTGATTCTCATACAGTGTGGAAAGTTCTCCCCACCTTGTCCCTACCTCAGCAGATCGAAGCAGATGAGAAGTGAATTCTCTCTGCATTCTCTGTTTCTTCCTGGCGTCGTGGACGCGCGTGATAGTGGCCTTAATCAGTCCTTGATGAATGCGATCAGAGCGGCTTTGCGCCGTTCTCAAGTACGATGACGAGGTAATTGCCGCCCTGCCGGTTGCCGGCGCCCAGGATCGTGGTCGCGAGCATCACGCCGGAGCTGGAATTGGAGAAGAGCAGCTGACATTCTCATCGCCGGTCAATTAGGCTCACTTCTGCCAGCGTTCGCGATACCAAGGGCTCCGCAAGACTGCGCCGATCAAGACTGTTCTTGGTGCGGAATTCGTTAGCGTAGGATGCGAACCTCGACCGACGACCGAAACCACCATACTCGACGAATCGACTCAGAGACTGACTGAGAGCGATGACTTGAGATGGACTGTCGTTGTACTGATCTGACGGAGGCTGAAGCCAGCTTCCGTGTCGGGGGTCCGCCCCTACACCGGATCGCCCTCACGCAGGTTGCGAGCGGATTTTGCAGAATCAAAGCCTGCAGTCAGATCTGGTTGAGATCGTCGTCGTACTGGCTGCGCGCTGCGGCCGCCCAGCAAATGCAAGCTGGCTACCGTCCCACGACGAGGGCTTCGAGAGAAATCGGCGTCAACGTGGAGCGCTTAATTATTGACCGGCTTGGGACTGACAGGCTGCGTACCCGTTACATGGTGGAACAGTTCAGATGCGTCGTGTACCGGATGAAAACGATGATGGCGGCGTTGATGATAATGATGGTGTGGGTGCTCCGTAGCGCTTTCGGAAGGATGATCGGTAGACGTTGATGGAGTTTCGGCGGAGTTGTCGGCCGGCCCGGTAGCAGGCTCGGCACTTGCTATGGAAGCGGACGCAATAATGACGGCTAGAATAATTGCAGTTCGTGACATCTCGGAACTCTCCAAGGACTATTGCTAAAAAATGGAATAGAGTAATTCGTTGAAGATTCAGTACGCGCGGATTATGCGATAAGCATGCAATATGTTCCAAAGGTCCTCCCGCTTGATTCCTGCGCCTGCGTAACCAAGTACCTGGAAGCGCGGCAAGACCATCTTGTCCCGGATCTGCGAATAAGCTTTGGTCTGCGAAGACGGTCGAGGGCGCGAGACTCGCGGGTCACTTCGCGATCTTGGCAACGGTGCCTTTCAACGCGACTCCGGCGACGACGGCTCCCGCGTGGCACTCATATTCGCTCTTGTCCGGAATTTCGTTCCTGTCGTAGTAGCTGACGACGTTGACTACCGCGTTACCGCCTTCAGCAACCGCGCGGTCGCGAAGCTGAATCAGCGCCGAGAGCATAGCCCATTGGCACGCCGACTCGTCGGACTTGCCGAAGGCATTGGTCTTTTTGTTCGTCACAAACTCGCCCAAGTTTTGCAGCACCTGGGGTTGCGGCTGATCCGCGAAGTAAAAGGGAATCGAGTTGCCGACCTTCTCCTGGAAATCCGAGCTACCCATCACCTCCTGTATTTTCAGCAGAATTCTGGTGTTGCGCGCACCCGCGATTGAACTCGATGCTACGATTAGCAAACTTGCGAAGAGCAGGCGCTTGAGCATTTGTTTCCCCGTACGAGAGAGATAAGTGACGCATTGATCGCCGACTAAACAAAGCTTGCCAATGCGAATTGAGTTTTAGCAGATTGCCCGCCATCGCAAAATCGTCGATAAGTCTACCCATGAGCGGCACCGATCATGGCGTTCAGCAATGCGACGTGCTGGTGATTGGCGGCGGTCCCGCGGGATGCACGGCGGCTGCTTTGATCGCCGATCAGAGCCGGGACGTGGTGTTGCTGGAGAAAGCCACCCATCCGCGTTTTCAGATCGGGGAGTCACTGCTCCCGCGAAACCTTCCCATCCTCGATCGGCTCGGCCTGCATGCCGAGGTCGCCGCCATGGGTATCGCCAAGCCCGGCGCGGAGTTCGTTTCTGACGAGACCGGCCAGAGCGTCGCCTACGACTTCGCATTGAGCCTCGACCGCGAGTACACGCATAGCTACCAGGTGCGGCGGTCCGAATTCGATCATGCGTTGATAACCAACGCACGGCGCAAGGGCGTGCGTGTAGCGGAAGGAACCACTGTCACCGCGGTGGCCTTCGGCAAGTCCGGCGCCCGCGCCCGCGTGACCGCGATCGACGGTCGTGGAGATGAGCTTGCTTTTGCCCCGCGCCTACTGCTGGACGCATCCGGGCGCGACGCTTTCCTGGCGGCCAAGCTGCGGCTGAAACGTTCGAACAAACGCAACTCCACCGCGGCCATCTTTGCGCATTTCCGCAACGTCAAACCGCGGTCCGACAGTCTGGCGGGTTACATCACGGTGCATTTAACGCGGGACGGATGGTTCTGGATGATCCCTTTGCCCGGCGAAATCATGAGCGTCGGTTTCGTCGGGGGTCAAGCGCTGTTCAAGAATCGCGGGGCAAGCCTGCCGGAGTTCTTTCATGATCGGCTGCGCAGCAGTCCAACCGTCAGCGTGCGGATGGCCGAGGCGGAACTGGCTTCAGGAATTATGACCGCGGCGAACTATTCCTACGACGCCCGGCGCGCGAGCGGCGCCGGGTTCTTTATCATCGGTGATGCTTTCGCTTTCATCGACCCGGTTTTTTCGAGCGGAGTGCTACTGGCGATGACGGCGGGCGAACTGGCGGCGGAAGTTGCGGCGTTGTGGCTCACGGACTTTCGCGCCGGCCTTGCTCTGGCGCGCCGGGCCGAGCGCCAGCAGCGCCGCGCGATGCACCGGCTGAGCTGGCTCATTTATCGCATCAATCATCCGGTCTTCCGCGACATGTTCATGGCGCCGAGCGATATTCTGCGCATGCGCGCCGGCGTAGTCGCGCTGCTGGCCGGCAACCTGCAAGGCGGCTGGCGCTACTCGGGACCGTTGCTCGCCTTCAAAAGTGTGTTCTACCTCAAGTCCATGGCGTATCGGCTGGGCCTCGCGCTACGCCCGCAGCATCAGGCGCTTTCGAGTAGCTGAGCCGATGGCAACGTCACCCTCGACGGAGGCGAGAATCGATCCGCGCGAATCCAGGACTCTGCCGAATACGATCGAGATCGCCAGAGCGCCGCGCAGGCCGCACGTTCCTGAATCGCGCTTTGGCACCTGGTTCATTAATACAGGTGCGTGGAATAAGTACGTCCTTGAAATCGCGGTCGGCGATCTCGAAGGCCTGATAGCGGACCGGCGTGAGTCCTATCCGGTGATTGTGGATGCGGGATGCGGGTGGGGTCATTCACTGCAACTGCTGCAGAATCGCTTCCGGCCCGAACACCTCGTTGCAATCGACATTGACGCGAAGATGATAGCCGCGGCGAGCGCGAAGGCTTTGCGCCCGGGGCTCAAGGTCGAATTCCAGACGACGACCGGGTCTCAGCTTCGGCTCGCCGACGGCTCGATCGATATGATCTTTTGTCACCAGACCTTCCACCACTTCGTCGATCAGGAAGAGGCGCTGCGCGAGTTCTATCGGGTTCTGAAACCCAAGGGCGTGTTGCTGTTCGCCGAATCCACGCGCCGCTTCATTCATTCGTGGATCATTCGACTGCTCTTTCGGCATCCGATGGACGTGCAACGCACCGCCCCTGAGTACCTGTCGATGATCCGCGGGGCGGGCTTCGCCGTTGCGCCCGAATCGATTTCGTATCCTTACCTCTGGTGGAGCCGGCCCGATTTCGCCATTTTCGAGCGCTGCTTTGGAATCGCACCGCGAGCCGGCTATGAAAACACGCAGATCAATCTTGCGGCGATCCGCCCGTGACCGGATCGTCATGTGCCGAGGGCAGTTCGATTGGTTGAGTCTGACCAAGGATTGAAAGCCAACGCGCGACTGCGGTTGGAGAGCGTTCGCGAGATCGCTAGGGTGGTTCGAGTAGCGAAGCGGATGGCGTTCGCGAAAGCGATGGCGCGTGCAGGGAGCGCGAATAGCAACTATGGGATCGACTATGAAAGGCCAACCTTGGGGAACGATAGTCTTTTGTAGGCAGCGGTTAGCATTTGATTACTTTTGATGATCGTAATACATTCAATCGCTGGAGATTCTGAGCAGCGCATTAACCGGTACGGCGCAGGCGCCTAACCGAACGGCGCCTTGAGGCTGCGATGGTGGGCGCGTTTCAGGAGGGACGTCCGATGCCCTTTTACACCGCTGCTGCTCGTAGCGGCATGCGATGCTAATCAGCCGCCCGACTTTCACCCAGGATTGGTAGCCGTGGAACGATTGAGTGACCAAGGTGGTTCCGAGCAAGTCGATCATACACGTTTGAGAATTAGCCAGTGGGCGGCCTACGGGCTCGCCGGCGAGAGGCCAGACGATCTCAGCACGCGGAGGCGCTGGTATGGCGCGGCTGACGGCGGCGACGTTGCTGCGGAGGCATTACCGGCGGCACTGCGGCGGCGGGTCACCGAATTGGGTCAGAGAGCCTTCAGGGCGGCTTGTAGTCTGGATATCCCGGAGGCGACGCGTTTCATTTTTTGCTCGCGCAACGGTGAGTTCGAGCGAACGCTTAGTATTCTGAGAGCGTTGGCGGGAGACGATCCGGTCTCGCCGGCGGATTTCAGCCTGTCGGTGCATAATGCGCTGGCCGGACTGCTGTCGATCGCATGGCGTAACAAAGGTGGGCATACGACGATCGCGGCCGGCGCGGACACCTTCGAGGCTGGACTGATCGAGGCGGCGTCCTGTTTGATGAATCGGCCCTGCGAGCCGGTTTTGGTGGTCTATTACGATGATTGCCTGCCCGAACCTTACGACGAAATTGCCAGCGTCAACGAGTCGTGCGTGGTATTGGCGATGCTGCTGACTTCGCCACAGGATGACAGCGTTGGCGTAATCCTGGAACTGACACGGGAGGCGAGCGAGGGCTCCGGTGAAGAACTCGCAGGAGCGCCGTATGCGGCACACAGCGGTCAATCGACGTTCCGATCGGCGACCGACGCGGCCAGCGCCTTGATAGAGCTTCTGGTGAACGACGCGGCCGAAGGGAGAACTCACGGGAGCAGATTTTCGCATTGGCGGTGGTGCCGTGCTCAAGCGAGTTAATTATGTATGGCGCCTGCTGGGCACGGCGTTCGGTTTCGCCAGTCTGGGTGTGGGCGGAGTTTTTTTGGCACTCACGATAATCCCGGCCGCTAACGTGTTTCTCGCTGACGAACAGAAACGCAATCGGCGCGCGCAAAGTATCATCCGGGCGAGCTTTCGCCTCTACCTGTCGCTATTGCAGAAGGGCGGAATCCTGCAACTTGAAGTGATCGGCGGCGACCAGCTGGGGGCATGCCGGGGCAACCTGATCGTAGCGAATCATCCGACGCTCCTGGACATCGTGATTCTGATGGCTCTGGTGCCCGACGCGAAGTGCGTGGGCAAGCGGCAACTGTGGCGCAATCCGATGCTGAGGCCGGTGGTTGGCGCGGCGGGTTATATCCGCAACGATTGCGAGCCGGAGATGCTGATCGAAAAATGCCGGGCGGCATTGCAGGCGGGTTATAACCTCATCATCTTTCCGGAGGGCACGCGATCGGTTCCGGGACGGGCGTTACGTTTTCAAAGAGGATTCGCGCATATCCTGATAGCCAGCGGCGCCAGTCTGCGGTCGGTGTTGATCACGTGTCAGCCGATGACGCTGTTAAAGGGTGTTCCGTACTTCAGGATCCCGCACTCGCCGCCACATTTTCGGATCGAGGTCGAAGAAGAGATCGAGGCGGCCGGTTATGCTGATGGAGCCGCGGGATCGCGAACGCTAAGAGCACGGAGGCTGGCTTCCGCAATTGAGTCGGACTATTGCAGGAGGCTGAACCATGCCTAACCTGGTGCGCGAATTGAAGGAGCTGATCGTGAGTTCGCTCGCGCTCGAAGATATCACGCCAGATGAAATCGAGAGCGACGAGCCACTGTTCGGCGAAGGCCTCGGGCTCGACTCGATCGATGGGCTCGAACTGGGCATGGCGATACGGAAGAAATATGGCGTCAAGCCGCAAGGATCGAAGGAAGAGATACGCGCGATCTTTGCGACCGTGAGCAGTATCGCCAGATATGTCGCGTCGCAGAAGGCTGGTTGAGATGTTTTCGAAGAGCGAGATTCAGTCTGAGTTATACCGGGTGCTGGAAGATCTGTTCGAGTTACCGCCCGAGAAACTCGTTCCCAGCGCGAGACTGATGGAAGACCTCGACCTCGACAGTATCGACGCGGTTGACTTGATGGCGCGTCTGCAGCAGTACACCGGCAAGCGTATCGCGCCGGCTGAATTCAAGAGCGTCCGCACGCTCCGCGATGTCGTCGATAAGATCTACAACCGGCTCGCCGCGAGCGCATAGCCGCCTTTAGAGGCCAACGGCGGATATATCGTCATGGGGATCGTGGGGCTGGCGCCATTGTTCGCCGGAGCACGGGCCGACATGCATCCGATCGCATTCCATAAAGGTGAAACGATTACGCTGGCGCGATGGCGCGCGGACGTGGAGCATAACGCTCAGCGGCTGCTGGCGCGCCGCATAGGGCGCGGCGCGCTGGTGTGCGAAGACAGTTACCCTTTCTTGGTTGGCCTGATGGCGTTGATACAAATTGACGCCGGCGTCATCCTGCCGCCCAATGACCAACCCGGGACGCTGCGTGATCTTCAGCCGGAATTCGAAGCGCTGGTGACAGACTCGCCTGCGGTCGGCGAGGCCTCGCGCGTAGTGATCGAGTCGAGCGGGGTCGAGGCCGCGACGCGGCATATAGAGATTGAGCGCAGCCGGATCATCTTCTTCACTTCGGGATCGACTGGCGACATAAAGCAGGTGCCGAAGACACTGGCGCAGTTTGAGCGTGAGGCGGAGGCGCTCGAAGCGACGTGGGGTGGGCTATTGAGTGACGCGCAAGTTTTTGGGACGGTCACGCATCAGCATGTTTTCGGAATGAGCTTTAGGCTGATCTGGCCGATTCTGGCGGGGCGTGCCTTCGAATCGGCGTTCGATGCAGCGTGGGAGCCTCTGCTGGAAAAACTGACTTCGCGATCGGTGGTCGTATCGAGCCCGGCTCAATTAACGCGGCTGGGAGGACTGGAGCCATTGCCCATCGACAGGCGTCCGGCGATGGTGATCACTGCCGGAGCGCCATTGCCGGACGAGGCGGCGGCGAATGCCGCGGCAATTCTGGGTTGTCGGCCAACGGAAGTTTTGGGCAGTACGGAAGCGGGAGTGATTGGGTGGCGCGACGACGTTGCGAGCCCGGTCTCGTGGCGCCCGTTCCCAGGGGTGGAGATCGGTACTGGCACCGGTGGGGTGCTGTTGCTACGTTCGCGGCACGCTGCGGAAGATGGATGGAGCACGCAGGCGGACCGGATTACGCTGTGCGGCGATGGACGCTTTCGACTGGAGGGACGAGTTGATCGAATCGTCAAGGTCGAAGGTAAGCGCGTGAGTCTGGATCGAATGGAACGAGCAATGATCGCCCTGCCCTGGATTGCGGAGGCGACGGTCGTGAGTTTGGGCGGGAATCAGTTGTACCTGGGCGCGGTGGCGAGGTTGACGCCGGCGGGCATCGACAAAGTTGCGCGGATTGGCAAGTTTCGGTTCGAGCGTATGCTGCGGCGGGAACTCGCGTACGGCGAAGCTTCAGCGGTGCTGCCGCGGCGCTGGCGTTTCGTCGAGGTGATGCCGAGGAATGAGATGGGTAAGCGGCGAATCGCCGATCTGCGGGTCCTCTTTAGCAAGGCCTGATGAGCATGAAATCTACGCCAACCGTGCCGGAAGTGGCTGAGCCACTACTGATCGAAGCAAAGGTTGCAGAGAACCGCGCCGAGATGAGCCTGGCGATTCCTCGGGAGCTGATTTATTTCCGCGGGCATTTCCCGGCTTTCGCGGTGTTGCCCGGGGTGGTGCAGATCGACTGGGTGATGATCTATGGCAGGCGCTACCTAAAGATCGGCGATGCGACGGCACAAACTCTACAGGTCAAATTCCGCAAGATCATCAGACCGGGCGATCGGCTGACACTCACCATCATTAATGAGCCGGCATATTCCCGAATGCAATTCTCGTACGCCAGCACGGAGGGGACGTTGTCGTCGGGTCGGATCGGTCTGGAGCGACAATGAAGTTCCGGTGCTGCGCGATTATTCCGAGTTACAATCATAGCGCGGTGATTGGCGAAATAACGCGCGAGCTGGCCGCTAACGGCCTGTTCGTTTTCATCATCGACGACGGCAGCGACGCTGCTCATCGGGCAGTGCTGCAGAAGTTTGATGCACCGGCTAACGGTGTGAGTGTTCATCGCGTGGCAGTAAATCGGGGCAAAGGCGCGGCGGTGATGAAGGGCATCGAACTGGCGACGGCAGCGGGCTTCTCGCACGCGCTGCAGATCGACGCGGACGGCCAGCACGACCTGGCGCAGGTGCCGGCAATGGTCGCGCTGGGCGAGGCTCATCCCGAGGCGTTGATCGCGGGTGCGCCGTTATACGACGAGAGCATGCCGCGGTCGCGGCGGGTGGGCCGCTGGATCACGCATTTCTGGGTGGGCATCGAGACCCTCTCGATTCATCCGGCGGATACGATGTGCGGCTTCCGGTTGTACCCGATCGATCGTCTCAACGCGATTCTGAGAGCGGTGAGAATCGGCAAACTGATGGACTTCGATCCGGAGATCATGGTGCGGCTGATCTGGGAAGGGGTGCCGGTGTTTTTCGTTCCGGTGCGGGTGGCATATCCGGCGGGGAACGTTTCGAATTTCGCGCTAGTGGGAGACAACTGGCATATCTCGAAAATGCATACCCGGCTGGTATTCGCGATGCCGTGGCGGATCCGGCAGATTCTCCGTAACCGCAGCCGGCATTTCGAAGCGGAGAATCATTGGGCGGCGCTTGGCGAGCGCGGGGCTTTTCTCGGACTGCGGTTACTCGCTCTGCTTTATCGGATGACGGGGCGTTACGGATGCGTCGCGGCGGTGTTTCCGATCGCGGCCTATTTTCATCTTACCAGCGCCGAGCAGCGGCGCACGTCGCGATTGTTCCTCAAACGGGCGTACCAGGCACAGGGATTGGATCGCGAGCCGGGATGGACGGATACGTTTCGGCATTCCTTTGGTTTCGCGCGCAAGACGGTGGACATTTTTGCGGCGTGGATGGGCGGCGTCGATCGATCTGCAGTCGAGGTGCGCGACCGTGAAATTCTGGACCGCGTGATGGCAAGCGGGCACGGGATTCTGCTGATCGTTTCGCATTTCGGCAATATCGAGATCAGCCGGGCCTTGATGGACGAGCGTCAGCGATCGCGTATCAAGTTGCTGGTGCATACGCTGCACGCGCAGAATTTCGCACGGATCATGCAGCAGTTCCGGCCCGAAGCGATCGCCGACACGATCCAGGTCACTGAGATGAATCCGGGCGCGATGATCGGACTCAAGGACACGATCGACGCGGGCGGCTGGGTGGCGATCGCGGGAGATCGCACGCCGGTGACAGCAGACCATCGTGTCAGCAGGGTGCCATTTCTGGGCCATGACGCGTCGTTTCCTCAAGGGCCCTACATCATGGCTCATTTGCTGGAATGCCCGGTATACCTGATGTTCTGCATACGGCAGAACGGCGGCTACAGCCTTTACTTCGAGAAGTTCGCTGATCGAATTACGCTGCCGCGCCGGAACAAGCTAGCCGCGATCGAGGAATGGGCGAAACGCTACGCGCAACGCCTCGAGAGCTTTTGCCTGATCGACCCGTTGCAGTGGTACAACTTTTTCGACTTCTGGAATCCAGCGGAGGCCGGAGCGCGGTGATTACGGAGCGGGTCGCGATCAAGATCCAGTTCTACGATCTCGATCCAATGCGCGTGGTGTGGCATGGGAATTACCCACGATTCCTCGAGCAGGCGCGATCGGCGCTGTTCGCGAAGCTAGGCTTCGGCTACAAGGAGATGGCGCATAGCCGGTATGCGTGGCCGATCGTCGGTATGCAGATAAAGTATGTTCGTCCAATTTTTCCCGACCGGACGATTGAGGTGACCGCCACGCTGATGGAATACGACCCGCGCATCAGAATCAAATACATCATCGCCGACAGCGCCACAGGCGAGGTGCTGACGAGGGCACAAACTACCCAGGTGACGGTCGAGCGGACGACCAACGAGCTGTGCTACGAAACGCCGGCGGCTTTTGTGGAAGTCGTAAAGCGGTGGCGATGCGAGCCGCAGTAGTCTTTGCCCTCGTCGCGTTACTGGCTCTTAGCTCACCAGTGGGGGCTGACGTCGCGGCAATCTGCCCAACGCTCACACGGGGGCAAACGCTGTACGGGGAGTTCGTCCAGGAGCAGCATCTGAAGGGGCTGACGGCTCCGCTCAAGACCGAAGGGGATTTCGTGGTAGCGCCAGAGGTGGGCATCATCTGGCGCAGCAAAAAACCCGTGCTGAGCGCCACGGTGATCACGGCGGGCGGGATGCGGCGGACGGTCAACGGCAACGAAGTCCAGCGGATCGCGAGTGCGAAAATCCCGGCATTCGCGCATCTTTACGAGTTGATCGACCGCGCGATGAAGGGCGACTGGTCGGCGATGGAAAAGGATTTCGCGCTCGAATACACAGGGGACCGGCAGGCGTGGCGGATCGTCTTGACGCCGCTGAAGTCGCAAGGCCCGTTGGCGTCGCGGCTATCGTCGGTGGTGCTCATGGGCGACGGGCGCATCGATAGCGTGGATATCAATCGTGCGACTGGCGATTCAGAGCATGTGGCATTTCTCAAGCAGGTGGTATCGACGAGTCCGATGCCGGACGCTGACGCGCGTTTGTTGAATGACAAGTGGGAATGAAGCGAGCGGCGATCGCCTGGTTGATAGTTGTCGCTGGCGCGGCTGCATTGCTGATCTACCAACTCAACCGAGGAGTGGCGCTACAGACCGATCTGACTGCACTGCTGGTCCAGCAGAAAGGCGATGCCGCGATGCGGCGGGCGGTGGACCTCGCAACGGCACGCCTGTCGCAGCGGGTTTTCGTGCTGCTCGGCGACGATGATCGTATAGCGGCGCGCAAGGCGGGGGCCTCGCTGGCAGAATCGCTTGAGCGATCGGGTCTGACCATCGAGACAACTTATCTGCTTCCGCCGGATCGCCTGACTGCTCTCGGAACCATGTACTTTCCCTATCGCTTCGGGCTGTTGACGGCCGAGGAACGCGATCTGCTTCAGCAAAACGAGGGCAATCAGATAGTCGATCGCGCGATTGCCAGTGTTTATGGACCAGAGTCGTTCGCCGATGCGGCGATGTTGCGGCGCGATCCGTTTTTGTTGCTGCCGGCATTTCTGAGCAGCCTGCCGTTGCCGCTCGCGCACGTCGGCTTAGATGACGGCGTGCTGACCATTCGCGACGGGGCTAAGACGTGGGTGATGATCTCGGCGCAGCTCACGGGTAACGTTTACTCGCTCGCCTACCAGGATCGCTTCATGGCGATCTTCGACGCGTCAATGAGATCGCTACAGGCGCGGACGCCAGGACTCGAGATCCTCCGCGTCGGCGCAATCTTTTACGCGCAACGCGGTGCGAAGAGTTCGATTCGCGAGACCAGTGTCATCGCTACCGTGTCGATGGCGGGAACGATCATTCTGATACTGGCGGTCTTTCACGATGCGCGACCGTTGTGGCTCACGCTATTGGCGATAGGCGTTGGCGTGCTGTGCGCCTTCAGCGTGTGCCTGACGATTTTTGGCGGGATTCACGTGGTGGTTCTACTCTTCGGCGTGAGCCTTATCGGCATCGCGATCGACTATTGCCTGCAGTACATCACGGCCCGCTTCGGGCCTGATTCGGGATCGCCGCACGAACGACTGCGGCGCGTCCTACCGGGTATCACGCTCGGGGTTATCACTACGCTAATCGGTTATGCGACTCTCATGCTGGCGCCCTTTCCGGGGCTGCGGCAGCTTGCGGTATTCTCGGCCGTGGGGCTGACCGGTTCCTTCCTGACTATTGTTTTGTGGCTACCTTTGCTCGATGGCGATTCACCGCCGCGCGATAGCGCCCGGATCCTGGCTTCGGCAAACCTGCTTTGGGCGTTCTGGGCTGACGAACGATACTATCGCTGGCGGCTTGGATTTATCACGGTATGCGCTCTGATGGGGCTTGCCGGTCTCTCGAAGCTCAGGATCGACGACGATTTTCGGCATCAACAGACGCTCTCAGAAGATCTACGCCGTGAGGAAATGGAATTCCGCCGCCTGACCGGAATGGCAGGCGGGACGCAATTTCTGCTGGTGCGTGCGGCAGATAGCGAATCGGCGTTAGAAAGCGAGGAAGCTCTGTCCCAACTACTTAGGGCAGCTCAACGGGATGGTGCTCTCAGCGGTTTCCAGACCATTGCGCAGTTCATTCCGTCGATTGAACGCCAGCGCGCAGATGTGGAACTGGTGCAGGATCGCCTGACGCGGCCCTACCTCGATAGTTACTATCGAAGACTTGGCCTGGTTGGTGGTATGCGACCCGACGTTGAGACTAATCACTTTCTCACCCCTGACGCTATCGATGCCGAATCACCGATTGCGTTCCTGCTGAATCTTTCGTTGGAGTCGGGCCCCGCTGGCACTACGCAGGTTGTACTACTGAACGGCGTGACCCGGCCGGACGAGCTGCGCCGAATCGCGAGGGCGGTGCCGGGAGTGCATTTCGCTGATCCGGCAGGAGAAATTACGAGTGTATTGAATGAGTATCGGCGGCGCGCGGTGATACTCATAGCTATTTCGACGATATTGATGTTGCCGGTGCTGATCTGGCGCTATGGCTGGCGCGGAAGTCTGGAGACATTGCTGCCGCCTGGAATCTCAGTCCTGCTGGCTCCGGAATTAGCAGCGTTGGCGGGAGTGTCATTCACCTTCTTCGGCGCCATTGCACTGGTGTTGGTTCTATCCGTCGGCTTCGACTATGCGGTCTTTTGCCGTGAAGCCTCGCCGTCGCGACGGCCCGTAACGATGCTAGGCGTGTGCCTTGCGATGCTGACGACGCTACTCTCCTTCGGCCTGCTGGGCGTCAGTCGCACGTATGCAGTTCACGCCTTCGGCATCACGCTGCTGGCCGGGACGATCCTGGCTTTCATAATGGCTCCGCTAGCCAGCGATAACCGCAAAACCTGGTAGCGACGGCGCCTGGTCGCTCTCGAGTTGCAGTCAACAAGTTGCAACGAAGGAACCGGTTCGGCCGGATCAAGCGACTAGCTTTCGCGCTTGCTATCGCGTCCACGCACTTGAGGACAAGTTGATTTACGAAGCACGGTACGAAGGTATAGGCTCAAGCAGCGATCCGAGGTGGATTGATGAAAGTCTATCTCAACGCCCTGGGGCTGGTTACTCCGATCGGCCGTGAAAAAGGTGAAGTGGCGAGCCACCTGTTCAAGGGGTCACGCGCCGGTTTGATCGAGCGGACGGATATACTTCCGGATCGCGCTGTGCGTGTCGGAATGGTTCCCTGTACCCTGCCGGAATTGCCCGTCTACCTGTCGCATCTCGATTGCCGCAACAACCGACTGGCGCTCGCCGCTCTCGATCAAATCGCGGAAGCGGTCAGAGAGACGATCGTCCGAGTTGGTTCTCATCGGATAGCAGTGGTCATGGGTACCAGTACTTCGGGTATCGCAGAAGGAGAAGAAGCTCTTGCGTCACGGCTGAACAGCGGAGCATGGCCTGTAGGCTTTCGCTACAGTCGGCAGGAAGTGGGCAACCTAGCGACCTTCGTAGCGGCTTATTTCGCAGTAACCGGCCCGGCTTACACGATCACTACCGCCTGCTCATCGAGTGCGAAGGCCCTGGCGTCGGCGCAGCGTTTAATTGCTACCGGGCTATGCGACGCCGCCGTGGCCGGCGGATCCGACTCATTATGCAAAATGACTATCCACGGTTTCGATTCGCTCGATGCGCTCGCCCGCAATTACTGCAATCCGTTCAGCCGCAATCGCGATGGCATCAACGTCGGCGAAGGAGCAGCCATGTTTCTCATGTCGCGCGAACCTTCGCCGGTGACGCTACTAGGAGCAGGTGAGAGTTCGGATGCATACCACGTAAGTGCGCCCGATCCAGAAGGCGTAGGCGCCGCTTGCGCGATGAACCTTGCATTGGAGCATTCCGGCCTCACACCAAAGGATATCGACTACGTCAACCTGCACGGTACAGCGACGCCATTAAACGACGCGATGGAAGCGCGCGCGGTCGCCTCAATATTCGGGAGCCGGATCCCATGCAGTTCCACGAAGCCGATGACCGGTCACCTACTAGGAGCTGCGGGCGTGGTCGAAGCCGCTTTCTTATGGCTGATGCTCGAGCCGCAGTTCGCCACCGGCCTGGTTCCCCCTCATTTGTGGGACGGCGTCGCCGATCCGGAGATACCAAGGCTTAACCTCGCGCCTGCCGGGCACAGTATCGGACTGCCGGAACGTTGTGCGGCATTGAGTAATTCATTCGCATTTGGCGGCAGCAACGCATCGGTCGTTCTAGGACGGGGATGGTGATGAAAGAGTGCCGATACCCAATATCGGCGTTACTGCCGCATAAGCCGCCGATGATCCTGCTCGATGAAGTCACCGGCTACGATGACAACTCGCTGATGGCCGAAGTGACTATAACCGAGGATAGTCTCTTTCTGGGGCCGCATGGCGTGCCGGGCCATGTGGGTATCGAATATATGGCACAGGCGTGCGGTGCGTATGCGGGCCTTCACGCGCTGGATTCGAAGTCCAAGATAAGGATCGGCCTGCTGCTGGGCACTCGCGATTATCATGTTGTGACGCCGCATTTTCGACGCGGCGATCGATTGGTGATAAAGATCGTAACGGTGTTTCGCGATGAATCGATCGCGGCCTTCGGATGTACCATTACTATCGGAGGCAAACTCATATCCAAGGCGCAATTGCAGGTTTATCAGCCAGATGATGATCAATTGCTCGATAGTAGTAAGTCATGAGCCGCACTATTCTGATCACGGGCGCCAGTAAGGGTATCGGGCGCGCGATCGCCGAACGCCTTGCGAGCGATGGGTTCAACGTCGTGGCGCATTACCATCAAGATAATGCAGGCGCGGAACAGACGCTGGCGGCGATAGGTGGCAGCGGTAACCGTCTCATTCAATTCGATCTGCAAAATCGTGAGCAATGCCGCAATCTCATCGAAGCCGATATCGCCGAGCACGGGGTTTATCATGGTGTCGTACTCAACGCAGGGATCGCACGCGATAACGCATTTCCTGCTCTCGAAGACGCCGAATGGGATAGCGTGGTGAACACCGACCTAGGCGGTTTCTATAACGTGCTTCACCCCATCATCATGCCGATGGTAAGAACGCGGCGTCCGGGCCGCATTGTTACTTTATCGTCGGTCTCGGGGATCACGGGCAACCGCGGCCAGGTCAATTACAGCGCGGCCAAGGCAGGAATAATCGGCGCTACCAAAGCGCTCGCAGTCGAATTGGCGAGTCGGAACATTACCGTTAACTGCGTAGCCCCCGGGTTGATTCAAACGCAAATGATCGAAGGCATACCGCTCGAAGAGGTGATCGACGCTATACCGATGCGCCGCGTCGGCCGTCCCGAAGAAGTTGCCGCAGTTGTGAGTTTCCTGTGCTCAGACAGTGCCAGCTACGTTACTCGCCAGGTGATTTCGGTAAACGGAGGCATGATTTGAGACGCCGGGTGGTGATCACGGGCATGGGCGGGATTACTGCGTTGGGAGAGGATTGGCCGATAATCCGGGCGCGCATGGCTGCGGGAGAAACGGCGGTGCGGAGGATCGCCGAATGGGAGCGTTACGACGGCTTAAATACGCGACTGGCGGCGCCCATCAACGGGTTCGACGTTTCACATCGTTACGATCGCAAACAGTTGCGCACGATGGGAGCCGTGTCGCGAATGGCGGTCTATGCCTCGGAGCGAGCGGTTATCGACGCCGGCCTTAATGAGGATCCCTGCATAACAGGCGGCCGCACGGGCATCGCTTACGGGTCGTCCTTCGGAAGTCCTGAACCCGTACTGGGCTTCGCCGAGCTGATGACCAAAGGTAGTTCGAGCAACATCAATGGTACCAGCTACCTGCAGATGATGAGTCATACCGCTGCGGTCAATATCGGACTTTTCTTTGGCGTCACTGGACGGATTATTCCCACCTCCAGCGCCTGCACCTCCGGTAGCCAGGCGATTGGTTACGGAGCCGAGACTATCCGCCACGGCCTCCAGGACGCCATGATCGTTGGTGGCGCCGACGAACTCAATGTCGCGGAAGCTGCGGTCTTCGATACGTTGTTCGCTACCAGCACTCGCAACGACGCTCCGGAGACGACTCCGCGACCTTTCGATCGCGATCGTGACGGACTCGTGATAGGTGAGGGCGCCGCTACGATTGTGCTCGAGGAGTTGGAGCATGCGCGGGCACGCGGCGCCGTGATCTATGCTGAAGTAGCAGGCTTCGGAACCAATTCGGACGGCAGTCACGCCACTCAGCCATCCCCCGCGACGATGTCATCCGCGATGCGCCTCGCACTTGAAGATGCTTACCTGCCGGCCGATGCAATTGGCTTCGTCAATGGACACGGGACGGCCACCGAATGGGGCGACATAGCGGAAAGTATTGCAACCGCCGACGTATTCGGAGATCGCATGGCGATTCATACGCTCAAAGGTTTCCTGGGGCACACCCTCGGCGCTTGCGGCGCGATCGAAGCGTGGCTCGGCCTGTCGATGATGCGCGAAGGTTATTTTGCGCCGACCGCCAATCTGGTCAACGTCGACAAGCGGTGCGCCGGCCTGGATTACGTTATTGGTGATTGGCGGCGGCTAGAAATTGACTATCTCATGTCGAACAATTTCGCCTTCGGCGGTATCAACACTTCACTGATATTCAAGCGGATGGCATAGCGATTTTTGGCAATCTAAGAAGCTTCACCACGCTCATCCGCAACCCAGCTACGGGCGAAATGATGAAGGGTGCCGCCAAGCCCACTAGTGTGCGAGTGAAAATCCGCGCATTGTCAAAGTTGAAAGGTGCGGCGATATGCTGATCTCAGGGACCAGCAAGGGGTATCTGTTAAGTATCTAACGCGCCTTTATTGGGGCGCGTTTTTCGGTCTCGGCCGACCGGCTGCTCGCGCTTCCACGTGGGCGTCTTCAATCTACCGTCAGATCTCCGGTCGGAACGCACAGTTGCTGCATCGCCGGCGGACCCGGGAATGGAGGATTATCTTGCTTGAACAGATTTTTGCCGCGCTGCATTTTCACACTGCTCGTAAGTAGGGAAAGCGCCAATTTCGGACCACTGTGAAAACGGGCGTGTTGAAGTCAGCGACGTTGCTCCACAGGCTGCAATTACGGCAAGGTATATTTTGTCGTTCACGCACCACATGCCGTCTGCGCCACCCTCATCCTGGTAGATGAAAACGCCCGCGGCGGACCATCGCGCAATGAATTTCCGATGACCTTGATGAGAGACACCTTCTACTGGTAGTGCAGTCTCTCGACTTCACAAGCAGCGCCCGGCACGCGATATCGCTTCCTTCTTAACGACGACGTCGAAGTTATCGATCCCGCCGCGCGCGCGGTGAAAGACGGAGGCGGCCTGAAAGCGTCTTTAAGCGTAGTTTCGACTCTCCTTCATCTGCCGTCCTCCCGAATCCCAAACGGTCGCCGGCTTTGCGCGGCGAAGAGCTTGCTGAGGAAATCCTGAAGCTGTCGGAGCTTGGAACTGACGAACTCCGTGAACGCTGGAAAGCCATCTGCGGAAAGGCTCCTTCTCGAGAAATTGGTAGGTCATTCTTGATTCGCGCGATCGCCTACCGCCTCCAGGAGCGGACCAACGGCGGCCTTAAGCCCTCAACCTGCAGGCTGCTGGCTCGTGCCATCGAAGAAACCGCGACCGAGTCGTCGACCCACTGGGTCCCAGGATTCCGAGCGGGTGATCGATGCCTCGCGTCCTCTCCATTTGCGGAAACGAGGTGAGGCGTCTTGCCAAAGTCCGGGGTGACCGATCAGCATAGGAACGGTTGCCACATGGATCAGTTGCCAAACGAGAGTCCAAAAATCACGGGCGGGGGCGATAAACGCACACCGGCGGCCAAGGTCGATATCGCTAAGCGCGAGGAGCAAATCGTCCAACTCCGGTTGCGACGCATATCTTTTGCGGCCATCGCACAGACGGTCGGCGTTTCCAAGCAGGCAGTGATCAAAGCGTTTCACAAGGCGCTTCATCGCAACACGGATGAAGATATTCAGACCCATCACCGAAGCGAACTTGCCGACCTCGAAATCGAACAGGCAAAGGTCTGGACCATCATCGACGCCAATGAGGACAAACCGAAAATTCAACTCGCTTGTCTGGACCGCCTGAACCGAGTCCATGTCAGGCGTTCCCGGCTTCTCGGTCTTGACGCTCCGCAAAAACTTGACATCCAAGGAATGTATCGGACTGGCACGGAAGAGATGTCTGCCGCGCGGCTTGAACGCGAGAGCTTGCTAGAGGCAATGACGCGTGAGGAGCAGGAGTACGTCTACGAGGCGTTCGCGTCCGCCCGGAAACGTTTGGCGGCGCGGATTTTTCCTGGGAATTGAGCGACGATACAGTCCGGCCAGAATGAAGAAAGGAATGGACCAGACTATCATCGAATTGACGACTTGGAATTGGTGGATACGCGACTATTTCGCGTTAAGCAGCTCTGCAAGGATCAAAATGATGTCCTTTTGCTAATGATTGATCCTTATCCGCCGCCCACTGATGACTTGCAGTTGTATCCTTGAGAATTTGCCGGGCGACGTAAAGGCCAGTGCGGCGCCCGCAAAACCGGAGGAGCGAGCTGAACGGGAAGCAGGGCCTTGATCGCCAACACAGAGAGCTGATTTTGCAGCGTGCGGGCGCTATGCGTGGTCTCGCCGAGACTGCAATTACATCGAATTAATGACGCCGTTCTCGCGTGCCCAGCATAATCGCGTGTCCCATCAGCAGCTAAGCCTCTGCCGGATCGAATGGCCTTGAGGTCGTCGACCAGATTGAGCCCATGTGTCCCACCAGCAGCTAAGCGCTGCGCAAAAGCTGACCACCGCCTTGACCACCAAGGGCGCGTACATCAGCGGGAAATACGTACTTTGGTGGACTGATTAGTGTACGAGATCCCTCAGCTTGGACGCTGGCGGACATGATTCCGTCGAACTCGAAAACCGGCAGGGATAACACCCTCGGGGGTTCAAATCCCCCCCTCTCCGCCAGCGATTTCGCTCGCGCCCCTAGTCCTCGAGCGCCTTGGTAATCCCGTAAGCGTCCATCTGCGATTGGAACTTCGCCACCTCATGCGCCAGTATCAGCAGGTCGTACTTGTTACCCTCGCGGTCCTTGACGTGATCCCGCAAGAGCGCCTCGGGCTTGAATCCCATGCCCTCGAAGACCGCGATTGCACCTTTTTGATCGACCGTCATTTGCGCGATGATCTTTTCGATACCCAGCCCTAAGGCGATCGCAAACGCTTCCTGTGTGAGAACCCGTCCCAGTCCCTTGCCGCGCATCGCAGCCGACACCAGCACCCTCAATTCGGCGACGTGCGGCGACCACGAGAGTTCCCCGCGATCGACCGTCGCGTAACCCTGCACCGCGCCATCGCGTTCGGCCAGCACGCTCGTGATGCGTCCGCGCTCGATCCCGTTGAGCCAGATATCGATCGCTTCCGGCTGCGTGATGTCGCGGCGCAAAAAGAGGATATCGTGTGCGGGCAGTGCACGTGCAAAGGCCAGTGCGGCCTCGCGATCTGCGCGCGTCATGTAACGAAGCGTCACGGCGCCGCCATCAAGCCGGGCCTCGCGAGGGTAGGTGCGGATCGTGGTTGTCATAGGGATCGCTCCGAGAGCCAGCCGTCCAGCTCAGGCCACAATCGCCGGCTCGCGTTAGGTCCGGCCACCATGCTGACGTGACCGCCTTTGAGTACTATGTCGCGCTTGTCGCTGCTGCCGACCAGGTTGATCAAGTCCTTCGCAGATTCATAAGGAACAATATGATCGTGCTCGGCCATCACACTCATGAAGGGCACCCGGATATTACTTATATCGACGTGCCGGCCACCGAGTTCGAGTTCATTCTTGTATAGTTTGTTATCCCACATCAGTTCCTTGGTCGTTTGCCGAAAGCATTCGCCTGGAAATGGGATTTGGTCGTTCGCCCAGCGATCGAACATCCGGTACGACTTGACGAAATCATCGTTCCACATATTGTCCCAGAGCCGGATCTGCTGCGCGATGCGCGCGACCGGCCGCAGCATGTCGAATGACGCCAACATCAACTCCGGCGGCACATTCCCGAGCGCATCGACGATCCGATCGACGTCGAAATAGCGCTTGTCGGTCCATTGCCGCGTCAGCCCCATCCCGTCGAAGTTTACCGGCGTCGTGAGGCAAACGAGATTCTTCAGCGGCGGTCCGGGGCATAGCGCCGAGTACATAATCGCGAGCATCCCGCCCATGCAATAGCCAATCATCGAAATGTCCGGTTCACCGCTGTCGCCCTCTATTCGCGATATGCAGTCGGGCATGAAATCGAGTATGTAGTCCTCCAGGCGGAGCCGGCGATCCTCGGGCCGCGGAACACCCCAGTCGATTAGGTACACGTCGTACCCTTGCTTAAGAAGGAACTCGATGAAACTCTGGCCGGGAACGAGATCCAATATGTAGTACTTGCTCACCAGCGACATCACCAGCAGCACCGGCACCCGGTAAACTTCCTGTGCGAGAGGACGGTAGTGATAGAGCTGGAGCGTGCCCTTTTTGTAGATCGTATCTTTCGGCGTCAGCCCCAGGTTGGGGTCGCCGGAAAACAGGTAATCGAGGCCCTTGATATTACGCTGAATCGTTCGCTCGACCTCGGCGCGAACGCGCGCCGCTATCGACGTATCGACTGCCGCCGGAGCCGCGCCCATCACTCGCCTCCTTTCGCGGCTTTCTTAGCCACCGCAGGCTTCTTCGTGCGCGGTGGCCGCGGGCCGGCCGCTGCCGATTCACTGCCCGAGGCGCTTACTCCCGACATGCGTGCAAGGATCTCCTCGATCGCCGCGAGACGCGTTTCAATCGTTGACAGGCGCTCACCGACCTCAATCAGATCGCTGCGCGTCGGCAGGCTGAGCGCACTAAAATAGCGCTCCATCGCCTCGCCTGTGTTCTTCTGCATCGAGACGAAAACCTTCGTCAATCCGCCGAGCACGCGCGTGTACCCTTCGGTGCCCATCACGTCGTTGAGCAGCTTGTTTACCTGGGTCTCAGATTGAGAAACCCATTCGCGCCACGAGGCGAATGCTTCGCCGCCGGAATTTTTCTGATCGGCCATTGCCTGCTCCCTCCCGACTGTGGAAAGGCCACTCAACTGGCTGGCCATCGCAATCCGAAATGCGCTTTCGGTTCGCCACGATACACCCAATCACGGGGAAGGCGTCAACGATAACGCGAGCGGTTGTGCGCAGTGAATTGATATGTGAGCTATCGCAACAGCGCCCGCCTGCGCCGCCCTTCGCAGATCCATTTGCCGCTGACGCGCTTAAGTTTGCGGCCAGAATACGAACTCGCATTTAAGTCCGTCTGGGTCGGCAAAATAGACCGCAAAGTATCCGGGAAAGTATGGATACTCGGCCGGAGGATCGAGGATCTCCGCGCCGATCTGCTTGAGCAGGTCGTGCAGCTTTTCAACGTCGGCGCGATCGGCCGCATTGAAGGCCACATGATTAAGCCCTGGTGCGTTTCGATTGTGATGCTGTGCCGCGGACTCCGGTTTCGCAGGCCGTAAAGTGATCGATCCGCTCGGGCTGGCCCACGCATGAAGCAGCGTCTTCATCGCTTGCTGAGTCGCTTCCGGCACCTCGACGCGCGCATAACCCATGAAGCCGAGCACGTGATCGTAGAACTCGGTCGAGCGCGCAAAATCGCTCGCCGTCAGCGCCAAATGACTAATGCTGCCGCGCGCCATCATTCATCTCGCCTTGCACCGCTCGTGGACCTCCCATGGGATTTACGACCGATTGATTCCTGGAATAGTCAGTCTTCACCAACTGACTATCGCGATGAGTGGCCGGCGCCCTCGATAGTCAATTATCCAATCTTCGACGCAGGCTCTACCCACTCGCGCGCTACCTGCTCGAGAGCCTCGGCGATTTTCGCATCGTCGCCCGGCAAGCGCACGAATGGAACGAACTCACTCACGCCAAGCTCGTGATAGGCGCGCAGGTCATCGATCGTAATCTGATTCTCATATGGAGAGATGATGATTTCGATTTCGTCATGTGAGCGGCCGTACTCGTCGAGCAGCGAATGGAGTTTCGCAATCTTCACCGCGGCCTGATCCGGAGTGAGATTCACGCCAAACCATCCGTTACCCAATCGCGCCACCCGCCGCAATGCGGGCAGGCTCTCGCCGCCGAAGATCACGGGGACCTTGCCGCCCTGTGCGGGCTTCGGGAAGCTTCTCACTTCGTCGAAGTTGACGAATTCGCCGTGGTAGCTGGAGGCCGCGTCGGTCCACAATTTGCGCATCGCCTCGATATACTCACCGGTGCGCTGGCCGCGCCGTTCGAACGGAATACCGAGTGCGGCGAACTCCTCCGCCGCCCATCCGATTCCCACACCCAGCGCCAACCGGCCGCCCGACAGGTAATCGAGACTCGCGATAACCTTCGCCAGCACCAGCGGATTGTGTTCCGGGACCAGGCATATCCCCGTCGCCAGCCGCACGCGCTTTGAATGCGCCGCCGCGTAGGTCAGGCCGATAAAGGGATCGAGCAGGCTGATCGTGCTCCCGGCCAGGAAGCGGCCGTCGTTAGTATAGGGGTACTTCGAGGCCGGATTATCGAAGAGGACAACGTGTTCGGGCGCCCACAGCGTCGCGATGTTCAGCCGATCCGCCTGCTCCGCCACCGCGCGAATCGTCCCCGGACGCGCCGCCTTGCCAATTCCAATCGCAGTTATTCCGATCTTCATCTTCGACTGACTATTCCTTTCGCCGCGTCTGTAAGCCGCGAGCCCGGCCGATGCGGCACGGCATAGTACAATTGCCTACTCGAGTGGCTATTCGTTTGGTGCCAGGTTTCTCAAAATGTGGGCAGATGCTGGATATCCTTGTACTTGTAGTAGCCCGGGCCCACCCCGTACTCCATGATGCCGTAACCGATCTCGCCGCCGCAGTTCCATTCGATCAGATGATCACTGAGCGTGCTGGCTTCGCGCAACACCGCGGGGTCGCTTAAATCCCAGACGTCATGCTCCGAGTAATACTGGCCGCGGTTATCGCCGTGATACCAGCCGCGGTATCCGCCATAGCCGCCGCCCTTCAGATGCCATCGCGGCGCATGCGTTACGAAGGAGACGTGGCGGCGTTCGCCATTCTTGAAGGTCAGGTCGATATCGCCGCCCTTCAATGTCTGGATCGGTCCCGACGCATCCCAGCGAAAGTCCTGCTCGGCTTTGTCGAGGAGCCATGCGGGGTCGGCTTGCTCGCCGAACGGCCGTGCGAGTTCCCCGCTGAAGTAGCTATACTTGCCGGCTTCCCGTTCGACGAAGCGCCAATGCAGCGTGAAGTCGCGGAACTGCGCCACCGACCAACTGAACAGAAAGGGCGCGAAGGTCGTTCGCTTGGTGTCGGAGATGTCGGTGCGCAGCGGACGGCGCGTGCCCCACGAACGATCGCGATGCGTCCACCAATCGTCCTCGCGCAGCGTCACGGTCCTGCCCGGAATAGTCAGTACGCCGCTCGCCCGTCCCGCCTGATCGAAGCGCGAGATATCCTGTACGACCCGGCCACCGCTCTGGCGGAAATCGTGTTCCTCTTCATGCGGATTCATCCGCGCACTCCACACTATGTCGAAGCCGATGCCCGAAGGATTGTCAGCCAGCAGCATCCGAAAACTCTTGAGTCCCTCGATCGGTTCGATCGAAAGCGGGCCGATCTTTACCTCGTACGGCTTTGGGCGAAGCGTGCGCGTGGCGCGAAAGTTATACTGCTTGCCCAGATACCACACCGTGGCGAAGCCGTCCTGCACATCCTTGTTGGGATACTGGCCGACGCCGCAACCGATAATCATGTCCTTATCGGTAACGTTGTACAGACTGAGATAAATGCGCTCGGTCCACTCCGGATTATCTGTATGGACGTGGTCCATCGTAGTCGGGAGCTGATGGCACATTAGTTCATCCCAGGGGGTTAGCATCTTATCGATCTCCTGTTGGGTGCGCTTGCAAAGCGGGCGTGAACAGTAGGCGCGCAATAGTAAGTCGGGATTCCGGGCGCGAATGTCGGGCGGTATCAAAGTCGAATAGATAGTTCACCCGGAAGTGAGATATGAGGTTCATCGCCGATGCATGAAGCGATGGCCGATGCGTGCGACCACTTCGCCATCCTGATTGGTCAAGGTCGAACCGATGACCATGAAGACCATCGCGCCTGAGCGTCCGGTCTTTTCATAGACTTCCGTGATGCGCGACGCCATCGTGATCCGATCTCCGGCACGAATCGGCTTGACGAAATCAACATCCATACCGGCCGCGAGCCGCCGCGAGCTGTTGGGGAGCTTCTCGAAGGTTAGGTCAGCGAGCCGGAAGATTCCTGCGAATGCGGGCGGTGCGACCGTAAAGTCCTGCGTTACGTTCCCAGTGGTAGAAGGAGCAGCGGCGCCGATCGCATAGCAGAAGTTCGCGATCATTTCGGTGGTAACTTCCACCGGCGATGCCGCCGCGAATTCACGGCCAATCAGGGATTGATCGAAGTCGATCACGCCCGCGTCACTTGCCGATATGTTGGGTCTTCGAAGTACACGCCTTGGCTACTAGCGCGGATACCCGGCGATGACAATCCTGACGATTCCGGCCGGGCCGCCTCGGCGGACTTTCGGCCGTCAAGGCCGCGCGCGCCGCGACCATTTCTGTCGAGCGCTGGCAGGCGCGCCGGCAAGATGGATCGGCGGTTTCTGCGTCGCCAAGACAACGATATTTCAATCCTGGAAACGGTTCTGACTACCGCATGGATGAGGGGTTACGGAGCCTTTGCCGCTGGTACGCCTCGATCTTCTCAGTTATGCGAGAAATGAGCAGTGCTATGACTATCCATGGCTCTCCATCATAGGCGAAAACGAAGAAAGAGCGAAAATGTTTCACGTGAAACATTTTCGCCTTCCGTTTGTGGGGAAATCCTACACTCTTGACAGCATCGGCGGCAGGAACAACCCAACAAAGATCAGGGCGAAGGAGAAGAGAGAGGAAGAGCTGTGAGATGTTTGAGGAGTTTACCGCGCGAATCTAGGTGCGGATTGCCGTAGCGGGTGACACTGGCTAGCAGCAGATTGCCGATTGGCGTGGCTCAGAGGTTTTTGAGATGATCGCGCTGTTGATTCAAACACCGCAGTTCGCGAACAGAGGTTTCTTTAGTCGTTAACAATTGGGTAACGTTTGCTTGCTCTCGCGGCGTGGTAGGATGCGGCGGCCCGCGCCGGTGCGGGCACCTGATGAGAAAGGGCATAAAGCGCCCTGGTGATGGTTCGAATTGATCGCGAGAAAAAACGGCGTGTTCGATTACGACCTGGTGGTCCTGGGCAGCGGCCCTGCCGGCCATAGCGCGGCCGTTCAGGCGGCGCGCCTGCGCAAGCGCGTGGCGATCGCGGAATGCGGCGCGATGGTAGGCGGCGTCTGCGTCAACACCGGCACGATCCCGAGCAAGACGCTGCGGGAAGCGCTGATCTACCTGTCGGGCTACCGTGAACATCTCATTTACGGGATTTCGTACACGGTCAAGCAGAAGATTACGATGGCGGACCTGCTCACCCGGGTGGGTCCGGTGGTGACACACGAGATCGACGTGATGCGTCATCAACTGTTGCGCAACGGCGTCGAGTTGAAGATGGCGCGAGCTTCTTTCGTTGATCCCCATACGGTGCAACTTGAGCATGCCGACGGGCAGAGTCAGAGCACGATTACCGCCCAGACGATTCTGATCGCGACCGGCAGCGAGGCGACTCGCGACGCACACATTCCATTTGACGGGCGCTGCGTTTTCGCCAGCGACGACATCCTTGCGCTCGACGAGTTGCCGCGCACGCTGACGGTGGTGGGCGCCGGGGTGATCGGATGCGAGTACGCCAGCATGTTCGCCGCGCTCGGCGTGAAGGTTACGTTGATCGACAAGCGCACGCGGCTGCTGCCCTTCGTTGACGGTGAGATCTCCGAAGCGCTGAGCTATCACCTGCGCGAGAATCGGGTCACAGTCCGCCTGGGAGAAGCGGTCAGCGGTATCAAGCTGCACGCCGACGGCCGCTCACAACCGGTGGAACTGGTGCTGGCGAGCGGCAAACATATTATCACCGACAAGGCGCTCTACAGTATCGGGCGCACCGGATCCGTCAGCCGGCTTGGTCTCGAGGCCGCGGGCGTCAAGGCCGATGACCGGGGGCGCATTTCGGTCAACGAGTTCTACCAGACCGAAGTTCCACATATCTACGCGGCCGGCGATGTGATCGGCTTTCCCGCACTCGCGGCGACCTCGATGGAGCAAGGCCGGGTGGCGGTCGCGCATGCCTTCGACACGGAATTTCAGGGCGGCATGGAGTTCTTTCCCTACGGCATCTACACCGTGCCCGAAGTTTCGTTCGTCGGACGCACCGAGGAAGAGCTGACGACGGCAGGGATTCCCTACGAAATCGGCAAAGCGCGCTATCGCGAAGTTGCTCGCGGACAGATCATCGGCGACGAGAGCGGAATGCTTAAGTTGCTGTTCCACAGCGACACGCGAGAATTGCTTGGCGTTCATATCATCGGCGAGGGCGCTTGCGAACTGATACACGTCGGATCGGCGGTGCTCTCGCTGGGCGGCAAGCTCGACTACTTTCTCAAGGCCGTATTCAACTATCCAACCCTCGCACAGTGCTACAAGATCGCCGCTCTCGACGGCATTTCCCGCCTGGGACATAAGCTGTAAAGCTAAACAGTCATAAGCACCTGAGGGTTGAGGAACAAAGAACCTTAAGCTTTCAGGACACTGAAACCTTACCAAGGTTTCAGACTTCCTTTTGGGTAAGAGACTGGTCTAGACGAAGACGGCGAACTCGCCTGTACGGCGCGCAAAGCAGAGAGTTTAGTCGAGGGATTTGCGGAAGCGGGCGAAGGCGATGCCGAAAGGGATGACGGCAAGCACGGTCATCGCCTCGAGCTGAGGCATCAGCACGTCCCATCCGTTACCTTTGAGAAAGAGGTCTCTGATGACGACGAGGTAATAGCGCATCGGATCGAGCAGGGTCAGCCATTGCATAAATACGGGCATGCCCGAGATGGGGAAACTGAATCCGGAAAGCACAAACGCGGGCATTATGAAGAAGGACGTACCTACCATTGCCTGCTGTTGAGTCTTGGAACCGAAAGAAATCAGCAGGGTGATTCCGAGGATCGACAGGATGAAGATGGTTGAGCCAATCGCCAGCAGCAGATAGCTGCCTCTGAAAGGCACCTGGAACCATAGGCGGCCGATAACCATAGTGAGCACGCCCTGAGCAAGGGCGACAATAAAAGCCGGTATGGTCTTGCCGGCGATGAGCTCCGATCGCGAGATGGGGCTCACCATGATCTGTTCAAGGGTGCCTACTTCCCGCTCGCGCACGATGCCGAAAGCGGCCAGGGTAACAATGGAAGTGAGCAGCAATCCGGCGATAGTTCCGGGGACGAAGAACCAGCGGCTATCGAGGTTCGGATTATACCAGGGGCGACCCGCGAACTCGATAACCGGCAGCCTGGAAACCAGTTGGGGGCTGATCTGTTCGAGGTGATCCGCGGTGTAGTCCGCGGCGAAGTCGTTGGAGATCTGGTCGATATAGCTCAGCGCGATGAGGGCCGTGTTCGAGTCAGCGCCGTCAAGGATTACCTGGATCTGGGCGACGGTGCCTTTTCGCAGTGCTTCAGCGAAGCCGGGCAGAATTTGCAGGCCGAGAGTGATCTTACCGCGGTCGATGAGGGTAGCTATCTGATGGCGGTTTTCGATATCGGCAACAATCTCGAAATGTTTGCTGGAGACGAAGCGCGAGGCCAGGTCGCGGCTCTCATAGGAGTGGTCGAGATCGAGCATCGCCACGCTTATATGATGAAGTTCGAAGGTGGCGGCATAGCCGTAGATCAGAATTTGAAGAATAGGTGGGACGATGATCGCAAAACGCGCGCTGCGATCACGGAAGATCTGGATGAATTCCTTCCTGATCACCTGCCATAGCCGATTAAACACGTGTCTAGCCCAGAACCTTCTTAAAGGAACGCAGAGCGAGGAAGCCGACAATGGCTGCGAAGATAGCGAGGGAGAGCAATTCCGGTGACATCGCGGCGAAACTGCTGCCTTTAAGGAAGATCTCCTTGAGCAACCCCACGTAGTAGCGGGCGGGAGTCAGATAGCTCAGGATTTGAATCAGGATGGGAGTCTGCTCGAGGGGGAAGGCAAATCCGGAAAGGAGAAAAGCCGGCAGGAACGTCAAGAGCATTGCGAACTGACTGGCGGCGAGTTGTGATTTTGTAGTCGCGGAAATCCAGAAGCCGATGAAAAGCACGACGGCAAGAAAGAGCGTCGAGGCCACGAACATCATGAGGACGGTGCCGCGAAAAGGGACTTCGAACCAGTAGATTGCGACGGCGGCGCATAAGGCGGTATCGATGACGCCGATCACGAAATAGGGAACGAGCTTGCCGATCGTCACTTCGAGCGCCGTGACCGGGGTCGAGATTAACTGCTCCATGGTTCCGCGCTCCCATTCGCGCGCGATGGTAAGTGCGGTGAGGAAAGTACCGACCACAGACATCACGATCACGATGACGCCGGGAACAATGAAGTTGGAGCTAGCCATGTCTTCGTTGAACCAGGTGCGGCTTTCGACGGAGAGCGCGGACGGGGCGGCCACGACACCGTTGCGCTGCAGAAAGTCGATCTGGACCGCGGAGGAATAACCGGCGACCACTGCCTGGCTGTAGCCGAAGATGAGCCGGGCAGCGTTGTCGTCGGTGGCGTCAACCAAGCCTTGCACGGAGACGACGCCGCCGGCTTGTATCAGCTCGGAAAAATTCTCGGGGATCACCAGGCCGAGGCGGCATTGGCCGCTATCGATCGCCTGGACCAGTAAGGGGTAGTTCGGCGCGGCATAGGTGATATCGAAGTAGCGGTTGGATTGAAAGCGCTTGAGTAAGTCCTCGCTTTGCTGGCTGGCGTCGCGATCGAGGACGCAGGTCGGAACGTTGCGCTGGTCGAGGTTGATGCCATAGCCCAGCAGTACCAGGAGCATGATCGGCATAACCAGGACGATGGCGAGGCTGCGCGAGTCGCGCAATATCTGCACGACTTCCTTGCGCACGATCGCGCGCACCCGGACGAGGTTCATCAGACGCCGAGGCCGGGCTCGTGCGGCCGGCCGGTAAGCGCTACGAAGGCGTCTTCGAGGCTGGGATTTATCGCAACGATGCGGTGGATCGTGACGCCATTCTCCTCAAGGGTGGCACGGACTCGCGGAGCCGCTTCGCCGTAACTATCGACTACCAGGTGGAGTGAATTTCCAAAGACCGCGGCGTCGCGGACCAACGCGGTGCTCTGCTTCAACAATTCGAAGGCCCGCGAAAGGGGTTCGGCTTCGACCAGCAGAATCTCGCCACGCACGGAATCAAGCTTAAGTTCGGCGGGAGTGCCCAGAGCGATCAACCGGCCGTGATTAATCAGGCCGAGGCGGTTACAGTATTCCGCTTCGTCCATGTAGTGAGTGGTAACGAATACTGTGACGCCATCGCTGCTGAGATCCTGGATAAGCTCCCAGAAGCGTTCCCGTGAAACGGGATCGACTCCGGACGTAGGTTCATCAAGGAACAAAATGGGCGGGCGATGCAGCACCGCGCAGCCGAGCGCGAGGCGTTGTTTCCAACCGCCGGAAAGGGTGGCGGTCATGCTATGTTCGCGGCCGCGCAGTCCAGCCATTTCGAGAGCCCAATCGATTCGTGAAGCCAGCGTGCGGAAGGGCACTTTGTACAGGCCGCCAAAGAAGTGCAAATTCTCGATCACGGTAAGGTCGTTATAGAGTGAAAACTTCTGCGACATGTAACCGATATTCTGGCGAATCTTCTCGGCGGAACGACTTACATCGAGGCCGGCGACTTCGGCGTGTCCGCTGGTAGGCTTCAAGAGGCCGCAGAGGATGCGGATGGTGGTGGATTTGCCGGAGCCATTAGGACCGAGAAAGCCGAAAATTTCGCCGGGGTGAGTCTCGAGGCTGATGTGGTCAACGGCGGTAAAAGCGCCGAAGCGCTTAACGATATCGGCCAGCAGGACGGAAGGTTGCACGAGTTATTGAACCAGCCGCTTGATGGCGTCAACGAAGACGTCCTGAATAGTGGGGGTGACTTCTTCCAATTTGGAATATGGAACGCCGTCCGCCTCGAGACGGGCGCGGATTTCCGGAATTCGCAGCGCCGCATCATCAACGAAAATATGAAGGGCGTCACCGGCGAGAACAATGTCGCGAACGCCGGTGAAGGGACGGAGGCGATCGCGCAGCTGCCTGCCATTGGAGCAAATCAGGGCTACGATCCTGCCCGGCATCCGCTCCTTCAAGAGGCGCGGCTTATCACAGAAGAGCAACGAACCATTGTGGATCAAGGCCAAGCGATGGCATCGCTCGGCTTCGTCAAGATAAGCGGTCGAATTGAGAATCGTGACACCACGCCCGAGCAAGCCGTAGAGGATTTCCCAGAATTCGCGGCGTGAGACCGGGTCAACGCCATTGGTAGGTTCGTCGAGGAGCATCACCTGCGGAGTGTGAATCAAGGCGCAGATAAGACCGAGCTTTTGTTTCATGCCGCCGGAGAGGTTGGCGGTAAGGCGTCCGCGAAAGGGGGTCATGCCGCAGGCGTCGAGCAGGAAAGCCGATTGGTCGGCATAGTCGCGGCGGCTGACGCCGTACATATCGGCGTAGAAGCGCATGTTCTCTTCAGAGGTCAAATCCTCATAGAGGCCGAAGCGCTGCGGCATATAGCTGATGCGGCTTTTGACGCCGTCGGGATCGGCGATGACGTTGCAACCGGCTACCGTAATTTCGCCCTTGTCCGGCACGAGAATGCCCGCCAGCATGCGCAATATGGTGGTCTTGCCGGCGCCATCGGGACCGACGAGGCTGAAAATTTCGCCGGGACGAACGGAGAAGCTGAGGTCTCGAACGGCGACGACTTCGCCGAAGCTGCGGCTCAGGCCGCGTACTTCAATTGCGCTGGAACTGGAGTCCATTGCTCGAAATCTCTCCATCCGTTTTGCGCAGATCGATGGTGGCGTCGGCGGGCATTCCGGGCTTGAGTTCGCGATTGGGATTGTCGAGGTCGATCTTGATTCGGTAGACGAGCGTCACGCGTTCCTTATGGGTCTCGACACTCTTGGGGGTGAATTCCGCGCTATCAGAGATGAAGGAGATCCGTCCGTGATATTTCTTATCGGGATAAGTATCGATGGTAATATCCGCGGGCTGGCCCCAGTGAATTTTTCCCAAGTCGGTTTCGCTGACATAGGCGCGGAGCCATACGTGATCCAGGTCGCCGAGAGTAACTACCGGGGTTCCGGGCTGCATGAGCTCGCCGAGTTCACTCTGGCGAACCAGGATTACGCCAGAGAAGGGCGCCTCCAGCACGGTGTAATGGAGATCCAGTTTGGCCAGATCGAGGCTAGCTTGCGCATGGGCGACATTGCCTTGTGCGGTAGCGATATTACTCTCGGCAACCTTAACCAGAGCCTGATCGCGACCTAGCTGCGCAGCAGAGAGCTTCGCTGCCGTCTCGGCCAGCTCACGTGACTCAGCAGAGACCGCCGACGACTTCCACAGAGATTGGAGCCGTTGAAGGTCCGCCGTCTTCTGTGCGAGGTCCGCCTCGTCATAGGTGACGGTACGCTGGGCGGCATCGAGATTTCCGTTTGCGGCAGCGAGTTGCGCCCGTTCGATTTGCAGCGCCGCCTCGCTGACGGCGACGTCATCACGGTAGTTGGAATCATCGAGCTTGGCGATAACGGCGCCCTTCTCGATCGATTGCCCCTCGTCAAAGGGCAACTCGACGATTCGCGACTCAACATTCTTGAAGCTGAGGAGACTCTGGTGCGCCTCGATGTTGCCGGAGAGTATCAGTTGATCGTCCGAGCTTTCGTGCGCATTGGTGCTGTAGAGCAGGAAGGCGCCGGCCCCACAAATCAGAATCACTGACAGCAGAAGCAGTCGCCGTTTCATCGGCATTCAATTGCTAACGAGCCGCGGCCTCGTATCTGCAACGCGCTATTTCCGGCCGCCCGAGTGGCGCTCCGCAATGAGCATTGCGCGAGGGTCTGGGTGAGTGATCGTGGATAGCCCATTGCTGGGGCGCGAAGCGCTCGCCCGGTGTCCCTTGGTCGGTTAGTCATTCAGTTAATCCGCTGAGGTACAAGTGCGGCCGCGTCGTGGAATAGCAAACTAAGGTTAGCAACGCATCGTAGGTCGAAGAAACCCCCAAGAGGAGATTTAACTCGCCAGTAGTAGTCGGCGGTAACAGCAAGCGTCATTCCGATCTGTCCCGGGGCAGCATCGTCAAGTCCGGCGGCGCGGCGGTCACGGTTTGCGCAGGAGGCAGTCGTTGAGTGTAGCGATTAAGACCGAGCTGGTGCGCAATTAGCCGATCCACAAACCGACGAGGTAAGAGGCGCGGAAGGATCCAGTTGCGCAGTGGCTGTGTAACGGCAGCGTAGCGCACCCGGGGACGGGGCGTGGTGAGCGCAGTCAGGACAATTCGACCGATGCGCTCGGGCGGCAGCCCTTTGCGGCCGCGCGTAACCATCTGATCCTTGAAGCGCCGCAGCGGTTCGCGGTAAACGCCGCTAGTCGGGGGAATTTCGAGCTGATCGCCCTTGTCGTAAATAGGAGTGGCCACCCCGCCGGGGCCCACGATGATGACATCGATGCCGTAAGGAATCAGTTCGCGCCGCAAGCTCTCCGAGAGGCCTTCGAAGCCGTGCTTGGAGGCTATATAGGGGCCGAGAAATGGCAGTCCGATACGCCCGCCGAGGGAGGTTATGTTAACGATGCGGCCGCGCGCCAGGTTAGGCGCCGCGCCCACACCGAGCATCGGGGCGAAGGCCTTTATCACGTTCAAATGACCGAACAGGTTAACTTCGAATTGCCGGCGAAAATCGTCGATAGAGACCTCCAGCAACGGAGCTGCGACGGCGACGCCGGCATTGTTCACGAGGCCGAAGAGGGTTGACCCACCGAGAGCGGAGCGAACCGCGCGGGCCGATTCGGCAACTGCGGGATAGTCAGTCAGGTCGAAGATCAGCGGCGAGAAAAGATCACCGAATTGTTCTTTGAGCCGATCAGCATCAGAGCTTTTTCGAACACTGCCAAATACGCGAATTCCTTCACGAACCAGAACGCCGGCAGTTGCGAGCCCTATGCCAGAGGATACACCGGTGATTACGACGCTGCGCACTATTTCTCTCGCGCGAGAGGATCGAAGAGTAAGTTAACGTTTGATTGCATCTTTGTAACGACTTTCTTCGGTATATGAAGATTGTCGAATGCCAACTATCAACGAAAGCTCACGCAAGACCAGGAAATCGCTGTAATCCCGTCCCTACTAATATAGTCGCGGTACACTAGAAGAGATGACCGTGGGCTAATGCTGCATGTATTTGCATGGTTGACGAGTCACAATTGCTCCCAGAATTCAAATTAGCACTATGCCGGTGAGTCGCCGCTCTAGAATAAATAAGAGCATCGTAGAACGTCGCTAAGTTCAGTTGACTCATCTTAGATACACTGTTACCAATTTTCACTGTTGGAAATCAATAGAAGTTCTACAGACCGAACGTTTATGTCCCTAGGATAAACAAAAGGACTCTGATTATGGCGGACCATGCGGATTGCATAATCGAAAGTCTTGGGATTTGCCTGCCCGATAATTCCGTATCAACTACTGAGTTTTTACGATCAAGCAGCGCCGCAATTCGCCGGGGTTTCGAGTTCGCCACCGGAATAAAATCGCGTCGGGTAGCGGGTGACGATTACTACTCCATTGATCTGGCGCGACAAGCTATTGTCCGTTGTATAGCCAATTCTCACTACCGCGAATCCGACATTGAATTGTTAATTCTTTGCTCGATTTGCCGATTCGATGGTCCCGGACAACAATTTTCTTACGAACCGAACACCTCATTTCAACTTGCGCGAGACCTCAACCTGGTGAACGCGCAAACCTTGGATGCGTCTAATGCATGCGCCGGGATGTTCACCGGAATTGCGATAGCGAGGGCATTTATCGCAAACGGAACGGTGCGCAATGTGTTAGTCGCGAGCGGTGAAAATATCTCGCACATTGCTCAGACCGCACAGAAAGAGATCAGCGGGTTAGGCGATTCGCGCCTCGCAGGCCTCACTTTGGGTGACGCGGGCGCCGCGATCATTCTTGAAAGATCAGGCTCGGCCGCCGCCGGATTTCACGACCTTGAGCTCTATACGCTGAGTGAGCACAGCAAGCTTTGCATCGCTCGCCCTACATTGGAGAAGCATGGCGGGATCATCATGTTTACCGACGCGGTAAGCATGTCAACGATCGCTCTCAGTAAGGGGATTGAGCTTACGGCAGAGGTGATGGATCGACATGAGTGGTCGTTCGATAAAGTTGATCATTGGATAGTGCACCAAACCTCACGGCGCAGCATCAAAAGGGTCAGACGGGAAACGGAAACCACCTTTCAAACCAATGTGCCAGCTACCTGTAATCTGGTTGATAACCTGGAGGAGCGCGGCAACACCGCTTCCACCTCGCACTTTGTGGCGCTAGCGGACGAAATGGCCGCTGGACGGATAGCACCCGGCGACAAGGTCCTTTTCGGCATAGCCGCGTCCGGTCTCACCTTGGGAACTGCGCTCTACACCATGGACGATTTGCCCAAGCGGATGATTGAAGGCTGTGACCGCAAAGGACCCGAGCAGAACGGCACCAACGGCCGCTCCCCGGGACACCGAAACAATGGCCTCGCTACGGTTCGAGTCGAAAGCGTGGGCTTGCCCAACCATTGGCCGCTAGATAGTCAGACCGATATCGATTTGGCGAAAGAGTCCATGGAGAATTGTCTCGCGGCGTCCGTGTACGAGAGGGGCGAAATCGATTTAGTAATATACTGCGGAGTGTACCGCAGCGGCTTCGTTTTCGAGCCAGCTATAGCGTCGTTGCTCGCCGGCGATCTCGGCATCGCCACGCAATCGCCGCCTAAGAAGGTGCGGGCGGCGAAGAGCTTTGCTTTTGATGTTTTCAACGGCGCTGCCGGATATCTTTGGGCATGCCACATTGCCGCACAGTTCATACAGCAAAACTCATATGGGACCGCGATGATCGTGGCGGCTGAATTTCCTGACAACTATGAAGCTCAGTCGCGAAACCGGCGGGGCATTGCCAAGACCGCGAGCGCGACGATACTCGATCGCACGCAAGGAGACGGTCCTGGATTTCGCGACTTCATGTTTCATAATTTTTACGAATACCAGGATCTGTTTTCGGCGCGACTGTGGGTGCAGCCGGGCAAGTCGGAAGTGAGATATATTTCGAAAGGCAATCTTGAAGATACCTACCTGGATTGCATCAGCCGTTCGCTTCGTTTGTACCAGGCGCAAAGTGGAATTGATGTCACCCAGATGGACTATATTCTGGGGCCGCAGATGGGTTCCGCGTTCGCTCGTTCGCTCAGTGATGCGACTGGGCTGCCTGCCAGCCGGATTGTTGACGTCGCCGAGGAAACCGGGGACCTCTTCACCTCATCGTTCGCCTATTCAATGCATCATTTGAAGCATTCCGGACTAGGTAATCCAGGCGAAAATGGCATCGTAATCGCCGCCGGCCCGGGTGTTCAGATGGGCTGTGCCAGTTACCGTTTCTGACGATAATTCGCGGCGTCATTCCTGCGGCATCGCTTTGCGCAATCGGCTCAGTCGCGGTTTCGAGGCTGGAGTCGGAATGCTCTATGCAATTGAGCCATTGCTGCTCGCGCTAGCGTGTAGATGACGCCGCGCCCTTATCTATTTGGGGACAAGCGCAGCCTTCGACTGCGCTTATCCTTGCCACTAACGAAAAGACTCGTTGTTAGGAGACCTGCTTCATGAAGCTGGCGAGATCGAAATAGTCGCGCCATAAGACGATCTTGCCGGCGTCGTTGAGTTCAAAAACTCCTACGACCGGAACCACCCCGGTCTTCCCGCTCTTCATCACCAGCGTATCAACGCGCTCATTCATGACCGTGTTGCCCGCATGCAAAGTCTTCAGGATTTTCGCCTCGAATTTACTGCTGTCCTTGAGAAATCCGTGCGTCATTTCCCGGATGGCCGCCTTGCCCTTGGCCGGCGCGTTCATCGGCACGTTGTCCCATACGCCATCTTCGGTGAAGTGACTCATGATCCCGTCAAGATCCAATCGGGTCCACGCCGCAAAGAGTTCGCTGACCACTTTCTCGCAATTTACCGCCATGATGATCTCTCCTTATGAACTGTTTCGATCCAGCTTTCGCTGATCAGCCTTGTAGTACATTCCGCGCGAAGAATTCCACCCGCTGGTTATTAACGTTCGCCGATTATCCAAAATCCCTCGCCGGGCTATTCGCCGATTACCTTGATTAGTATCCGTTTCGGCCGACGCCCATCGAACTCGCCATAGAAGATCTGTTCCCACGGTCCGAAATCGAGCTTTCCCGCAGTAATTGCGACAACTACCTCACGCCCCATCACCTGGCGCTTATGATGAGCATCTCCGTTGTCCTCGCCGGTGCGATTATGATGATACCGTTCCGGACTCGGATCGTAGGGCGCCAGCCATTCCAGCCACCGCTTGTAGTCCTCGTGCAATCCCGGTTCGTCGTCGTTGACAAATACCGAGGCGGTAATGTGCATCGCGTTCACCAGGCATAGTCCCTCGCGCACGCCGCTCTCATGCACCGCCATCTCGACCTCGCCGGTGATATTCACAAGGTCCATCCGCTCGGCAATCTTCACCGTGAGATATTTGGTATGCGACTTCATCGGACTCTCGCGCCGCGCTCTGCTCGTCAGGTCCGTTCCAGTGCGATTACCGGAATCTCCCGGCTAGTCTTCTTTCGATAGTCATTGAAAATTGGCATGATCGCGGCCTGCGCATTGAACAGGCGCTCGCGCTCCTCGCCGCTCGTGATGGTCGCCTTTGCCTGGAAGCGTTCCGTGCCGATTTCGAGCGTTACTTCGGGGTTAGCCTTGATGTTGTGATACCAGTCGGGATTGTTCGGCGCTCCCGCCATCGAGGCGATTATCACGTAGCGATCGCCGTCTTTGCTGTACACCAGCGGCATGGTGTAGGCCTTTCCGCTCTTCGCGCCTTTCATCGTCACCAGGATCATCGGCATTCCCTCGAATGGCTTGCCGACCTTGCCTCCGTTGGCGCGGAACTCTTCGATTATCTTCTGGTTGAACTGTTGTCTTTCGGTCATGTCCTTATCCCTCTTATCGAATAGCTATTCGACTGAACTGACTAATGCATTGAACTGGCTATTAGACTCATACGTTGACGGAACTCATGTCATGGTAACGGGCGCCCGTGGCGAAGCCCTTGGGTGCCGCTTCCTCGATTCGCGCGAGGTCGCCCGCTGACAGGCTGATGCTGGTCGCCGCGAGGTTCTCCTCCAGGTACTTGCGGCGCTTGGTGCCCGGAATCGGAACCATATCGTCGCCTTGCGCAAGCACCCACGCCAGCGCGAGTTGGCTCGGCGTGATGCCCTTTTCTTTGGCGATTTCCGTCAGTCGCGCGACCACCTTTCGATTCTGATCGAGGTTTTCCTCTTCAAAGCGCGGCGAGATCTTCTTGCGCATGTCGTTCGCCGGCAGATCGCCCAGGGTTCCGCTCAGCAGGCCGCGGCCGAGCGGGCTGAACGGCACGAATCCTATACTCAGTTCGCGTAGCGTCGGTATAACTTCTTCTTCGTAGTCGCGCGTCCAAAGTGAGTATTCCGATTGGAGTGCGGAAATCGGATGTACCGCATGTGCGCGCCGAATAGTCTTTGCCCCCGCCTCCGACAGGCCCAGGTACCGCACCTTTCCCTGCCGCACGAGATCGGCCATCGCTCCAACCGTGTCCTCGATCGGCACGTTCTTGTCCACCCGATGCTGATAGTAGAGGTCGATGTGATCCACGCCCAGCCGTTTCAGTGACGCGTCGCACGCCGATCGCACGTACTCGGGCTGGCCGTTGATGGCGCGCTTGCCCTCTGGCAAAACCTGGTTGCCGAACTTTGTGGCGATAATCACCTTGTCGCGATGCCGCCGCAGCACCTTGCCCACCAACTCCTCGTTGTGACCTTCCCCGTACACGTCCGCCGTGTCGAAGAAGTCGAGACCCAGTTCGATTGCGCGCTCCAGAGTCGCGGTCGATTCCGTATCGTCGCGTGGTCCATAGAACTGCGACATTCCCATGCATCCGAGGCCGAGTTCCGAGACCACCAGTCCCTGGCTACCCAGCTTGCGCTTCTTCATAAACTTGCTCCTTACGAATCCGCGTCACCGGCGGAGACTCTCTCTCGGTTCTACTGCGAGCGGTCCCGCCAAGTCCACCGTGCCCTTGCGCAAATGCATCCGCCGACCGATGATCGATCGCCATGGACGAGTTTCTGTTTAATGAACCCGCCAGGCTGGCGGCCACGAAGCCTGGGATCGCGAAGCCAAGGATCGCGACTGCAGCGCTTACTCTAGTTCTCGCACACGGCGCCGGTGGCCCGATGGATTCACCGTTCATGAAGACGATTGCCGAAGGTGTCGCGAAGGCCGGCATTCGCGTCGCGCGATTCGAGTTTCCCTACATGCGCAGGCGCCGCGAAACCGGCAAGGGCGGCGTACCCGACTCGGGACCGGTCCTGATGCAAGCCTGGCGCGACGCAATTGAGAAGCTCAGCGGGGGTGACGGCCTCGTGATCGGTGGCAAGTCCCTCGGCGGCCGCATTGCGAGCATGATCGCTGATGAAGCCGGCGTCCTCGGCCTCGTCTGTCTCGGCTATCCGTTTCATCCGCCCGGTAAACCGGATCAGACCCGGACGCGGCATCTCGAGCAGCTTCGCACCCCTGCGCTGATCCTCCAGGGCACCCGCGACGCCTTCGGCAAGCCCGCCGATATCGCCGGGTACAGCCTGTCGTCCGCGATTCGTCTCGAATGGCTCGAAGACGGTGACCATTCTTTCAAGCCCCGCGCCCGATCGGGCCGCACTGAGACCGACAACCTTAACGAGGCGATCGACCGCATCGGCGAATTTATTGGCTCGCTTTGAGCCTGTTCGAAGTCGTTTCGTTTCCTTGAGTCGTCAAGGCCTCGAATCTTATTAAGTAATACGCGGTCGCTCTAGTGTTGCGGCGTTTGCGCGCACACTCGACTTTGAGCGCCTCATCTCGCACCTTCGGTCCCGTTTTTGAGCAGCCATTCCCTATCGTGCTTTCGGTAAAAAAAGTCCGCCCCGGTCCATCGCGGCGATCGCATCATTGGTCAAAGATCGCGCGAATCACGGTTATTTTGCTATGGCCCGTTCCTTGCTGCGATATTCAGTTGGGTGGGGAAATAGAGCAGAGAGCGCCTTGAACATGGAAGAAATCCTGATCTCGACCACCTCCGAAATCCTCAGTATGTCCTTGAGCCGCTGTCTCGATGATCGCGTCCGGCTCAAGAACGAAATCTCTTTCGCACGAGGTGACGAAACCACCAGTGGGCCGTCAAATAAGGATAAAATAGCTAGGTATAAGGCTGCGATTGAATCCATCGAAGTGCAAATCGAGAAGCTCGGCAGCCGCGGGGCGGCATAAAGATGGAGACTATCGCAGACGATCTTGCCGATGCTGAGTCAAAGTCGAAGGAACAGTCAGGCAGCGCCATTTGAGTTGTATGTTTTACAATTTACAAACCGTTGATTGTGAATACGCTTCGAGCGGCATCTTGATTTCGATTCGTAGTCACAAGGGCAACGAGAAGGGTGAAGGTCGTTCATAATCGACAATTATGGGATAGCACTTCGCGAAGTTCGCATTCAAAGCAACGTCCACTTCGCCGGGGTTATCAACGTTCGGGAAACTATCAGAATCCGTTGAAGAGCACTGGGAAATTACTTGGAGAGATTATCATGATCAAAAGCATCGCACGAAATAACGGCGAAGAGAGCGTCCTCACAGTTAACGAGCTGGCAAATTATCTGCGGGTTCATCCGGCGACGATTTACCGGCTGCTGAAGGCCCGCCAGCTGCCCGCTTTCCGCGTCGGTTTCGATTGGCGCTTCAAGCGCGAAACCATCGATGAGTGGGTGCGCAGCAAGCAGGCTTAATACTCAAACAGCGTGATCGACGTTGAGTAAGGGCGGCTCCAGGCAACCGCTTCACCCAAGTCCTTATGTCGCCACTCCGCTGCGAGTCAATTCGATATACGCCGCGCGTCTGTTCAATGGCCGCGCGGCGTTCTCGTAATTCATGTGGATCAGGCATCCGTTTGGGTAAGTATCCGGCTTTCTTCCGGACAAACGGAGCGTACGCGCGCGAAAACTTAATAATACGTCGCGTAGCACGGAGGGTGATGGGCGTTGTTCGACCAACGACCTCTATCGAGACGCGCCGAGGCCATCGTCCTGCCCGTGACAGTCGTTGTCGGGGAAGTGATGAGGGGTGGGCCTGCGCACAAACGACCATCGTAGTCGCGAACGAAGTAATTAGGGATACACTTCGCGCAGACGGCCGTCGTGGACATCGAAGACGAAGCCGCGGAGAGTAGTATCGCCAATCCAGCTATGAGCGCTTAAGATTGTCATCTGACGGCGTACGTTCTCGGACACATCGCTAAAAGCGTGAAACGTAACCGGCCGGTTTGCCGCTACGCCGGCTTCCTGCTCGATCCGGCTAGAGATCTCCTCGTCAGTCGCCTTCATCATGCCGCAATCGGTGTGATTGACGATCATGATCTCGCGGGTCCCCAGCAGGTACTTTGAAACCAGCAGGGAGCGCAGCGCGTCATCGCTGACGATGCCACCGGCGTTGCGGATCAGATGCGCGTCGCCGGGCCGCAAACCCATCGTGCGGTAGGACAACCGCGTATCCATGCAGGTGAGGACGGCGAGCCGAAGGCGCGGGCGCGCCGACACCCGGGCCGGATTGTAGTCGGGAGCGTAGCGCTGGTTGGCCTTCAGAACGGCGTCAATCGAGCTCTGATCGGATTTGGAACCCACAATCCAGAATTTTATCGATCGTCGACAGAGCAAGCCATAGCTATGCGCATTGGCGCAATTCAGGCCCTGATGTCAGGCGCCATGCGCCGGCACTTCAACGACAGCAAACCGTAAAAAGCCTGGCCTGTTCCGACAAGATTAGCGCGCGGGGCGGCTGGATTCTTCTACCTTGTACGAGCCCACCTTGTCGGGGCGAACCAAAGAGTCGCTCGACAAGCGTATTGAGGGACCCATTCGTTGCGATCAGGATGACGGAAAGGGGAGTGGCAAGTGGTGGCTACGGGGAGCCGCAGAGGGTGCCGTTAATGTCGCATTGCGGTTTGATCATGCGGTCGCGCTGGTCCTGGTTCAACGAATAGATTGCCTTGCCGGTCTTGTCATTCGAGTTACATTCGCAAAGCTGGCTCGCGCAGCAACTGCATGAGGCGGCGGTTTCGGCTTTGACGATTTCCGAGATGTCACAGGTGGACAGACCGTTGCACGCGGTGCCGACGAGGTCGCGATCATTGCATTGGTCGGTGCACAAGGTGGCGTCGCAGGTATAGCCGACCTGAATGCCATCTTTGGGCCGGCAGGAATCGTACTCGTCGCAGACTTTCGCGCAATCAACGCCGCTGTCGGGCGGCAACATGGTGGTGCCGGGGACATACAGCGGACATCCGATTCCTCCCGGCGAGTCCGGCAAACAGGTTGGCGGGTTGGGAACAATTGGCGGCCCACTGCCATCGAAAGGCACGGATGAGGCAAGGACGAGCTTCGCTCTCGGCTGAGTGGTGGGACTGACGGTGAGAGGTTGCGGCTGGGGCGGATCGGCGGCGATGAGCGCGGCGAGATCGTCGATGGGCGAGGCGGGTGGGACCGCTTTGATGATCGGCGCCATCGTCATCGATGGGGGAGCGTACGCAGCCGACCACACCAGGTCGCCACCGAGCGAACATACCTGATCGTTCTGGCCGACCTGATAGGGCCCGTCGAAGACCGGACAGGAGCAATTGGCGATGCCGGGCTGAGCGGTCCTGACGCAAGGCGCCGTCATACATCCGGCGTAGGGCGCCTGTCCGCAGTCGGTCTGGCCGATGCCGTTAGTGGGGACGCAGTCGAAGCTGAAGGTCGAGAAGAGCTGGGCGTTTGGAATCAGCGTTCCCTGATTGACGGACTGACACACGGGAGCCGAGTTAAGGGACTGGCAGAGACTGCCGTCCGCGCCGCATTGCGCGACGGTTTGCTCATAGACGGCGTGGTTGAGGATGGCGTTGATGTCAACGAAGTAAACACCGTAGGGAATCGAGAAGCATTTGCAGTTCGCGTAAAGACCATCGGCGGTCAGCGTGCAGGACAAGTCCTCGGTGCCGGTGCTGGGGCCCGAGTAGTAACAGAGCGCGTAGGGTCCGCCCTGGCATGGGAGGAAATTGGTCGAGGTGAGGACGATGTTGGCATAGGCGGGGCCCAAATCGGTGGTCCAGTTGGCGGGGTCGCTCCAGAACGCGTGCGAGTTCGGCACGAAGTGAACGAATTTTTGCGGAGGTGGAACGCTGTTACTGTCTCCATTGCAGCTCATCGCGAACGTTATGGAGAGCATCAGGAACAGGCGCGCGATCAGGCGGAGGGCAGTCATCCTGTGAGGGGGAGGGGCGAGGGCCGTTTGATGGCGCACATCGAGCATCGGCAACTGTTGGTCAGTTGGAACGCCACACTACTAATTGTTTATGGAAAAAGCAAAGCGCGCTAAAGGGAAGGGGAGGACGAAGAAACTGAAACCTTACCAAGGTTTCAGACTTCCCATTGGGTTAAGGCACTACACTAGCCCGCGCGGTTCGCTCTCAACGCGTAAACCGTGCCTCAGCGACCACGTGAGGTGTCATCGATAGCCATCGAAAGACCCAGCCATGACTGCTCACTGTGGGAAGCGTGAAACCTTTCAAAGGTTTCACAACTCTTCTCTCCTAATGTCCCAGAGTCTCACTTTTGCGCACCTCGCAGACTCGTTAGCTCGGCTCGCAAGCTCGCCTAATGAGTGACTACTCAGGGCGCGGGTGACGGGGTGGCCGAGCAAGGGTATTGGGGCTGTTCCGGCGCCGGAGACGCGATTTTATCCATCACGTCCATCCGAGTGAGCGCGAACTTGAAGGGGGAATCCGTGACCACCACGGTTCCCTGGTAAGGATGCGCGAGCTCGAGAATTGCGAGAATAGTCAAGCCGAGCAGGCTGGAGAAAATTCCGCACATCAGGGCTTGTGAGGGAAAAGTGTCGAGGCCGAAGAAATAGCTGAAGCCGATAGTGATGAAAAGCCCGAAATAGATTACGAGCCACACAACCGATGGGAACTTCTGGTTGGCGTACATGTAGCGCAGCGTGCGGGACTCGCTGAGGAGTTGAAGCTGATCATAGCATTTGGCGACCAGGAGGGACTGGCGGCCGTCGGCAGGATGGTAGCCGGCGATAATATTCCAGAGGTTAAGCGAACCGATGGGGTCGTCAACTGCGACGTTATGCTTGCGGGAGGCCATTTCGGGCCATTCGACATTGATGGCGCGCTCGGAGTATTTGCGGATGGCGTCCTGCAGGTTGTGCTGAATCGGCTGGGGGAAGGCTTTCGACAGGCGATAGAGCGAAACCAGCGACATCGCTTCGCCCTCGACCTTTTCGTCGGCCCGATCGAAGCGCTCCCATGCGGCGACGATCACGAAGGCGAGCAAGAGTCCGTAGAAGGCGCCGATCACGCCGAAGGTGACGCCGGCCACCTCGTGATTCTGTTTGAGGTGCTCGATGGGCACGATGCGCCGGACGACGTAAAGGCCGAGCACGCTGAAGCCGGAAAAGATGGCGATGACAAAAATCACCTGCAGCCAGGTGGGCCAGAAGAGCAGATAATCCATCGATTCCCCCTTGATGCGCGAAGCCGGGATTATCTTAGCCGATCGCGGTACTGGAGCGACCGGGAGTTGGAGGGTGGCGTGCATGTGAGGGTTGCGATGTGATTGCCGAGAGGATCGTCCTCCGGTAGGAAGGATGATCAGAACGGATGATCGAAACGGCTTTCGGATGCGGCGGGGCACAAAAAACGGCCGGGCTACCTTTGCAACCGTACGTTGGGGGGACCTACGGTTTCAGCAGCCCGGCCTTGCTTGGGGACAAAGCGCTGGTGCTCTCGGGGGGAGATAGCAGCGCCAAGTCCTTAAAGAGCAATTGTTGTACCGCCAAAAAATCGTTGAATTCAGTGATCAAGCCAAATCGAATCTTCTCATTATGCGAGGCTTGAATAAGAAAATCTTCTTCTATTGACTCTTAAGTATTTAATATTAAAGGGGATTCGCATACTGAGACGAGATTCGGCGAATCGTAAGGAACTTCGCTGTTTGTTATTAGGCTTGGCAAGCAAAGAGCGCTGTCTTTTCCGGCACGCCAGTTTATTGAGCATCGAAAATTGAGCTTCCAGCCACCTCCGGCGCAACGTGAGGTGAGTGAGGGGACCATGAGACTGGTGACTGTCTCGGGTGCCGAGTTGAGAGGAGCGCCTGCGTGTGTTAATCGATAGGGGCTCGGGGCGTAGCGCAGCATGGTAGCGCACCTGCCTTGGGAGCAGGGGGTCGGCCGTTCAAATCGGCTCGCCCCGATCGCGCCAGTAGCTCAGGTGGACAGAGCAGCGGCCTTCTAAGCCGCGGGTCAGGGGTTCGAGTCCCTTCTGGCGCGCCAGGAGCACTGTTGCCCCGATTCAACGAGTTGGGACGACGGATTAGGATAGATTAGGTGGTGAGTGTAGCTCAGCATGGTAGAGCACCGGGTTGTGGCCTCGGTGGTCGAGGGTTCAAGTCCCTTCACTCACCCCAGACATACTGCTAGTAAAGACATCCCGCATTGGTGGGCCGTTAGCTCAGTTGGTAGAGCAGCTGACTCTTAATCAGCGGGTCTCCGGTTCGAGCCCGGAACGGCCCACCACGCAGCACGCTGGTGCGTTGACGAACAGTGCGCGCCGATCCTGGACCATCCTAGTGAGCCTCTGGACATAAACGCGAGGGCCGTCGTCGAAGGGGTTCGGCTTACAGGGAAGATTCGCGACGAGCCATTCGTTGGTGTCGCCACAACGACCGTCAATCCCCGTCTATGCTTACCGTCGAATCGCGGCCGCACGATCTCCACGCTGCAGTCGGCGCTGCCGCCTTCCGTCCCCTAGGTTCGCGTCCAGAATGAATTATCTAATATCTATTCGTAAATTCGCTAATGCGCGTTTGTAAATCCGCACGCGGATCGGCGATGATTGCCGCTAGCGAGTTGACGAGATGCTCAAGACGCCGACCGCGAGCATTGAGTGGAGTGGAACGTGCGCGCGTCCGGCCTTTACTAAGGAGGGATCGATGGCTGCTGCGGCGACCAACGGCAATCACAACGGTCAACGATGGCACGACGCGTATCCGGAGCTCGGCACCGGTCCGGTTTCGATCGAGCCCTACATATCGCAAGAGTTCTTCGACTTAGAGCGCGAGCGCGTCTTTCGACGGACGTGGCTAAACGTCGGCCGGGTGGAGCAGGTACCGGACTCCGGCGATTTCATCGTCAAGGATATCGCGGTCTGCCGCGCCTCGGTGATTATAGTGCGCGATCGGGACGGTAAAATCCGCGCGCTGCACAATGTCTGTTCCCACCGCGCCAACAAGGTCGTCTGGGAATCGCAAGGATCGTGCGGCGCTTTCAAGTGCCGTTTCCACGCCTGGAGTTACCGGCTCGACGGCAAACTGAGCTCGGTTCCGGATGAGAGCAATTTCTTCAATCTTGACAAGGAACAGCTTGGCCTCACGCCCGTGGCGGTCGATACCTGGGAAGGATTTATCTTTATCAACCTGAGTCCCCAACCCGCACAAACTCTGGCCGAGTATCTAGGCGAATGGGGCGAACAATTGCGTGGGTATCCGTTCGCAGAGAACGGCGCCGTCTGTTACGAATGGCGCACCGAGCTACGCTGTAACTGGAAGCTGATAAAAGACGCCTTCAAGGAAGCGTACCATGTGGCTTTCCTGCACAAGCGTTCGCTGCGCGACGCCTATACGGGCGGCCGCAATCCCTTCTCGCACGCGCTCGACTTCAAACTCTATCCGGTTCATCACCGCTGGTCGCTGGGCGGTAACCCTGACTATCAGTTCAAGCCAGTGGAGAGCGTTGCGAATCGATTCGGCTCATTCATTATCATTTCCGACGCAAAGGACCGGCCGCAGCCGGCAGGCATCAATCCGACGCGGGCGCCCAACTGGGTACTCGACATCAACGGCATATTTCCGAATTATATTCTCGACGTAGCGGAATCCGGCTACTTCACCTACCACGTCTGGCCGCTGGCCGTTGATCGAAGCATCTGGGAGGTCCGGGCTTATTTTCCGAGACCGATCAATGCCGGTCAGCGGTTCGCCCAGGAGTTCAATCGGATTATCTTTCGCGACACGATAATGGAAGACGGATCGACGCTGGAGCAAACGCAGACCGTGCTGGCCTCGGGCGCGAAAACCCATTTCGTCTTTCAGGACGAGGAATTGCTCTTGCGGCATGACAACAAGGTTCTGCTGGACTTCGTAAACCGGGCATAAAGCGAGAACGAGGTAACGGGATCATGTCAGCGCATCGATTACCCGAGTCCTTTGGCGACCTTGAGCAGTTCGCGGCCTGCTGGGCGTTGCCGACCGAGAATGAACGGCACTCCCAGCGCCTGACGAGCACGATGGCTGAATTGCGCGGCTTCTACGACGCGATTCTGCCGCGCATCGACGCGATTCTCGCGTATCTTAACGATTTTCCGCTGGATCGCCTGCCGGCCGAGGCACAAGCCCTTTTGCATCTGTCGCTATCGTTGGCCGAGGTCGCACCGGCGGTGGAATTATTCGGGCAGCCCGAGGTTCCCGACGGTTATGACTCCCGCCGGATAATGGTGGTCGAGCACTGATCGCGAGCGTACCCCACGCAAATGCAAATTACGTGATAATTTCCGTAGGGCCTCAAAACACGTGCTCAATCGATTCACACAAGGGGAAACGCGCCCACCGAACATTGCTGGGCGCGTATTATACTCAGGCAGTTTCTTACGGATGTTTCAGATCAAGATATCGCCGCACCCTTCAACTTCGATAAAGCACGGATTCTAACCCGCACACTGGCGGGTTTGGCAGCACCCTTCATCATTTCCCCCGTGGCCGGGTTGCGGATGAGGGTGCCGGCCTTGCGAGCCGGGACCTTGCGCAAGGTTATCTTCAAAAGGCCAGGCAAGGTGAATTCACCGACGCCGCGAGGATGTATAGACCCTAACATCACGGATTCCAGCGTGTTGAAAACACCGATAGCGGTCTTGCGGGGGATGTCATTCTGCTCGGCAATCAGATTGAGTAGCGCTGATTTGGTCAACGTCTGCTTGATCGCACGAGCGGATGTTACGGGTTTGACGGGTTTCTGTTTGGCCATTATCTCTCCAGAGCAGAATAAGACTTCGGAAAGGAAACTAATTATTTTGTCGCACGGATGCTAGCCGTTCTGCGGGAGGCATTGCAACATTGAAAAACCAGGGGAAGGAAACAGACGGTCGCACCGGAGTCGCTCAAATCGCCGGATGCTAAGCCAAAGCGGTCATCGAGTGATTTATTCTGCTTCGCCAAAAACTCTCGTGACGGCCTTCACCGATAGCGTTTGTGCTTCATTCCATTTTATTCCAAGCGCTCTCTGCACCAACCCGGACAGTGCCAACGCGAGCTTTCGCACCGCGTCTGAATCGGTAGCTGTAACGCTCGTATGATCCCGCCTACAGTACGCCGTGGAGATGCTCGTACCTTACGTCTGGTTAAACGTTCAGGGGAACGTAATGCTCACCGGCAGGCGTTCGCGCCGAGTGTTCATCGGGAAGACACCGCCAACGGGATCGGCGACGTAGAGATGTTCCCGTTGATGATGGGATGGAAGCACGGGGATCTCAAATGGCAGTTTGGTGGGAGCTTCAGCTTCGTCTGCTCGGAAGGGCAATATCCTAATACATGCAATATCGCCACGGTCGACGCGACCGGCTCGAGCCTGCTCAGCGGCACTTGCAAGAAACAGTTTCCGCTGCAATTGACTAATTAGAGAACAACCACCGGCCCGCGCTTGATATGCACTATTGGGCGCCGTCGCCACGACCAGTCGATCATTGGCGCCAACTGTCTCCGTGCTTCACGGGGCAGTTGGCGCGCCCAGTTGAGAGAGAAATCAAGTCTGAACAGAAAAAGTATCCGGAAGTGTTCAGTTTTTGCTCGGCCTTCTGCCGCTTTACGCCACTTCCGATCCGGCTGGATTGTTGGGTGCCGGCAACGAGAGCGTGAGCGGTGAGTTAAAGATCGCCACCGGGCAAGATTGCCACACCTTGGAGGCGGGCGAGCGAAATAATCGGTAGTTGCTGTGTCGCGGAAAACTCGTCCTGGCGCACATTGGCGGGCACCTCCAGCGATGAGCTGGTGGTCGATATAACCGGTAATCCGAGCTCGGCACTAACAGTCAGATCCAGTTGTGGGTGATCAAAGTACGCGCCGCGACTAACGATTGGGGTATTCATCTTCATTCAAGGGGACCCTCTCAATTTCTCACCGTCACATACTCGGCGGCGCTCCCGACCATAACTTTGTTGCGATAACCGTTGCACAGCAGGTAATGGCTGCCGTTGGTGAATTTCGTGGTATTCCAGGAATACGGGCTATACCCCACAAAAGTGTCGTCGATGTACAGGTTGCTGGTGCCACCGGGAGTGGTGCAGCTGAACGAGACGGTGGTCGATACGGTGCTGCCCGCGGCTGGGCTGGTGATGGTTACCGCCCCTGGCGTCGGCGTAGGGGTCGGCGTCGGCCGTGGAGTGGGCGTAGCCGTTGGGGTCGGCGTGGGAGTTGGCTTCGGGGTCGGCGTCGGTGCTCCATTGCTCACCGTCACGTGCTCGGCTGCACTGCCGATCATGGAGCCGTTGCGATAACCGTTGCACAGCAGATAATGACTGCCGTTGGTGAATTTCGCGGTGTTCCAGGAATAAGTGTAATACCCAACGAACGTGCCATCGATGTACAGGTTGGCAGGACCGTAGGGGTTAGTGCAGGCGACCGTCACCACGCCTGATACAGTGCTGCCCGCCGCCGGGCTGGTGATGGTTACCGGCCCTGGCGTCGGTGTTGGAGTCGGAGTGGGCGTCGGGCGGGGCGTGGGTGTAGGGGTCGGCGTCGGACTAGGCGTTGGGGTAGGGGTGGGGACGGCACCGAATTCATAGGCCCCAATATCGCATAGCGACTGCTGCGGAGCTGGAGCGGGCCTCCCGTAGCCGCGCTGGTCGGTGGTTAGCGGATCACCGTTAGCGTCGGTGCATAGGGTCAGCGGAATTTGGTCGATCGCCACACTGGGCGACTCTAGCGCGATGGTCTCGGTCGGGCCGCCGTTGTTCTCCAGGCCGTCGATATCGAGATTCAGCATCGCATCGGAAACGCTATTCTGACTGGTCATAGCCGAAAAGTTACAGCTGGCATCATCGGACAGGTTGTAACCGCCATCGGCGATTGTAGCCCCTTCCACCGCGCAGTTGCCGCCGGACGGCTCGTCGGCCAGGAGAGTGCCCTTGAGGGTGAACGGGTTACCTACATTTGCAATGCCGCCGCCAAAGCTATTGCTGCCCGAGACGCTGTTGTTGGTGAAGGTGCTGTTGGTCGCGGTCCCCGTGCCGTTGATAATTGCGATCGCGCCGCCAAAGCTGTAGGTGCCGGAGGCGCTGTTGCCGCTGAAGGTACTGTTGGTCACGGTCAGCGAGACGTTAACAAGGATGCCGCCGCCGTTGCCGCCGTTGGGAGCGCTGTTGCCAGTGAAGGTACTGTTGGTCACGGTCAGTGTGCCATCATCGAAGATGCCACCGCCGCCGTTTCCGGGCGCGCTGTTGTTAATGAAGGTGCTGTTGGTCACGCTCATGGTGGCTTCATTATTGATCGCACCGCCGGCTTCGCCTTGGTTGTCGCTAAAGGTACAGTTGGTCACGGTCACCGTACCTCCGCCTTCGTTATCGAGGCCGCCACCGTTATCGTTGTTGCCGTTAGCAATGGTCAAATTTGCGAGATTCAGCGTAGCAGCCTGAACAACCATCACCTCATACAGATTTTGGCCACTGATGGTAATGCTTTGCCCGGTGCCATCAATCGTCAGGCTGTGGGGCGAACTGTTCTTAATGGTAGGTAGCGTGCTGCCGAGATCAATGGTACCGCTGACGCTGAAATTGATTGTGTCGGTGCCGGTGCCGGCGGCGCAGTTGTTAGTCGCGGTCATGGTGTTGGCCGCGGTAATTGCGTCGCGCAGGGCACACGTGCCGGCCGGTCCGGTCGGGTCGTCCAGCGTGGTGACCGTGATCGTTGCCGCGAGTACCCGCTCCGGGATCAGTAGTAACAATGCGGCGACTAGAATTATCCCTACCACGCCAGCAACATTTAACTTTCTTCGGTCAATTTTCATTTGTCTTTCTCGTTAGCGCCGCCGTGTGGCGCGAGTAATGTAAGAGCAGATGAGACTCATTAAAGTTCACTGACCAATCTCAATTTCTCACCGTCACGTTCTCTGCTGCCGTACCGCTGTAAGAGCCGTTTCGATAACCGTTACACAGCAGATAATGACTGCCGTTGGTGAACTTGGTGGTGTTCCAGGAATAGGTGTAATACCCAACGAATTTGTCATCGACGTAAAGGTTGGCGGTGCCGTCGGGATTCGTGCAGCTGAAAGTTACTACGCCTGACACTGTGCTGCCCGCCGCAGGAGTCGTGATGGTTACCGGACCTGGCGTCGGCGTCGCAGAGGGCGTCGGCGTCGGTGGAACCGGTGTAGGCGTCGGCGTTCCATTACTGACTGTTACGTGCTCGGCTGCGTTGCCGATGTAGGAGCCATTTCGATAACCGTTGCACAACAAATAATGACTGCCGTTGGTGAATTTAGTGGTGTTCCAGGAATAGGTGTAATACCCAACGAAAACGTCATCGATGTAAAGGTAGGCAGGACCGTAGGGGTTGCTGCAGCTGAAAGTCACCGTACCTGACACCGTGCTGCCCGCGGCGGGAATGGTGATGGTTACTTGCCCAGGTGTAGGCGTCGGGCTGGGCGTGGGTGTGGGACTTGGTGTTGGTGTTGGTGTCGGAACAGCACCGAATTCGTATGCCCCGACGTCGCATAGCGACAGCTGTGGAGCTGGTGCGGGCCTCCCGTAGCCGCGCTGGTCCGTCGTGATTGGATTAGCCGGATCCGCTTGGTCGGTGCAGTCGTTGAGCGGAATCTGGTCTATCGCAGCACTGGGCGACTTTAGCGCGATGGTATCGGTCGGTCCGCCGTTGGTCTGGAGACCAAGGGGATCCAGATTCAGAGTCGTCACGTTGTTGGCGCTGCCGGTGGCGCTGAAATCGCAACTGGCGTCATCCGACAGGTTGTAGCCAGCATCAGTGACTGGAACACCGCCGCCGCAATTGCCGCCGCTCGCCTCATCGGCCAGCAGCGTGCCCTTGACTGTGGCCGGGCCACTAATTGCTCCAATGCCTCCGCCAAAGCTGGCGCTGCCAGAGGCGCTGTTGCCGCTGAAGGTGCTGTTGGTCACGGCTATCGTGCCGTTGTAAGCCGCGATCCCGCCGCCAAAACTGTTGCTGCCGGAGGCGCTGTTGCCGCTGAAGGTGCTGTTGATGACCGTCAGCGTGCCGTTATTCTGGATTCCGCCGCCTGCGCCACCGTCCGGAGTGCTGTTGTTGGCGAATGTGCTGTCGGTCACTATCAGTACGCCGCCACCGTCATTCTCGATGCCGCCACCACCGCCTTCGGGAGCGCTGTTGCCGCTGAAGGTGCTGTTGGTCACAGTCAGCGTGCCGCCATCATTCTCGATGCCGCCGCCTTCGAAGCCAGAGTTGTTGTTGGCGAAGGTGCAGTTGCTCACGGTCACCTGGTTGGTGGAGCCATTGCTAAGAATGCCGCCGCCGCCAAAGTTGCCGCCGCCATTACCGTTGGCAATGGTCAAGTTCGCGACCTTCAGCGTTGCAGGCCCAACGACCCCCACCTCCATCACCCGATACAGATTTTGCCCACTGATGATGATGCTTTGGCCGGTGCCATCAATCGTTAGGCTGCCCGGCGAAGTGTTGGTAATCGTCGGCAGCGTGCTGCCGAGATCAATCGTACCGCTGATGCTGAAATTGATGGTGTCGGTGCCGGTGCCGGCCCTGCAGTTGTTGGTCGCGGCCATGGTGTTGGCCGCGGTAATCGCGTCGCGCAGCGTACAGGTGCCACTCGGCCCTGTTGGGTCGTCGAGCGTGGAGACCGTAATCGTTGCTGCGCGTGCCGGCGCCGGGAGCGTCAGCAAGGCGGCGACCAAAACCGCTGATACAACAACGCCGGCAACAACACTCGGCTTTCTGCGATCAGGTTTCAATTTGTCGTCCTCGTCAGGCCTATGGAGCGACCAACGGGAATTGTGTGTGGGTTGAGCAGGTTCATTCACTGACCGTCACTACGGATCTGACGCTACCAAGCGCGCCTCATCTGTTCCTCATCCCCGGTAAGACGTAAATTGGAGTATCTAGTAGCCGATGCCACTCATAAGTCACTTTTAAACGTTAGTCAATGTCAGACAGATTAATTTCCCTGTTAGACATCGTTAGAACTGTAAAATTTACCGACTGCAAATATAGAGCAGTTAAAGAGTGGTTAAGCATGAAATATCTATGTCATTGATTTTATCGTATCGCCTCTGAAGCTAACGAGTCTTTTTGGTTGTAATTTTTACTTGGCTCGTCTGGCAGGCTTTGCAGGCTCGAATATTTTTCAGCACTGGGCTGCATGATTGAAGCATCTCATCGCGCAATTGATGGCATTTCCCCAGGTGTAATTGAGTAAGCAGATCGAGGTAGGGCGCTCCTAATCGCTGTTAACGGCACAGTTGATCTTCAAGTATCACATTAGATAAGACGCGCTATTCAGCATCTGGAAAAGATATCCTGAGCTACCGGCTCTCGCTGGCTGGCTCCCGGGTTGGGGATGAGCTGGTTCGAGCTCGCGACCGGTGGACAAACTGTTTCAGTTTCAATTTCATCTGATAACCTGCGAGTGGTCGGGCTTGGCGTCTTTGCTGAGCTCGATCCTAGGAGATTGAAGATGACCGAGCCCATCAAAGAAGATGATGTCGTCGCACGTAACGAAAAACGCGTGCGACGCTTCGTCGATGCGTGGGCCGAGCTCGATGTTGAGGCCGCGATGGCCTGTCTTGCGGCGAACATCGTGTATATCAATCAGCCTCTCGAACCCGTGGTCGGACTGGCAAGCGTTCGCAAGATAATCGAGGGAATCCTTGACCGGACCAAAAAAGTCGAATGGAAACTGCTGAACATCTTTGGGCGCGGCAACACGATCTGTACCGAACGACTCGACTGTTGGGATTTTGACGGTAAAGGGTGGGGTCTGAAGCTGCCGTGCATCGGAATGTTTGACCTCGATTCAAACGGACAAATCTATGGCTGGCGCGATTACTTCGACAACCAGCTCTGGTTTAAAAACGGAGGTCCGACGCTGCATATCTGAAGTCCGCAAGGGCGCGTCGCCGAGGAAACGCCAATGACTTCTATTGACCCTATCGTTGAGCGCAACGAAAAAGTGGTTCGCGAGTTCATCCGCGGGTGGGAAACCCGCAATCTTGCGCTCGTGATGGCGCAAGTCACCGACGATATGTGTTATCTGAACCAGCCACTAGAGGCGGTCCGCGGCCGGGAAAATGTCGCTAAAATGATTGGCTCGATCATCGCGCCGGCAAAAAAGGTCGAATTCAAGCTGCTCAACCTCTTCGGTTCAGGCAACAAAGTATTGACGGAGCGGCTTGACTGCTGGGACTGGGACGGCAATGGCTTCACACTGAAGCTTCCAGTCTGCGGGATGTTCGAGTTGAACGAGGCAGGGAAGATTTACGAATGGCGCGACTATTATGACAATGAGCATTGGACCAAGTATGGTGGTCCGAGCCTTGTCAAGTGGACCAATGCTGCATGATCGAGAACGCCGCTTGCGGCGAAGCCAGTAGCTCTCAACCAGTACCCTCGTACGACCCCTAATGGTGGAACTGTGTCGGTCAGACCCGACAGTACCGAGGGCAGCCCGACAATCCAGATCAATATTCCTGGCCAGAGCCAAATAAAAATAAGGTATTAACCGATGTGCGTGATACCTGTTAGCGATAAAACTGAAGCCAGCACGATAATGCGACTGAAGAAGGGTATTGTTGAGGATCCCGCCCATCTTAACCGTAGCTGGCTGGCCGAAAAACAATGGATTGTGGTGCCAAGAGAAAGCGCGGGTCACTTTGATGAGGTCTATGCTAACGCTATCGCGACAGCCTTCGGCCAGCTAGAAGCTTCCCTAATTTTTGCGGCCGCAACAGAAGATGTTGGGGAGCCCAGCTGTTATGCAGTCACCACATCAAAGAATGGGCTACTTGCTCTCAGTTTCGAATGTGCACACTAATTTTGCCCTGATACCTGCAGATCGATCCAACGTGATTTTATGTACGGTATATGACTATTTTCTCGTAGCTGGCCCGGTGGAGTTTGTAAAGACGGCGGTCGGAGGAAACATTAAAGCGGCTTGGGACTCTTTCGAAGAGGCTGCATCGGATCCGTGTGGGAAGGAAGGCTCCAAAAGATCGCCGACAGATATCGCAGTTTCAACGGTCGGGTTAGGTAATTTTCTAGTCACAAAGCCGATTAGTCGCTATTATTCGCCGGGTATAGGACGCCCCTCTCGAAGGATCCGCGTGTCTTCCAAGTTTTTTGTCACAACCTGATGCGTTCGATCTCGTCGAGCGTCAGACGTTCTTTGGTGCGGTCATAGAGCTTGGTGGTTCTGGGGCTTTCGTGTGCGGCCATCGCCTGCGCATGCTCAAGCGTCCCGCCGTTCTCCAAATACGCCGTAATCCCGGTCGCGCGAAAGGTATGGCAGCCAATCGGCGCCTTGATGCCGGCGGCCTTCGCCCGCCGGCGCACCATACGCCAGGCGTCGGCCTGATTCATCGGCTCGTCGGATAGTACGGCTGCATCCAGCCCTTAGAGGTGCGGAAGAGCCAGCTCTTGCTCTCCTCGGCGATGCCAGCGGCGGCGATGTAGGACGTTATCATGCGTGAGATGGGACTGGAACGTGGTGGTGGGTGAACTCTCCGGTATAGGTGTTGCCGATCACCACGAGACTGAACCCCGCGAAGTATCTATAGATAGATAAAGGTGCTCGCCTGACTATATGAAACTGACTCCTCAAGAACTGAATCAAATCGTCAACCTTACGCTGGACCAATACAACGACGTCGCGGAGGATTTCTGGGAAGGCACGCGCGGCCATGACGTCAGCCAGAATATCGCAGCCTTGCTGCAATATATCGAAGGCGACCCGCCTTTCACGTTGCTCGATTTGGGCTGCGGGCCGGGGCGTGACCTCAAGGCTTTGGCTGATCGCGGGCACCACGCGATCGGTTTGGACGGCGCGGCGCGTTTCACGGCGATGGCACGTGCCTATAGCGGTTGCGAAGTATGGCAACAGGATTTCCTCAAGCTCGATCTGCCGGCCGCCCATTTCGACGGTATCTTCGCCAATGCGACCCTGTTTCACGTACCGAGCCAAGAGCTGCCACGCGTATTGCTGGAACTCCGTGCGGCGCTGAAACCGCGAGGAGTGCTGTTTAGTTCGAATCCTCGCGGTGATAACAAAGAAGGCTGGAACCAGGGACGTTATGGGACCTTTCACGATTGGGATGCTTGGCAGAGATACATGTCCACCGCGGGCATGGTCGAACTAAACCACTACTATCGTCCGTCCGGGCTACCTCGCAACCGGCAGCCGTGGCTGGCGAGCGTTTGGCGTAAGCCGGCTTAAGAAGTTGCTCCGCTAGCCAATCAGGTGGGCCGGTCAATCGCATGCGGTGCGCTCGTACACGAGCAATGGAAGGACAATGACAATTGGCCTCTCTCCTCTTGTTTCTTTATCGCTCGAGCTGGATTCAACTGGATTTGCGGTTTTTTCGGCAGCCGAGGATAAAATCCGCCCGCGTGCGGCATTTTAAGGAATCGAAGGCCACCGGAGGGCGGGAGGCGAGAGCTCGAAGTCCAAGACCGGAGAGTTCTCTCAACCCGTGGCCGATGCGGTGGGATCGTTGGCTTTTAGCTCTTGTGGCGAGGCTGCCAAGGACGGCCATCGTCTTGGGCTTCGGGACGATTCTGCCAATGCTGAGTCGCTACTGACGGCCGGAATCATCGATCTTAAGATAGCGTCGGTATCTCAATTACTCACCGTCACATACTCAGTCGCGCTCCCGACCATAACCTTGTTGCGGTAACCGTTGCATAGGAGGTAATGGCTGCCGTTGCTGAATTTCGTGGTGTTCCAGGAATAGGGGCTATACCCCACAAAAGTGTCATCTATGTACAGGTTGCTGGTGCCGCCGGGAGTGGTGCAAGTGAACGACACCGTAGCCGACACGGTGCTGCCCGCGGCCGGGCTGGTGATGGTTACCGGCCCTGGCGTCGGCGTCGGGGTCGGGGTCGGCGTCGGCCTTGGAGTGGGCGTAGGCGTGGGGGTCGGCGTGGGAGTTGGCTTCGGAGTCGGCGTCGGCGCGCCGTTACTGACCGTCACGTGCTCGGCTGTGCTGCCGATGTAGGAGCCGTTGCGATAACCGTTGCAAAGCAGATAGTGACTTCCATTTGCGATTTTCGCCGTATTCCAGGAGTAGGTGCTGTTTCCAACAAAGACGTCATCGATGTAGAGGCTGGTGGTGCCGCTAGGGTTGGTGCAAGTGAACGTCACAGTGCCCGACACCGTGCTTCCTGCGGCGGGGCTGGTGATAGTTATCGGAGCTACGGCACCATATTCGTAGGCGCCAATGTCGCATTTCGTCTGGCCTGGCGCGGGCCTCCCGTAACCGCGCTGGTCAGTGGTGATTCGCTGCGGCGTGGGCGATGACTGATCGGTGCACGTTGCAATCGGAATCGCATTGATCGCCGGACTGCCCATGAGTAGCGCGATGGTCTGGGTCGGTCCGCCGTTGTCCTTCAACCCCATCGTGTCGAGTTGCGGATCAACGCTGTCGCCATTGTTTGCTGAGCCCGTCTTCGTGAATCCGCAGGATGTATCATCGGAAATGTTGTAGCCAACGTCAGTGATGTTCGCCCCACCGCAGTTGTCCGGGGCGCTATCCGCCAAAATGGTCGATTTGAGGCTGACGGTGCCCCCATCATTAGCGACTGCACCACCGATGGAACTCGCGCCCGTTGCTTGGTTGCCCGAGAAGGTGCTGTTGGTAATGGTCAACGGCGCACCGCTTTCAGGGTTAAAATTGTAGATAGCACCGCCGCCGCCTTGGCTATTGCCGTGGCCGTCATTGGCTTGGTTGTCCGAAAACGTGCTGTTGATGAGAGTGAAGGTCTTTTGGCTAAAGATTGCGCCGCCTTCCCCCTCGGCGGAAGCGGACATAGCCGTGCCGCCGTTTACCTGGTTACTGGCAAACGTGCTGTTGGTGATCGTCAATGTCCCGTTATTGAAGATGGCGCCGCCTTCGCCAGGGCCGCCAATGCCGTTGCTGCCGTCCCCGCCGTTTGCCTGGTTGCTGGCAAACGTACTGCCGGTGATCGTCAATGTCCCGTTATTGAAGATGGCGCCGCCTTCCGCATCGCCCGCTTGGCCGCCGACACTGACGCCGCCAACTGCCTGGTTGCCAGAGAACGTGCAGTTGGTGATGCTCAACGTTCCCTGATTAAAGACGGCGGCCCCTTTCGCGTCGCCACCCGGCCCGGAGAGGATCCCTTCGGTGCCGAGCACGCTTCCGTTTTCTAGCGTTAGGAATTTCAGGTTGAGCGTGGCGCCTGAAGCGACCTGAATCAGCTGTACCGCGTCGCTTCCGTCAATCGTGATCCCGGGCGAGCCAGTCGGCCCGCTTATGGTCAGATTGTTTGTTATCGTCGGCAGCGGGATCGCCAGCGCGATCGTGCCGGTTACGCTAAAGCTGATGGTGTCGATGCCGGTTCCGGCGACGCATCCGTTCACCGCCGCCTTCGTGTTCGCCGCGGTGAGCGCGTCGCGCAAGACGCACACGTCGGCCGAGCCGGAGTCAGCCAGCGAGTTAACCGTAATTGTCGCCGCTCGCGCCGTCGGTGCGATGCCCATGGCTAGCGCCACTACAATTGCGGCGAGTCCCAATCGGCCTACAACTCGCTGCCTCCTGCTTTCACCGCGGATTTGATCTTCATCTGCATGTAGCATCTGTGTGCCCCCCTATCGTGCCGCTACCTCGCGGTGCGGAATCTGGCGCGCTGCGAGTTCTCCCCACAGCGCGGTGGAGTACCGGCAATTCGGGGTAACTTTGAAGCTTTGATGGCTGAGGAACGTGGTGACCAGACTTCGCAAAAGAACAAATCACAAGTCTCGCAACAAAGTCAAGGAACAACTTGCGAAGTTAACAAGTGTCGTAGTCTTATTAAATTCAATTCCCTCAGCTGCTCCATTTGATCACTACGTGGTCTCATCAACAAGAGGAATGTCCGCCTCGATCTGCCGGCTTCTTAATGGCGGCCTCACACCCCTTGGCACGAATATTCCGACGGAGGATCACTCTCCTTGAGCACTGCGTTCAACCTTCAGGGCGGAGGGTGCCGAGGCGTGCTACGCAGGCCTCCGCGAGCGGTGGAGGTCTCGAAGAAGAACCCCAACGGCGTGATCATTTGTCAGGGCGGCCGCTTTGGCGGGTGGACGCTCTTCCTTAAGAATGCGCGGCCAATTTTCACTTACAATTGGGTTGGTTAAAGCAGTACACCATTCTGGAAAACAACCGGTACCAGCGGGGAAAGCCACGATCCGGTTCGAGTTCACTACAGACGGCGGCAAGTTGGGCGCGGGCGGAACTGGCTCGATTTTCGTGAACGGCACAAAAGTCGCCACGGGCCGAATCGAAAATACCAACGGTCTTCTGTTTTCCGCGGATGAAGGTGCTGACGTTGGCGTTGACGAGGGGACGCCGGTCACGGAAGACTACGCGGGTCCAGACAGCAGGTTCAACGGCGAAATCATCCAGGTGACTATAGATTTGAAACCCATCGGACCGGACATCAAGGACAAAGTCGTAAGGCCCCCAACAACTCATGATGGACAAGGCCGCAGGGGACTAGCGCCTGCGCCGTGCGCCTTCTGGGTCTTTGGCCGATCAGGTGCTGACCAGGCAGGAAGAAACGACCCGGTGAGGCAAGGAACTACTTGGTCAACGGCCGAATGACTATTTGCGTTCCGGGCTTATGCCGGCGAGATCGACTGGCTATCGCGAGTGGCTCACGCAGCGCAGAAACTCAACGACGGTGTATGTGGTAGTTTCAGTCGAAAATCGGAGGTCCGATGCATCCGGCAGACGCATCATTAAGCTCCTCGTGTCGATCATGAGATCGCTCGCCACCTGGGCGCTCGGAATTGCGATTTTCGCCGTTGTCACAAGCGGTTGCGCCACTCCGGTGGGGGTCAAGCACGTCGATGAGGAGACCGCCTATCGCACGCTCAATGCGAACATCCTTTCGAGCGGCAGGCTCAGTGCGTATTCGACGCAACTGCTCGAACGCCACGCACTGGTAAAGAGCTATCAGGACCATCCGCAACAGGTCATCGCGGAACTTTACTCCGGTCTGGGAAAGCCCGACGAGCGTGACCGGCTATTTGCTCTATCTGAACTCTGTTTCGCATACGCGGCGGCGGAGCGAGACCAGTCCTATTACCTTGCCTCAACCGTCTTTGCGTACGCGTTTTTATTCCCGGAAGATTCGAAGGATGCGCCCGACCCCTACGATCCGCGCCTGCGGCTCGCCGTTGATCTGTATAACCAGGGCTTGGCCGAAGGCCTCGCTAATAGGGATCAAAAGGAGATCGATCTGAGTCAACGGCGACTCGCCTTGCCGTTCGGATCGCTTGATTTGCAGGTTAACCAGGGAGGATTCAGCTACGGCGGATATCATCTGACAAAGTTCGTTTCGCTCTCCGATTTGGAAATTCGTGGACTGCGTAATCGTTACCGCGACGCCGGAATCGGCGCGCCACTCGCAGCCCGCGTCGAACCGATGCAAACGATTACTGCAAACCGCTGGATACCTCCTACCGCGAAGGTACCAGTCACCGCATTTGTTCGTTTTGATAATCCACGGCGCGGTATGAGCGAAGGCAGGATCCGTGGAACGCTCGATCTTTATGACACTAACAAAGACCCCGCGGTGACAATCGGCTCCCAAGTGGTGCTGCTTGAATCAGACAGCACGGCAGCGCTCGCATACCAGCTAGAAAGCGCGCCAATTTGGGACTTCGAAATCGCCGGGTTCCGGAAAGGTGATTTTTCATTGCTGGGGAGTCGCAGGGATAACGGGTTGTTCATGCTCCACCCCTACACGCGAGGTCTGATCCCGGTGATCTTTGTGCACGGCACCGCTTCGAGCCCTGCGCGCTGGGCGGAGATGGCAAACGAGTTGCTTGGCGATCCAATCATAGCTTCGCGCTATCAGCTTTGGTTCTTCATCTATAACAGCGGTAACCCAATCGTGTTGTCCTCGATGCGTCTGCGGGAATCGCTGGTGGCTGTTCGTAAGGACGTCGATCCCGAAGGCAATGATCCCGCGCTCAATCAGATGGTTGTCATCGGGCACAGCCAGGGCGGCCTGTTGACCAAAATGATGGTCGTCGATAGCGGAAATCGCTTCTGGAACAATGTCACGAAGATCCCGTTCGACAAGGCGGAACTCGATCCCGAAACTCGCGATTTGGCTTCCCGTGCAATGTTTTTCAAGCCGTTGCCGTTCGTTACACGGGTCATCTTCATTGCGACACCTCACCGCGGCAGCTTTATGGCGAGCAACTTCGTGGTCAAGCTCGGCAACAAACTATTGAACCTGCCCGGCGGACTGGCCAAGTCTGCCGTCGCGATCGCCAAGCTACGCCCGCCCGGTATGTTGGGAACTCCGTATTCAATCCCGACGGCGCTGGACAACATGGATGCGTCCAACCCATTCGTAAAGACGCTTGCAACGATGCCAATTGCGAACGGCGTTCATGCCCACTCAATCATTCCAGTGAAAGGAACGGGACCTGCAGAGGACGGCAATGACGGAGTCGTCGAGTACCAGAGCGCCCATATCGAGGGCGCCGAATCGGAGCTGATCGTTCGCTCGGGCCATTCGACTCAGGCTACACCGGAAACGATCGAAGAGGTCCGCCGCATCCTGTACGAGCATGCGGGCATACACTGATGCGCGGACGCAGCGCATGCCGTTGGCCGACAAGTTGAGGCCGCCGGGAAAAACCGTGGAGCCCGGTAGCTATCAGACGTCTCGGCGCTTGTCGGTTCTGCGCATTGCGGATAGAACAGGCAGCGTCGCAGCCGGCGTATTCTGAACAACAATCAAACGGAGGAAACCACATGGCAGCATCTTCACCATCGTCACCCTTGGAGCGAATTCGCGGGGTAGTGCCGAAGCTGGTCGACCTTACTGAAAAGGTAGTCTTCGGTGACGTCTGGGAGCGTCCGGAACTGTCCAAGCGCGACCGCAGCCTTATCACCTGCGCTGCGCTGGTTGCTTTGCAACGGCCTGATCAGCTTCGGGCTCATCTGGACCGCGCACTCACAAACGGCTTGACCAAGGTCGAATTAGGCGAACTCATCACTCATCTTGCTTTCTACTCGGGTTGGCCGACCGCGGTGACAGCGGCAAACGTCGCCAAGGAGGTCTTCGACAAACGGGACTGAAGCGAAGTGCAATCTTTCCGACGCCGCAGCGATTCCACGGGCGGCCGCCGGACAGGAAAGCTCAGCAGGGGAGTGGGCAGGACGGGTGCGTAACGTTCGTCTCGGATGCCCAAGACAAGGCGCGAAGGGTCTCCCTGGCGTATTAATAGGCTTTGACTTGACATCTTGAATTTTTAGGAGCGCTATAACCTAAGAGTCGCACACAGCTCATATAGTTGGGACGAGGGTCAACAATGCGAATTCTGGCAAGACACGCCATGAATATTGCCGCAGCGCTATGCTTAGTGCTGATTTCCTCTCCGCGACTGGTCTTCGCGACCACCTTGAGCATCACCAGTCCGCCGGCGCTCAGCTCGGTCTCGGCGACTGTCCCCTTCAGTTGCACCGACTCGGCGGCCGGAGCGACCGTCAACCTTTATATCGACAATGTTTATACAGCCGGCGGACGTTCGCCATTTTCCTATTCCTGGCACACTACCGCGGCCTCGAATGGACCTCACTATCTGGTCTGCAACGGCTATGTGAAGAGCAAGACCAACGGCGGCACCAGTGAAAGCGTAACGGTGCGCAACTCCAATATCTCTACCGTTTCGGGCGTTGCGATACAGAACGTGATGCTTAGAGCCACGATCACTGCCATCGCGGTGAACGCCAACGGGAGCGACTGTGCGACGCTGGCTACGACGACCGCCAATAACAACGGCCAGTTTTCGCTCAATGTTCCGGTGCAGAGCGGTCCGGTGCGCTTCCGCGCCACGGGCGGCAGCTACATCAGCGAGCAGAACGCAGCGGGGATCAATTATCCCAGCCCGTTATCGGTGCTGTTGCCGAGCCTGCCGGGCAATCTTTCCGGACTGTCGCTTAATCCGCTGACCACGTTCGTGGACTCGCTGGCGCAGGGCAACATCGGGCGGGGCCAAAACCTCGCCACGGCGCTCGGCAATGCCACGGCGTCAATTGAAGATGACTATGGAATCTCGACTGACCCCTCGGTGCTCACTCCGCTCTACACCGAGGCTGCGATCGGTACCGACGCGGGCCGTTTGGGGTTGATCCTGGGAGCGATCGTGAATCAAGACCAGCTTCTCTGTCCGAAAACCGCGGGCGGACTGGTCGGCGCGCTCTCCAGCGACATCTTCGACGGCATTTTCGACGGGAAGAAATCCGGGACTGCGATTGCCTACTGCGGCGGCAAGCTCACCGCGATCGCGGGCAACGCGCAGTCCAGCGATGCGCTTTCAGGGCTGCAGCAACTGACGCTTTCGACACGTGCCTTTGCCTTCGGCGGTAACGGCAACGCGCTCACGCTCAATGGCGTCACCGCCGCCGAGGTAAGCGAGGATGTCGCGATAATCGAGAGTGCACTGGTGGCCACCGCCCCTCCATCGGTCAACATGTTCGCCGCCACCACGCCGTCGATGAATGTTGCCCGTGCCGGCGCTACGGCTACGCTGCTGCCCAACGGCAAAGTGCTGATCGCCGGTGGCACTGCTATAAGTGACAGCAGTCCCCTCAGCAGCACAGAGTTGTATGACTCTGCGACCAACACCTTCGCACCTCCGGCTGCTACTCCGGTGATGAACACCGCTCGTTCTGCTGCCACCGCGACGCTGTTGCCTAACGGCAAGGTGTTGATCGCTGGCGGCCTTAGCAATATCCCTCCTTATGAGTTCGCCAGCACGGAGTTGTACGATCCGGCGACCAACAAGTTTGCACCTCCGGCTGCGACCCCGGTTATGAACACCGCTCGTGCGGGGGCCCCTGCTACGCTCCTCCCCAACGGCAAGGTGCTTTTCGCCGGCGGCGACATTAATAGTTTCCCCCCTCAACTAGCCAGCACCGAGCTGTACGACCCGGCAACCAATAAGTTTGCACCTTCGGCTATGACCCCAGTGATGAACACTGCACGAGCGTTCGCCAATGCGACGCTGCTGCCCAACGGCAAGGTGCTAATCGTCGGCGGCGGCTTCGCCTATCAAGTTATCGCCACGGAACTGTACGACCCGGTTACCAACACCTTCGCACCTCCGGCTGCTACCCCGGTGTTGAACACGGCCGGCGTGACAGCCTCAGCGACGGTGCTGCCCAGCGGCAAGGTGCTGTTCGCCGACGGCGAGTCCGACTATGATGAATTTCCGAACAGCATAGTGCTGTACGATCCAGCCACCAACATGTTTGGACCAGCAACTTCGGCGCCGGAGATGTTCGGGCGTGACTACGCGACTGTGACGCTGCTGCCCAACGGCAAGGTGCTGTTCGCCGGCGGGCGCACCCTTATCTCTTTCCCGCCGTACGTGGTGGACAGTCTCAACAGCACCGAGCTCTACGACCCGATTACCAACACCTTTGCGACTTCGACCCCGGTGATGAATACTACTCGTGCCGGCGCCACGGCGACGCTGCTGCCCAACGGCAAGGTGCTGATCGCTGGCGGCTCTTCCTCCGTTGCAGCGGAGCTCTACACTCCCTGACGGAATGCCGCGCGCCGGCGCTAGTGGCGCCGGTCGTGGCTCGGCACAGGCACTTGACAATACGAATCGTCGTCGATGACAATTTGTTGTTGAGCTTAGCGCCCGTTCCGAAAACAAAGGATCACATGGCCAATACACTCGAAGGAATCGATACCGAACGGCTGCTCGCGGACCCCCGCGCGATCAATGAACTCAATCAGTCTGTGATCAAGGAATTTCGCGCGAATCAAGGCAAGGTCGGCGGTCCGATGGAAGGGATGCCCGTCTTGTTGCTGACGATGACCGGCGCCAAAACAGGCCGAACCCTGGTGCGCCCATTGTGTTATTCCCGCGATGGCGATCGCATTGTGATCATCGCCTCTTACGGCGGCGCGCCGGGCAACCCGCCCTGGTATCATAATCTCATCGCGCATCCCGATGTGACCGTCGAGGTCGGCACGGAAAAGTACCAGGCGAAAGCTCAGCAAGTGCACGGCGTAGAGCGGGATCGGCTCTTTGAAGCTCAGGCTAAGCTGATGCCGTTTTTTAACGATTATCAGGGCAAGACCAGGCGGCAGATCCCCGTCTTGACCCTGACGCGAATCGCTTAAACCTTCGGACAGACTCGAGAATGCCGGTGTTAGTGGTGCCTCGTCCTCAAATGATCCTCGCCGCCTAATGCAGCCGTATTCGCCGGCGATCGCCGGTAATCCGCTCCGCAATTATTCTAGCCGCCTTCGTCTGGTGGGTTCCGAGCGTGCCAGATCTCATTGATTCGGGACCGCCGGAGTCCAAACAAGACTAGGAAATCTCAGAAACCGATGCCCTTGATTTAGTGCCTTCGGGATTGGTCAACTCCGTCAGAACGGTAGCCGACCCGCCCGGCAGTGTTTTATCTGCAAGGGAATCTGGGTGACGGCGTTTCGAGTGTGGGGATGGCGCGGAATGAAGATCAAAGCACTGATTGTCCTCGCGTGTTTGGTGAGCTTCGCCTCCGGGGTGCGGGCCGAGCCCCTCTCCCCAGACCAGGTACCGGAGCCGCTGCGTCCGTGGACCGGTTGGGTGCTGCGCGGCCACGAAGATCAGTTTTGCCCTGTGGTCCAGGGCCCCATGGAGGAGCATCGCTGCGTTTGGCCTTCGCGCCTGATTCTGACGATAGATGAAGCCTCGGGCCGGTTTACCCAGGACTTTCGAGTCTATCGCGACACCTTCGTGATGCTGCCGGGCAATTCGACGCGGTGGCCACTCGACGTACGCGTTGACGGAAAATCGGCCCCGGCGATCCTTCACAATGGTGTTCCCTCGGTTTTTATGAAGGCCGGAAATCACACGGTAGAGGGATCCTTCGCCTGGGACCACATGCCGCAAATCCTGTCCGTACCAGCTGAAACCGCACTCGTCTCGCTTACTGTAGATGGCAAGTCGGTTGACTTCCCCAATCGAGAGCCAAGCGGCCAACTGTGGCTGAAGAGCGCCACCGTGCAATCCGCTCCGGAGGGGCTGGAGGTTGAGGTCGAGCGCCGCGTCGTTGATGAGGTACCGCTGCTGCTCGTCACGCGCATCGAGCTGAACGTCTCGGGCAAGGATCGCGAGATAACGCTGGGCAAAGCGCTGCCGGATGGATTTGTCCCGATGGCGCTCAACAGCCCGTTGCCAGCGCGGATCGAGCCCGATGGCCATTTGCGGGTACAACTCAGGCCGGGGACCTGGACGCTCGAGCTCACGGCGCGCCACGAAGGGCCTGCCGCCGCCCTGTCGATGCCGGCTACTGACGCACCGTGGGCCACACAGGAAATATGGGCTTTCGAGGCGCATAACGATCTGCGGCTCGTTTCGATCGAAGGGGTTGGTGCGGTAGATCCGACTCAGACGCGGCTCCCGCTGGAGTGGCGTCAGTTCCCGACGTTCCTGATGCAGCCCGGTACGGTGATGAGGCTAGTCGAGAAACGCCGCGGCGATAGCGATCCGGCACCCGATCAGTTAACCCTCGACCGCGCCCTCTGGCTCGATTTCGGCGGCGGCGGATACACGGTCCATGACAGTATCTCCGGCACGATGAGCAAAAGCTGGCGGCTGGATATGATGCCGCCGCAGCAGCTCGGCCGGGTTGCCGTAGCGGGTATTGACCAGGTTATCACGCGCAATGGCACTCGGCCGCTCATCGGCGTCGAGATTCGTCAAGGGCAACTGCAAATGGAAGCCGACAGCCGGATCGAGAATGCATCCGCGCATCTGCCGAGCGTCGGATGGGACCACGACTTCCAGTCGGTATCGGCGATGCTGAACCTGCCTCCCGGATGGCGGCTGTTTCGGGCCTCGGGAGTCGATGATGTCTCATCAAGCTGGATCACCGACTGGACGCTCCTTGAACTCTTCCTGGTGCTGGTTACGGCGATGGCGATTTTCCGAATGTGGGGTCCGGCCTGGGGTGGTGTAGCACTTTTGACGCTGGCGCTGACCTACCCGGAGACCGGCGCGCCGAAACTGATCTGGCTTGCGATTCTGGTCGGAGAGGCCCTCGATCGGGTCTTGCCCAAGGGCCGCGGCAGATGGGTAATTCAGGCATACCGGCTGGCCGTCGCTGCGATTTTTGTCGTAATCACGATTCCCTTTATGGTCGATCAGGTCCGCACCGCGATTTACCCCGCCTTAGCGTTTGAGCGAACGCTCGAGTTCCCGGTGAGCATCTGGGGAAGCTCCGGGGAGGAGAATCCGGGAGCGGGCAATATTGGAGAGCCGCACGGAGGCGCAGCGGGAAACGCATTATCGTCACCGGAATCGCCGCCGCCACCAGCGCCACTGGCGGTGGGACGCCTCGGGGGATTGATGCAGATGGAGCGCGCTTCGAACAACATGGGCGAGGGTGCGA
>Ga0302324_100000932_pt1 | contig 73356 bp, 72 predicted proteins | sample Palsa_T0_1_FD_201949 | JGI IMG/M metagenome (GOLD analysis project Ga0302324, IMG submission 201949) | Peat permafrost microbial communities from Stordalen Mire near Abisko, Sweden - Palsa_T0_1 | ecosystem: Environmental > Terrestrial > Soil > Palsa > Peat permafrost | place: Sweden: Abisko...
ATCGCGACTGCCCGGCAGCGCGGATTGAATGCGCTGGTGATTCCATCCAAGGGCAAGCCACGCGAGGAGCATGACCGGGAAGTGGTCGCGGCGCTGCAGCAACACAATGTCGAACTGGTCTGCCTTGCCGGCTATATGCGGCTGCTTTCGCCCTGGTTCGTGCAACAGTTTCCGCATCGGATTCTGAATATTCATCCGTCACTTCTGCCTGCCTTCCCTGGCCTTGAGGCGCAGGAACAGGCCGTCGCCTACGGCGTGAAAGTTTCCGGCTGCACGGTGCATTTTGTGGACGAAGAACTTGACCACGGGGCGATCATCGTGCAGAAAGCCGTGCCGGTGCTCGACAGCGATGACGAGCACGCGCTCGCGGCGCGGATTCTGGAGCAGGAACATCTGGCGTATACGGAAGCGATCAATATTGTGCTGCGCGGGAATGTCGAAGTCGTGGGACGACGGTTCGTGGTTAGAGGGCACGGCGCGTCCTCGATATAATCAACAGGCATGTCCACCTTCGCGCCCGTCGACGAACAACTTACGTATCTCAAGAAGGGCTCCGCGGAAATCATTCGCGAGGCCGATCTCCGCGCCAAGCTGGAGAAGTCGCGGGCTACCGGAAAACCTCTGCGGGTGAAGCTGGGGATGGACCCGACTGCGCCCGATCTGCACCTGGGGCATACCGTGGTGCTGCGCAAGCTGAAACATTTTCAGGATCTCGGGCACACGGCGATTTTTCTGATCGGCGATTTCACCGGGATGATCGGCGATCCGACGGGGCGCTCGGTGACGCGTCCACCGCTGACACGCGAACAGATCGAACAGAACGCGGAGACTTACAAGGCGCAGGTTTTCAAGATTCTCGATCCGGAAAAGACTGTGATTGATTTCAACCGGCGCTGGATGGGCGCGTTTACGCCCGACGATTTCGTGCGACTGATGGCAAAGTACACGGTCTCGCAACTGCTGGAGCGCGAGGACTTTCATAAACGCTTTCAGGAAGAAAAGCCGATTTCCATGCATGAGTTGCTCTATCCGCTGGTGCAGGGATACGACTCGGTCGCGCTGGAATCTGACGTGGAGCTCGGGGGCACCGACCAGAGATTCAATCTGCTGGTGGGGCGCGAACTGCAACGCAGCTACGGGCAGGAATCGCAGGTGGCGTTGACCACGCCGATTCTCGAGGGCCTCGACGGCGTGCAGAAAATGTCGAAGTCGCTGGGCAATGCGATCGGCATTCACGAACCGCCGCTGGAAATGTACGGCAAGCTGATGAGCATCTCCGACGAAATGATGTGGAGGTATTACGAGCTGCTGACGGATGTGCAGGTGGCGGAGATTTCAAAGCTGAAGCAGGAAGCGCATCCGATGCAGGCGAAGAAAGACCTGGCGCGCAGGATCGTGGCGGATTTTCATTCGGCGGAAGCGGCGGCGAAGGCGGGGGAGGATTGGGCGAGGCAGTTTCAGAAGGATGAGGTGCCGGAAGATGTGCAGAGCGTCACAATACTGTTGGGAACCGTTCTTCCAGAAGGCTTCGGCCACGGCGCAGTCAAAGACATCAGCAATTTCGACCCTGATTCGTGTTCGGTTCGACTTGATAAACTCATCCGCCAAGCTGGCCTCGCTGCTTCGAATACAGAGGCTGCAACGAAGATAAAGAACGGCGCGGTAAACATAGATGGTCATGGCATCAGTGCGCGTAATGTGGTCATAAATGCGCCGCTCAATCGGGACATTGTGCTGCGGGTTGGTCGCCGGATGAAAAAGGTGCGGATCATTAAATCAGACCCAACGCGGCAATGACCATGTGGGGACAGCCGCCACCGGCTGTCCGGGCGAGCGAAGCTCGCCTCGCTTTTTCTCTCCAGCAAATTAATTCCCGACTTGGAACGCTTTCTTTCCAGCTTCACTGAAAACCCTCAGCCTCCAGCCGCTGTGGCACTAGAATCAAAAAGCGCGGAGCTGCGCTCCGCGGACAGCCGGGGGCGGCTGTCCCCACATAAACCCTTAGTCCCCACATAAGCCTTAGCCTTACACATAACTTTAGCTTGGTGCTATTTCCACATAAACCTTATGCCGCAGGCTTTTTATCGTCGGCAACTTCCTCATCTTCAGGTGGATGACCGGCAGCACTTTGTGACATTCTGCACCGACCGGCGATGGATTCTTCCTGGAGGTGCGCGGTCGGTCGTGTTGGAAAGCTGTTTGCATGACAACGGAAAGAGATTCGACCTGCGCGTTGCAGTCGTGATGCCGGATCACGTTCATGTCATCTTTACGCCGCTGGTCGATCATGAGGCGATGGAAGTTTGTTCGCTGGCGGAGATTATGGACTCGATCAAGGGCGCTTCGGCCCACAGGGTCAACAAGGCGCTCGGACGGAAGGGAAGAGTTTGGCAGGCTGAGTCGTTTGATCATGTGCTGCGTTCGTCGGAGGGGCTCGATGCCAAGATTCAATACGTGCTGGAGAATCCGGTGCGGCGGGGGCTGGTTGCGCAGTGGATGGAGTATCCATGGGGGTGTGGAGGAAGGCATTTGTGAATCCGTTCGCTGTGGGGCGGTGACAGCGAAAAGCGCGGAGCTGTGCTCCGCGGACAGCCGGGGGCGGCTGTCCCCACATAAACCTCTCTCTACATAAACTTATCTACACCCTTACGCCGTGGGTGGCGCTGAAGCTGTTGGCGGGGCAGGAGTTGGCGGTGGTGCGGCGGCGCTGTCGTTGACCAGGTCTTTGAGTTCCTTGCTGGGCTTGAAGAAGGGGATTTTCTTGGCGGGGACTTCGACGCGCTCTCCGGTTTTGGGATTGCGGCCGACGCGGGGTTTGCGCTGGCGGGTACGGAAACTGCCAAAGCCGCGGATTTCGATCTTGTCGCCGGCGCGCAGGGAGCGCACCACGCTGTCAAAGATCGTTTCCACGATCACTTCACTGTCTTTCCGCGTAAGTTCTGCCAAACGCGAGACTTCGTCAATCAGATTGGCTTTGGTCATAACCCCTCTTCGCTCGGGATGGGTCCTAATGGCCCACTTCGCGGCGGAAGCAATTCCGCCAGACCATAGTCGGACCACCACCACCCATAACCTTCTCAAATTTCAGGGGTTTCGTGCAAGTTACGGGGGGGATACGTAGCGGCGCAGATTGGCATGACGGAAGAGGCGATTTGCGGGAGATCCCTCGCTTCGCCTGAAGAACGGCTCCGCTCGGGATGACCCAGCGGCGCCGGTCGGAATTCAAAGCGCACCAATACCGGCGCTACTTCCACAGGTAATAGAAGCCGACCTGCTGTTCCAGCATTTTTTCGCGGCCGGGGAGGAACTGGGAAACATCGCCCAGCAGAAGATCCATCAGCGTCTTGCGGTCTTTCTCGGGATGCACCAGCGTCGGTTCGCCCTTGATGCCCACCGATTTGGCGGTGTCGGCTACCGCGGTTTCGAAGTCGCCGACGCCGTCGATCAGCTTCATTGACATGGCCTGCTCGCCGGTCCAGACCTTGCCGTTGGCGATGGACTTCACGGCTTCAAACTTCATACCCCGGCCGTCGGCCACGGCCTGCACAAATTGCCCGAACATGTTGTTGATTAAATCCTGCATGTAGGCCTGCTCGTTGGGCGTGAGGTCGCGGGCCGGGTTGCCGGTGTCTTTGAATTCGCCGGTCTTGATTACGACATTCTTCAGCTTCGCCCACTTCAGCAGGTCGCCGTAGTTCATCCACTCGGCGATGACGCCGATGGAGCCGACAATGCTGCCCGAGTCGGCATAAATCTTGTCGGAGGCCGAGGCCACGTAGTAGGCGCCGCTGGCGCCGACGGTCTCAATGGAGACCACGATGCGCTTCTTCTTCTCGGTGCGGATGCGCTTGACCTCGCGATAAATCTCTTCGGAGGCGGCCACGCCGCCGCCGGGAGAATTTACGTGGATGATGATGGCCTTGATCGACGAATCGTCGCCAAACTTTTTCAATTCTCCGACGACGGGCTGCGGCGAAAGAATCACGCCGTCAAGGTCGACCACGCCGATGCGGTCGCCGAAGCTGGTGATGCCGGCGTCGGTGCCGCCGGCGTGCAGCGTCATATAGACCAGCGTGAACACGGCCAGCACGAAGAGGAAGAAAGCTCCTCCGCCAATCAAAATCCAGAGCAGGGTGCGTGAGCGTCCGTCAGGCATGGGGAAAGTTTAGCACTTAGACCAGTTTCGAGTTTCTGGTTTCTAGCTTCCGGTGGGCTGCTCGCCGGGCTTGCGAATGGCTTGCATTAGCCCGTGCAGAAGGCGGCTCACTTCCCCGGACAGAACGGTCAGCTGTTCGGCGTCGGGTTTTAACAGGTAGCCTAGATTTTCTGCAATCACCAACTGCGTTTCCATTTCGAGCAGCGATCCGCGTGCTCCCCGAGGAAATGGTGGAACTCGCGCCTGGAGAGCCTGCCCTGACCTTCCGCAATGTTGCTGGCTACCGACACCGCCGACCGCCGGATCTGGCTGGTCAAGCCGTAGGTCTCGTGCCGTGGAAAGCTCTGGGTCGCACGATAGATTTCGGTGACCAAAGCGATCGCCTTCTGCCACACGATGAGTTCCCGATAGGAATGTCCCATCTGCGTCTCCTGTTTTCGTTAATCTGGCGCGCTGGATACGCGCTACAGGAAACTAGAAAACCGAAACTAGAAACTTGTCTGTGACGGATGAACAATGACTCGCAGCGCGGCGCGGCGTACGCCTACTTCTACGGGCGTTTGGCAGACGAATTCTCCGTCGGCGTAGATGTCGAGCGGCTCGGCGGTTTCGATGCGCACGCGGCTGGCCTGGAAGTATTCGACTTCCGGGATGCCCAGATGGCGGCCGCCGTAGACTATCGGGAACATGCAGAAGAGCTTGAAGGGGTCGACGGCGCCGACAATGCAGAGGTCGAGCAGGCCGTCGTCTAGTTTGGCGCGAGGAGCGATTTTCATGCCGCCGCCGTACCAGGGACTGTTGGCGATGGCGGCCAGGATGGTGGGGCGATCGCTGCGGGTGGTCCATGCTCCGCTTGCGCTGTTGTTATTTTCCGCGGGCGTCAGAATCTTCATAGGCAGCGGCGAGAAGGTGAAAATCGTAGGAGCGAGGCTCAGGACGTAGCCGCCATGGGCGCGCAGCCAGCGGGGCAGGCGGTTGGCGCAGCGGGATACTTCACCGTCGAGGCCGACGCCGGCCACGCAACAGAAGTACCGAGTAGCGAGCACCGAGTAGCGAGTCGCTTCGTGTGGGGAGGCGCCTCCCTTCGCCGCGAGCGGCGAGATCACGCCCAGATCAATCGTGCGGAAGTTGGTTGCCCGCAGATTTTCCGCGCTGCCGCAGAAGTTCTGCCACGCGGCCAGCGAATCGCGCAAGCGGCGCAGTCCGAGGGCGCGGGCGAAGTCGTTTCCGCTGCCAGCGGGCACGACCAGCACCGGCAAACCCAGCCTCACCAACTGCCCGAGATGGCGATGGATCGTGCCGTCGCCGCCGAAGAGCAGGATGACATCGGCCTCGTCCGGCGACGCCGGCATTCCCACGTGCCATTCGATTTTCTTTGGGCTCTGGCTGGGCTTAGCCTGAAACGGCTTCAGGTGCTTGGGAGAGCGTCCCAGCCCGAGGATGGCAGCGGCACGCATGTGCGGGGAGAGCGTAGCAGAATCAGGGCGGAGTGTCAGGATTACGTTGCGGTTTTGCAGTTGCGTCGAGTACAGCAGATTCCTCAGGTGCCGTCGCGTTCGCTCCGACTGTCTTCGGAATGACAAGAGTGATGAGGTCCTTGGCTTTTGCCTACATCGAGCCGTATATCTATATGTTGCGGAAAGGAGTAGTCTTGAAGTGTCTCCTCTAGCATCTTCCCGCCGCGCCTGAACGGTGACGGTTCCTTGCGAAAATCAGACAGCTTCGCGCTGCGCAAGGAGCCTCTATGGCGAACAAGTTACGTGTGTCTGGCAAGTCCGCTTCGAAGCCACCGACTTTAGATGGCGACGGCAACCGCATCCACAATGAGATCCTGCTCGGCCTGCCGGCCAAGGAATCTGAACTGCTGTTCCCCAAGCTGGAGTTCATGCGCTTGAAGACTCACCACGTGCTGCATGAGCCGGGCGACACGTTGAAGTCTGCTTACTTCTGCAACAGCGGCCTGATTTCCATCCTATGTGTGTTCCCGGACGGAAAGAGCGTGGAAACAGGCCTGGTCGGCAAGGAGGGCATGATCGGGATTCCGCTGGTGGCGGGTTTTCGCACCGCGCCCTCGCGCGCCACCGCGCAGATCGAGGCCACGGCCTTTCGCATCAGCAGAGAAACTTTGGCCGAGGCTCTGCGTCAGTGCCCGAAACTGGCGCGGAGGCTGCATCAGTTTGCCCAGGTGATGACCATGCAGATCGCGCAGATTGCGGCCTGCAACCGGCTGCACGAAGTGAATGAGCGGCTGGCGCGATGGTTATTGATGAGTTCCGACCGCATTGAAACGGACTACGTGCCCCTGACCCAGGAACTGCTGGCGCAGATGCTGGGAACTCGCCGCTCCAGCGTGACTGTGGCGGCGGGCATGCTTCAAAAAGCGGGAATGATCACCCAGGTCCGCGGGCACGTGGACATTGTGGACCGGAAAAAACTGGAAGAAGCCGCCTGCGAATGTTACGGAATCATGCGGAATCAGGTTGAGCTGTGGCGCAGCGAAGCGGAATAAGCACTGGTATGTGGACCAGCCGGCTCTGCAGGCGAAACTCGACAGCATTCCCCCCCTCGAACCTAGCCCGGTCGAACGTCATCCCGCCGAAGCTCTCCGCGTCGAACCTCTTCCCGTACAACCTCCGATTGTTTTCCAGCGTACTGACAAGCTCCGGCGACTTTGCTTAGGATGTGGCGAACACAGGTATCCCGTTTCGCCGCTCGGGCAAATCGTGATTGGGAGGAGTTTTCGTCATGGGTTCCCAGCAGGAGTTTCTGACAGGGGTCAAAGATATGCCGGATGTTCGTCTCGATTTTGTTGAACATGAGTTGGTGTGTCCGCACTGCCAGAAGCGGATCCGGCGTGCTTCCGCTGGAGCCACCATCCCCTTGGCCTCGGCGAAGTGTGAGCGCTGTGGCAACGAGTTCCTGATCGTCCAAAGTAAGCCGTGGCCGGCGGACAACGGAGCGAATGGACAGTCCACGTAAAATCGCGCCGTAAGATCGCGGCGCCGCCGGATTCATCTCTCGCGAATTCCCGCCACGCTCATCATTCTCCCAGTCTTGCCCTTTTCGGCGCGGTAGGAGAACAGCAGTTCGGGATGACATTGGGTGCATAGCGGCGACACTTCGATATTCTTCTTCGCCACTCCAGCTGCCAGCAACTGCCGCCGGTTGGCTTCCGCCAGGTCGAGAAAAATCTTCTTGGGTAAGTCGCTGTGGCCGGGAGCGCGGGCGGTCAGAAAAAGAAGCGGATACTTGTCGCGCACCGGATCCGACTCTTTTACTTCGCGGAACAGGCTGGCGCCATAGGCGAACTGCGATTCAAACTTGGTGCGAACGTCTTCCCCCACTTCATAACAACAGCCGCCGATCCCGGGACCAATCGCGGCCTTAATGTCGCGGGGACGGCTACCGAAAGAGCGATGCATCTCGCCGAAGCCTTTCTCGACGATGCGCTTCACTGTGCCCCGCCAGCCCGCATGAAACACACCGACCACGCGCTGCCGGGCATCCACGAGAATTATGGGCAGGCAGTCGGCCGTCTGGATCGCCAGCAGCAGGCCGGGAGTGGCGGTGATCAGCCCGTCTCCGCTGAGCGGCTGTTCTGGAATCGCGTCGACGCGGTGAATGATGTCGGAATGAATCTGCTGCAGCGTGATCAGGGGACAGAGTGCCGCACCGTCGAGCTTCGCTCGACCGGAGATCAGTTGACCGGACGGGCGAGGGCGGCTGTTCCCACACGCTCCAATCTCGCGCAGAAACGCAGTCCGGTTGCGCTCGACCGCGGCGCGGGAATCGTGCTGGGTGAAGCCGAGATTGAGATCGCTGTTGCGGTACACGCGGGATGATCCGCCCGTGCGCGTGGAAAAGCCATGCACCAGCCATGGAAGCTGGCTCAAATCCTGCGCGTGAAGAATTGTGAGTTTGGTTTTGGATGGAACCCGGGTCGGCACGATTCCATGTTAACCGAAGCCGCAGGTGTGGAGCGGACACTCCTGTCCGCTGCTTTTGCTTTTGTTCTTGTTTCCTGATCCCAACCGGCTTCGGAATAGCAACATCAACTTCAACCGCAAAGGCAGCGGACAGGAGTGTCCGCTCCACATCTTGCAAGCCGGTTTGCCGGGGCCCCAGCGAGTCCGCTATAGTTCTATTGATGTTTGCGAATTTCACCGCCACCGACCGCTGGACGAAGAAGCCGGTGCATTGCGTGTATCAGGCGATGATCGTGGCCATCGCCACGCGGCACGCCGACGCCGTGGACATCAAGTTTCTGGTGGATGGACGCAAAGTCTGGGTCGCGCTGCCGCATCCGGCGTGGGTGGAATATAAGAAACGCACCGGCAAGATCATCACCGATTCTCTGGCGCAGGCAATCGCCGGACATTACCTGAAGACCGCGCTGGAGACCGGCGAAGGCGGAGGCCGCGAAATGTTCTCGCTGACGGTGGAAGAGACGCTGACGCATCTCGAGGCCGCGGTGGCGGAGATGCAGGCGCAACCGGCGTGAGACCTGCAGTGGCGCCAGCAAGAATCCAGGCGAGTTTCGCTCGCCCGGACAGCCGAGGGCGGCTGTCCCCACATAAGTCTCGCTAGATCACCACCGCTTCTTTATACTCCCCAAACACTCGCCGCATCGCGTCGGAAATTTCTCCTACGGTTGCTGAGGCTTCCACTGCAGCCAGGATGCGTGGCATGACGTTGGCGCCCGACCGGGCTGCGTCTTCCACGCCCGCTAGCGCCGCCTTCCATGGGCCGGCGTCGCGCATCGCGCGCAGCGCGCGCAGGCGCTCGATCTGCCGTGGTTCGAGCGCGGGGTCGATGCGCTGAATTGGGATCGGCTTTTCCTCTTCCACTTCGAAGCGGTTCACGCCGACGACGATCGCCTCGTGGTTGTCGACTTTCCGTTGATATTCATACGCCGCATTTTGAATTTCCTGCTGCACGAAGCCGCGTTCAATGGCCTTGAGCATCCCGCCGAGGACTTCGATCTTTCCTAAATATTCCGCAGCGCGCTTTTCAATTTCATTGGTGAGCGACTCTATGTAGTACGACCCGGCGAGCGGATCGATGGTCTGCGGAGCGCCCGACTCGTAGGCGATGACTTGCTGCGTACGCAGCGCGATGCGCGCCGCCTGTTCGGTGGGCAGGGCCAGCGCTTCGTCGTAAGAATTGGTGTGCAGCGACTGCGTCCCGCCCAGCACGGCCGCGAGCGCCTGAATCGCGGTCCGGACGATATTGTTTTCCGGCTGCTGCGCGGTGAGGGTTGAGCCGGCGGTCTGGGCGTGGAAGCGCAGCATCCACGACTTGGGATTTCTGGCCTTGAAGTGTTCGCGCATAATGCGCGCCCACATGCGGCGGGCAGCGCGGAACTTCGCGACTTCTTCGAGAAAATTGCTGTGAGCATTGAAGAAAAAAGAAATCCGCGGCGCGAACTGGTCGACATCCATCCCCGCTTTGATCGCGGCTTCAACATAGGCCATCCCGTTGCCCAGGGTGAACGCCACTTCCTGCACGGCGGTCGATCCCGCCTCGCGCATGTGATAGCCGGAAATCGAAATTGTGTTCCACTCGGGAACGTTCTCGCGAGTCCAGGCAAACATGTCGGTGATGACGCGCAGGGCCTGCTGCGGCGGATAAATATATGTGCCGCGCGCAATGTATTCCTTGAGCACATCGTTCTGCACCGTGCCGGAAAGCTTGCGAATGTCTTCACTCGTGCCCCCGCCCGCGCCCTGCCGCCGCGCCACGGCCACATACAACGCGAGCAGAATCGACGCCGTCGCGTTGATGGTCATGGAGGTAGAAATCTTGGTCAGCTCGATGCCGTCAAACAGGCGCTGCATGTCTTCGATGGAATCAATCGCCACGCCGACCTTGCCCACTTCGCCCGCGGCTAGAGGATGGTCGGAGTCGAGCCCGATCTGCGTGGGCAGGTCGAAGGCCACCGAGAGTCCCGTCGTTCCATTGGCGAGCAGATATTTGTAGCGCTTGTTCGATTCCTCGGCGTCGCCCATGCCGGCGTACTGGCGCATGGTCCAGAGGCGGCCGCGGTACATGGTGGGCTGCACGCCGCGGGTGAAGGGATATTCGCCGGGATAGCTCACTTCACTTTCGTAGTCGGAGCCTTTCAGATCGGCAGGCGTGTAGAGCGGGTTGACGGGAATGTGGGAGGAAGTTTCAATCTCTGCAGCGACGTCGCGACCTAACTTCAGCTTTTCTGGCATGACCTTCACTCTGCTCTGTCATCCTTCGCGGCAAAGAACGCCGCTCAAGATGAGACGGGGCGAAATCTCCGGCCCTCACGGGCGCTGATTTTTTCTTCTCACCTTCCAGAACGAAGTGAGGCCAAACCAGGCGAACGTGAGTGTGAAGCAAGCTGCCAGCGCAACTCGTCCGGCAGGGGCGCGGCCGGCAGCGTACTCCCGATATTCGTGGATACCGGCGAAGCCTCCGAAGGCCGCCATGGTCAGGAAGATCGAGCCGGTCACCTCCAGCCACAACTGGTGGCCCGCGCGACTGAACGATCGCCACGTGGTGCGGGCGGCGTTGGTGAACGCGTTGTACGTGCGGCTGCGCCCGACCTGCTGCCCGGCAACTTTCGCCACTACCCCGAACTTTCGTAAGGCTGAAACTTTGCTCACGGCCTCGATTTTAGCAGCCTCCGGCGCTACAATGACGCAACGCCGAGACATTGGAGCCGGCGCTCCGGGGAACCGTTTCCACGTAGACTGCATCCAAGTTGGATAGATGGCGATTCGTCCAGGGGGACTCAGTGGATCAACAACTCAAGCAACTCATGAAAGAACTCGGCGAGGCCATCAACGAATCTCTTTCCGACTCCGAGCAGATTTCTGAAGTTGTCTCCCGCATCAAGGAAGGTGGATACGACATCTTCCTGGTCCTCGAGGCCACCATTGGCGTGAGCAAACAGGGGGATAAGTCGCCCGACAAAACTTCGCTGGTCACTACTCTCTCCACCAATCCTGAATTCAAGATCAATGACCAGGATCTCAAGTTCCTGAAGTCGCTGCGCATCAAGATCGACGAAGAGGGCAGGCACGAGAAAGACCGGCGCGAGAAGGATAAGTAGGCGCCGCGGTATTGCTTCGAGTCGGAGCCGGGGGTTTCTAGCGAGAGCGGGGGAGGCTGAGATCCTTCACTACGCCTGAAGAACGGCTTCGTTCGGGATGACAAGCGTGGTGGGGCTTGCCTGCAGCTGCAATTCTCCCGGCGATGCTCTTCCTCCGGCACTTCTTTTCCTACTCCGCCAACACCAGATCCAGCAGTTGTTCCACGGCGCGGTTGCCCTCCAGGATCGACGATTTGTGATCGGGCGTGCCGGAGAGATCGGTATTCGCGAAAGCGATCCTGCCAAATGGGGCTGCCCGCAGAACGTCTCCTGGCGCGGGTTTGCCATCTTTGCCAAAATAAAATCCCGGCGCGGGGCTGGCGTAGGCGTGCCCCCAGCGGTTCAGGATAATGCCCGCAATGTCGCGCGACGCATCAAAGCCTGAGCCAGCGAACATGTCGGTAAACTGCTGACGAATCTGCCGCTCGTACTCGCGAAACGGAGTCGAAATCATTTCCCCGCGGCCCATGTGGCCCTGTTCCTCCGCGGTCTTGCCCGGGTAGGAGTACAAAACTTTAACCGCCAGCACGATCGGCGAATCAGGACCGATGGTCGGTGAATCCGCCCCGCAGAGCGCCAGCTTGCGCACCAGCGCATAACTTCCCAGACCGCCAAACCACTGGCAGCCGGAAATCCCCATCTTGTAAAGAAATCTCCAGTTGCGTACCGCCACGTTCGCCACCATGCATGGCGAGCGATGGAACTGCGCGTAAGCTTCTTTGCGATCTTCCGGAAGGTCGCGGACGACGTGCTTGGTCGTCCAGCTTCCGCCGGCCATCACCACGGAGCGCGCTTTCACACGATACGTCTTCCCGCCGCGGGTGTAGGCGATGGTCAGTGATTCTGACTTCGCCGGATCGCCATCGTGCTTGACCCACACCGCGGTCGAATCCAGGCGAATGCGCGCAGCGGCTCCCGCACGATCGAGAGCAGCGAAATTCACGTGGTTACGGCAAACATCTTCGAGCGAAGCTGAGCCGGCAATCGCTTCCGGAATCAAAGTCTTGGCGATGAGCCGCGCGATGCCGCTATTGCCGTCGGGAAACATTTCTGTTCCGTCTTCGGGGATGGGCCCCAGCTCGTCAAAGGCATAGGCGGTATAGCCGGATAATGCATCGGGGCCGAGACCGAAGCCTCCGCCTTCGTCGAAGAGAAAGGTTCGGACGGTGTCGCGGCTGATGCCGTGCCTTTCCATTAAGTACTGTTCGAGGGTGATGGTGTCGAGCCGGCGCGAGATGGCGTCGCCGCGGTACTGCGGTTTTTGCGAGGGCGAATTCTCCTGATACTTCAACAACTCCTCGCGCGCTTTTGCCGAAATCGGCGCACCTTCCAGTTTCGCGCGCCCGGAATCGGGCACCCAGACTCCGTGCGGCTGGCCGAATTTCGCACCAAAGTAGAGACCGTAGGGCTCCGACCCAAGATAGGGCGTGCGCGCCAGCGGTATCTCGGGCGCGGGGCCGGCCCACTTCTGATATTCCAGGCGCGGCGCCTTCAGGCCGATTGAGTCATAGAATCGCGCGATAAAGCTGTGCGGATACGGCGCCCAAAAAAGTGCCGAACCCTGATGCCCGGTCAGCCTGTGGCCGTCCACGAGAAACTCGTTACGTTTGGCCTCGCCGCCGAAGATGGGATGATTATCGAGGACGAGACACGTCTTGCCTTCACCGGCCGTGCGTTGAAACATCAGCGCCGCCGCCAGTCCGCTGATGCCGCCGCCCACTATCACGCAGTCGTAGGTTTCTCCGGTGTCGGTAGCGCTGGCGGGCAAGCTCTCGAACAGTCCGTCACGAATCTGGTGCCCGGCTTCAAACACTGCAGCCGTGTTGCCGTTGGAGTTCGCGTAGTCTCCGACGCCGCCGTAGCCGGTCCAATCATTGTCCGGAGTCGGATCTGCCGGAGTCGTCGCCGCGGCTCGAGCCAGCAATTGCTGGGGCAAGGCCGAGCTGAGCAATACAGCACCGGAGCCAGCCAGCGCTCCATTCAAGAAATCCCGCCGCGTGATGTCGCGATTCATGCCCCGCATTATAAGCACCGCAGGTTCATGATGGGCAATCGCAACTAGCGGCCAACCGGGCGCTGCCCGGCTGCTCCGTATGGACTCGCCCGCTGTGCTACCATCTACTGTTTTCTTTTCGCTTCTGCCGGGCGGAGAGCAACGATTCCGGTTTCACCGATACCAGAAAGTCGGAATCTGAGGGGAGTCATGAAAGATACTCTCGGGGTTCTATTGGCAGGCGGCGCCGGCGAGCGGCTCTATCCTCTGACTCGCGACCGGGCCAAGCCGGCGGTTACGTTCGGCGGCATCTACCGCATCATCGACATCACACTGTCGAATTGCCTGAACTCCGACCTGCGGCGCGTCTACATTCTCACGCAGTACAAGGCGCTCTCGCTCAACCGGCACATCCGCGAAGGCTGGAATATTCTGGGCCGGGAGGTCGGCGAGTTCGTGGAAGTGTTGCCACCCATGAAGCGAGTGAGCGACCAGTGGTATCAGGGCACGGCCGACGCGGTTTACCAGAACATTTATTCCATCGGGTCAGAGCAACCCAAGCACGTTCTGATTCTTTCCGGCGACCACATCTATAAAATGAACTACGGCAAGATGATGAAGCAGCATCGCGACTCGGCTGCCGATATTACGCTGGCGACGATTCAGATCGATCCCGAGGAAAGCTCGCGCTTCGGTGTGGTTGAGGTTGACAAAGACGGCCGCATCAACGGCTTCGAGGAAAAACCCAAGACCACGGAGCTGCGCTCGCCGCTGAATCCCGCCAAGGTCGCGGCTTCCATGGGAATTTATCTGTTCAATGCCGACGTGCTCATTCCAGTGCTGCTGAAGGACGCGGAGAACGCGCAGTCCAGCCACGACTTCGGCAAGGATATTCTGCCCAAGATGGTCGACGACTATCGCGTCTTCGCCTACGACTTCGTCGACGAAAATAAAAAGGAAGCGCTCTACTGGCGCGACGTGGGCACGCTCGAGGCCTACTACGAAGCCAACATGGATATTGTCTCGGTCTCGCCTATCTTCAACCTGTACGACGCGGAGTGGCCGATCCGCACCCATCAGCGGCAATATCCGCCGGCAAAATTTGTTTTTGCCGAGACCGGCCGAACCGGCACCGCGCTCGATTCCATCGTCTCCAACGGGTGCATTGTTTCCGGCGGCGCGGTAAAGAATTCCGTGCTCTCGCCCGACGTGCGCGTTAATTCTTATTCTGAAGTCGACGACTGCATTTTGTTTTCGCACGTCAGCGTGGGCCGGCGCTGCCGCATTCGCAAGGCGATTCTCGACCGCGACGTGCACATTCCCGAAGGCACCACCATCGGCTACGACGCCGAAGCCGACCGCCAGCGTTATTTCGTCACCGAAAGCGGCATCACCGTGGTCACTCGCGATTACTCGCTCTTTGAGAATCCGGTGACGGTGGACTACTTCACGAGTGAGTGAAACTGGCTAGCGGATTTGGCCTGGGAGGGGAAGTCAAACGCAGCCTCGCTGTGCTCGGCGGACGGACGAAGGCGTCCGTCCCCACACGAGCAGATTGGCCCCACACCAGCAAACTGGCTCCACGCGAGCCGTCTTGGCGACCGGCCCTCGGTTACTTCCGTAGTTATCTATGCACCAAAATTGATGCATATTTAATCACCCCGTAACATTCCACTGCTAGAACAGGAGTATGGATCTGCCCGTGTACAACACGCTGATCCTTTCCGACCTGCACCTGGGTGCAGAGACGAGTCGTGCCCGGGAAGCCACGCAGGTGCTGAAGAACAGCCGGTTCCAGCGGCTGATTCTGCTGGGCGACATTTTTGCCGACCTCAATTTTGCCCGCCTCACCAAGGAGCACTGGAAGTTTCTGGGCTACATTCGAAAGCTTTCTAATCCCAAGCGCAACATTGAGGTGGTGTGGGTTGAGGGCAATCACGATCACGGCCTAACCGACATCATGTCGCACCTGGTGGGGATTCGCGTCTACCAGGATTACTCCTGGGAATACGGCGGCCTGCGGCACGTTGCGATTCATGGTCACCAGTTTGACGGCTTTCAGGTGAACCGCATCCGGCTGAGCCGGTGGGGCACGGCGCTCTTTCTGCAACTGCAGAAGCTGGATTTGCGGGGCAAGCCGATTACCCGGATGATTGACCGGCTGAACACGCGCTGGCTGCGCATGTCGCCGAAGGTGGCATCCGGGGCTCTGGCCTATGCGCGGCAGCACGGCGCGGACCGTATTTTCTGCGGGCATACCCACGAAGCAATTCACGCGGAGCAGGTCGGCATTCACTACTACAACTCGGGCGGGTGGGTCGATTCCCAACTCACTTATTTGACGGTTGATGAAAAGGGGGTAGAAATCCATGAATTCAACGAGCATGAGTTCAACGAGCGTGAGTTCGGCGAGCATGAACATGACGAGCGCGAACGCGAACGAGCTGACCATCGTGATTCCAGCGAAGAACGAAGCGAAGCTGATTCCGCGCTTGCTGGCGTCGCTGACGAATCAGGATTACTCGAAGATGTCGAGTACGAGAGTATTGGTCGCTGACGCGAACTCCACCGACGGAACGCCCGAAATCGTGATGAGCTTCCGCGACCGGCTGAACGTGAGCGTGATTCGCGGCGGCATGCCGTCGGTCGGCCGCAACCAGGGTGCAGCCCAGGCGGACACTCCTTACGTTCTCTTCCTCGATGCCGATATCGAACTGGCCGACCGGTCGCTCATCCGGCGCTGCGTGGAGAAGGCTCAGGCCAGGCACCTGCACTGCGTAACCACCAACATTTTGTGCAACCAAGGCAGCTGGCTCGACAAACTCTTCTATGCGGGCAATGACTTCTTTCAGTACCTGTCGTGCCTGCACCGTCCGTTTGCGACCGGAATGTTCATGTTCTTTGACCGCAAGAAATTCTGGGAGCTGGGCGGATTTCACGAGCAGATTCTGTTCGCCGAGGACTACTGCCTGAGCAGTCAAGTCGAGCGCAAGCGGTTTGCGATTGTGCGCGGCGGCGTCTACACCACCAACCGGCGCTTCCAGAAGATGGGCCACTTGCGTGTGGGCTGGCTCTTCCTGTGGACCGCGATGAACTACTGGAACGAGAAGTACTTCCTGCGCGACCACAAGTACTGGGCCGCGGAAGCCGATAGTGCGCCCCGCGCCTAGGTTTCGGCGTTTTTCGTTGTACGAATTTCGAAACAAGTTTTGCCGGCCACAAAAAACGGGATTCAGCCAACCAGCTGAATCCTGTTCTGCTCTTCATTCGGATTCGCGATCGTCTTCAGCGTGGCCAGATCTCAAAAGTGAACCGCTATACCTGTCGAGAAACGATAGTTATCTTGTGCGGTTCCGAAAAAGTGGGTGCGCACGTAATCGCCTTCCAAACGCCAGGCGACGTGGCTGAAGATCTTGTAGTCCAAGCCTCCGCCAAGAGCAGTTGCGTAGGAAGTGTCGGAACCGAAACCGAGAATTAAATTTGCAGCTGCCACTGTCCCGGAAGGGTTCGTGGTGACGTGTCCTACGCCCACTTCAAATTCCGCGAAAGGGCGGAACTTGCCGGCAGGAAACGAAACGCGCGGTCCGAACATGGCTTCATACTGGTGAGCGTTCGCGCTGGCTGTCGTGGGGGCTGTGCAGAGCGAGCAGAAGGTCGGGAAGTTCAGCGAACCATAGTGCCCGGTGAAGTCGGCCACAAATCCCAGCATAGGCACGATTTTGCCTTCGAGTGTGGCCTGAAATCCGTTGAGGTCGCCGCGGTTCAACGAAAGGTCGGTGTTGTAGTAGGTGTAGCCGAAGTAGATGTTGCCGTTGGGAACCTGGGCCGCTGCCACGCCTGTCAGCAGGGCAAGTATCATACCGGCGAAGACGGCGACGAAAATTGAGTAACGCATAATTTTCCTCCCGATACGTTGTAAGAAACCCGATGCGTAAAAGAAATCACTCAAGCGCCGCCTAGAAGCGGATGACAATGCCCGTCGACAAGCGCAGGTTATTCTGAGTTGTGCCAAAGAACCGTGTCTGCACATAATCGCCCTGGAAGCGCCAGGCAACGGGGCGGATGATGCGGTAGTCGAGCCCGCCTCCGAGCGCTGTGGCAAAGGACGTATCCGACCCGGCCGCATTGGCATTTATATGGCCGGCGCCAAACAGCGCCTCGGCAAAAGGACGAAATCGGCCCACCGAGGCATACACGCGCGGTCCAAACAGCACATTCGTCACGGCTACATTCGCGGAACTAATTGGGGGCGGCAAACATGGAAGGGAACCGGGGCACGCATAAGCCGGGAGAAAGTTTTCCGAACCGTAGTGATTGCTGAAATCGGCGACGAAGCCGACGTGGGGAAACACCTTGCCTTCCAGCGTGGCTTCCCACCCGTTCGTGTTCGCGCGATCGCTCGATGACAGATCGGTGTTGTAGTAGGAGTACCCGAAGAATACGCTGCCCGAGCCAGGACCCTGGGCCGCCGCCGCCCCTGCAAACAGGGCAAGCATGAAGGCGACACAAAAAACGCTGCGCATGATTTCCCTCCAGAACACGTCGTCGAGAAACTAGACGACGCGTCAGGTTGTTAGATGCGAAATGGGCCAGATTCGTGTATCCGCGAAAAAGCAGCAGTCAGGCAAACGGACTAGAACCGGAAAACAATGCCCGTCGTCAAGCGAATGTCATTCTGCGACGTGCTGAAAAATTCGGTATGCACGTAGTCCCCTTCGAAGCGCCACGCGATAGGACGAAACAGGCGATAGTCAATGCCGCCGCCCAGCGAGGTTTCGAACGAGGTGTTGGTCGCATAGGCTCCGCCGGAACCGATATGCGCCAGTCCCACCATGAATTCGCCGAAGGGCGTGATCTTGCCCACCGGCACACTCACCCGCGGCCCGAACAGCACCGAATACTCATGCGCGGTCACACTAATGTTAACGGGCTCCTCCGGCCCGAGGACAGTAAAGCTCTGCGTGCCGTAACGGCCGCTGAAATCGGTGACCAGCCCCACCCACGGCGCGATCTTTCCTTCGAGTGAGCCTTCCCAGCCCTGCAGGTTGGGCCGGGTCACGTCGACGATCGCGGACGAACCTGCATTTTCAAAGGAATATCCAAAAAATATATTTCCTGATGCGGGTACTTGGGCGCTCGCCAGTCCGGCGAACAGGAACAGCGCAACACCGATGCACGCGACTTTCATCATGAGACAGTTCTCCTCCTGCTGGCTACTCAACCCATCGCCAGCCGCAAAGTTGTGGTGAATGAACGAGTTTCGGGGTCCCTTGGTTAGCGCAAGAAGCCTTGGAAAAAACTTCGTAGCGGAAAATCCGCAGCGCCCGGCCTAGAAGCGCCAGACGATTCCGGTCGAAGCCCGGTAGTCGTTCTGCGTGGCGCTCAGGTAATGCGTGTGCATATAGTCAGCCTGCAAGCGCCAGGAGAAATTCTTGAAGGGAAGTTTGTAGTCGGCCCCGCCGCCCACATCAATCAGGACGGGGTTATAGACGAAGCCGCTTGAGTCCACGTGCCGGATGCCGGCCATGGCCTGCACGAACGGGCGCCATTTTCCGAAGTCGCTCGAGAACCGCAGGCCGCCGACAAAATTGTATTGCTTCTCCCCCGCTCGAAAGTAGCCGCTGGCATCCACCACCACGCCGAGGTGCGGAATGCGGGAAAACAGAAGATCCTCAGCCGAGCCCTCAAATCCCCGATAACTCTGCTGGTTGGTTGCGTTCGAAAGCTGGCCGTAGGAAACTCCGCCAAACACGTTGCCATTGGGAAGAAGGCCGCCGAATTGTGCCGACATCGGAATCGAGAACAACAGGAACCCAGCAAACGCCAGCACTGCGGCCGCAGACTTTGACACGAATTATTCCTCCCCGGCGGTTGCGCCGGCAATAAGTACCTTTTAATTAACGAAATCCGTTAGATGCAGTGTACTGTATGCCCAAGATGTCTCAGTTTACAAAATTGTCCCGCCGCAGCGGCACCGCGGAGGCTCCTATCCGCGGGCTGGCGGGTTTGCGGAATGCATGAAAATTTAACGGAATTTCATGGAGCCAAAACCCACACACCAGCGTCTATCTACTAGCATGCAACCAACCGACTCAAATTGGCAAATGGCCGAGCAGCCGGGAACTGTGGCTGCCCTTAAGTACTGCAAGGAGAAGAAGTTGAAACTTAGTCTGGAAATGCGCAACAACGGCGAGGTCATCATTGTTCACTGCCAGGGCCGCATCGTGTATCGCGATGAGGCCGCCACCCTGTCGCGGACCGTGAGCCAGATTCTGCAACAATCGCAGAAGCTGGTGCTCGACCTAAGCGGGGTGAGTTCCATGGACAGCGCCGGCATCGGAGTGCTGGCCCTGCTGCAAGTCCTCGCCAAGGCCAGTAATGTAACCCTGAAGATTGCGGGAGCGAGCCCGCTCGTGCAAACCCTGCTCGGTCTGACGAATCTGGAGTCCGTGCTGGAAGTGCATCCCTCGCTGGATGCGGCGCTGGCGTCGTTCCATGAAGAGCCTGCCCATCAAGAGGCTTGCGCCGGCCGCTAATTCTCGCGCTGGAACCGGTATCGTCCCTTACGGTCCAGCGCCACTGCCTCGGCTACTTTCAGAAATGCCCGCGCCGCGTGCGAACGGTTCGCGTCTTTGCGGTAAATCAAACGCAGCTTGCGCTTGATTTGCAATTCGCGCACCGGAATCGCCACCAGTTCGCCGCGCGCCAACTCGGTCTCGACGCTGATCTCCGGCACGAGCGCCACGCCGTGCCCCATGGCTACAAATTGCTTAATGGCCTGCAGCGTGGGCAGCTCCAGGTCCATGTGCAGGGGCGTTTTGTGCGTCTTGAACAACTGAATAACTTTCTCGCGGTAGGGCGACGACACAATGTGCGCTACAAACGACTCGGCACCCAACTGCCGGATGCTCACTTGCCGCGCCGACGCCAGCGGATGTTTCGGGGGAACCACGAACACGAGTTGATCCAGATACACCACCACGGAATACAGGCTGGCTTCCTGCGGCTCGTACGACAGCACGCCAAACTCCGCGCTGTAGCGCAAAACGTCGTCGGGAATGTGGCTGCCCAGCGCGCGTTCGACCGTGATCTTGATCATGGGATGCAGCCGCCGGAACTCGGCCAGGATCGGCAGCAGATACAGCACGGTGAATTCGTTGGCCGCGATCACCAGCTTGCCCTTCTGCAGTTCCCGCAGTTCGGTCAGAGATTCCGCCGCCTCGCTGCGCAGGTTGATCAGCTTTTCCGCGTACTCGAACAGAACCTTGCCGGCGTCGGTCAGCACGCCCTCGCGTGAAGACCGGTCAAACAGCGCTTCGCCCAGTTCGTCTTCGAGCTTGCGGATGGTCTGGCTGACCGCAGACTGGGTGCGGTAAAGTTTCTCGGCGGCGCGCGAGAAGCGGTGTTCGCGGGCCACCGCCAGAAATACTTCGAGTTGCGAGAGTTCCATGTTGAGACTCCTTGAAAACCAGGTTCCTCGAAACCAAGCCCCTTAATCAATTCTCGTAAGTCCATTAGCAATACTTATTGTACAATTATAGCTAATGATTGCTGAAGAATTATAAGTTTTCCTTCTAGGGTTACCGCCCTTAGGATGGACAGTTAACTCGGTTTTGAGGGAGATCCATTTCTTGAGGAGATCATGACCGCAGAGCGAGCCCGCATCACGGTTTTCGACACCACGCTTCGCGACGGCGAGCAGTCGCCCGGCTGCAGCATGAACCATCCGGAAAAACTGCGTCTGGCTCACCAACTCGACCGCCTGGGCGTGGACGTGATCGAGGCCGGATTCCCCATCGCCTCCGACGGCGACTTCGAAGCGGTGACGGCGATCGCCGCGGCGGTGCGCCGCCCCATCATTGCAGGACTGGCTCGCGCCTGCCGCCCTGACATTGAGCGCGCCTGGGAGGCTCTGCAGCACGCCGCCCGTCCCCGCATCCACGTATTTCTGGCGACTTCCGATATTCATCTGCAGTACAAGTTGCGCATCACCCGCGATCAGTGCGTCGAGCAGGCGCGGGAAGCCATTCGCTTCGCCAAATCCTTGTGTGACGATGTCGAGTTTTCGCCCGAAGACGCCACTCGCACCGACCCTGATTTTCTATGCCGCGTGCTGGAGGCTGTCGTCGAAGCGGGCGCGACCACGCTGAACATTCCCGACACCGTCGGCTACACCGTGCCTGCCGAGTTCGGAGACTTGATCACCACCATTCGGCAGCGCGTGAAGGGAATTGAGAACGTAGTCATTTCCGCGCACTGCCACAACGATCTGGGCATGGCGGTCGCCAATGCCCTGGCCGCGGTCGCCGCAGGAGCGCGCCAGGTCGAGTGCACCATCAACGGAATCGGCGAGCGCGCGGGCAACGCGTCGCTCGAAGAAATTGTGATGGCGATGCGGGTTCGTCCCGATCGTTTCCCCTACGAAACCGGCGTGGTCGGCGACCAGATTTTTCCCGCCAGCCAGCTGTTGAGCGAGATCACCGGCGTGCCCGTGCAGCCCAACAAGGCCATCACCGGCCGCAACGCCTTCGCGCACGAAGCCGGCATTCACCAGGATGGGATGCTGAAGAATGCGCTGACCTACGAAATCATGACGCCGCAATCGGTGGGCGTGCCCGACTCCAAGCTGGTGCTGGGCAAGCACTCCGGGCGGCACGCGCTCAGCATCCGCTGCGAACAACTGGGCTACCAGTTCGACCGCCGCGCGCTCGACGACATCTATCGCCGCTTCGTCCGCCTCGCGGATAAAATCAAGCAGGTGGCAGATCATCACCTGCTCGAACTGATTCGCGACACCCACAAGCCCTCCGGCTCGGCGACGCCGCTGATCGAGCCGATGGCTCCCGCGCAGGCCGCGGTGGTTAATTCTTCCGCGGCAGAACCCGCGCCCGAGCCCACCAAGCCGTTTCCGGTCGGCCCGCAGACCAACGCTTTCGGCGTGCCCCTGCCCGCGCACTCCGATTCCCACGAGCAGACCCAGCAGGAAGACTATTTGTGGGGAGTGTAGGGGAATTGAGTCATTTAGGAATTGGGTAATTGGGGAATTTAGGAATTGAGTAATTGAGGAATTTGGTAATTGAGTAATTGAAGAGCAAGACTCTTCCCGCAGCACTCCTCCCGCTCACAGTATAGAATTGCAAGGTTTTCAATTACCCAATTACTAAATTACCCAATTACTCAATCCCTCCCATGCTCCTGAAACTAACCATCCTCCCCGGCGACGGCATTGGCCCCGAAGTCACCGAACAGGCCGTGCTTGTTCTGCAGGCCGTGGCCGGCGGTTTCGGCCATCAACTTCAACTACAGCACAAACCCATCGGCGGAGCGGCGCTCACTCTCGTCAACGATCCCCTGCCCGCGGATACGCTGCAGGCCTGTCTGTCGTCGTCGGCCGTATTGCTCGGCGCGGTGGGAAGTCCGGCGTTCGATCACAATCCCGGGCATCTGCGCCCTGAGGCCGGACTGCTGCGCATCCGCCGCGAGTTGGGCGCGTATGCCAATCTGCGTCCGGCGGTTTTCTTTCCGGCAATCGAGGATTGTTCTCCCTTAAGGCCGGAAATCGTCCGCGGCACCGACATCATGATTGTCCGCGAACTGCTGGGCGGACTTTATTTCGGCCAGCCACGGTCAATTTCCGCAACCTCGGAATCGGGAAATCCCGGCTCGCGCATCGCGGTCAACACCATGACCTACGGCGAATCAGAGATTGAGCGCATCGCGCGCGTGGGATTTGCGCTGGCAATGAAACGCCACCGCAAAGTTCTCTCGGTCGACAAGGCCAACGTGCTGGAATGCTCGCGGCTCTGGCGCGAAGTGGTCACGCGCGTGGGAAAAGATTATCCCGAGGTGAAGCTCGCTCACCAGTATGTCGATTCCGCCGCCATGTTGCTGGTACAGCGCCCCACGGATTTCGACGTCCTGCTCACCGAGAATATGTTCGGCGACATTCTTTCCGATCAGGCCGGCGGGGTGGTCGGCTCGCTCGGGTTGCTCGCGTCGGCGAGCATCGGCGGGCCGGTCGGGCTGTATGAGCCGGTGCACGGCTCCGCGCCGGACATCGCCGGAAATGGAATCGCCAATCCGTTGGGCGCGATTCTATCGGCGGCCATGCTGCTGCGGCATTCGTTCCGACTGGAGAAAGAAGCGGCATGTATCGAGAATGCAGTGTCAGCCGTGCTGGCGCAGGGCGCGCGCACGCCCGATCTGGCGGGCACGACGCACGCAGCCATCTCCACCACCGAGATGGGAAAGCGCGTGGTTGAAGCGGTGAAGAGCGCGGCGGAGTGAGCGTCGGAGGAAGTTTCGAGCACTAAACCCATCGTGCAGGCATCCGTAGTTCCCACCCTAGCCGCAAAAGACGCGGCTAGGATGGGGCACCCACTGGGTTGCTGGTATCAGCGAAATCAAAAGCCCGCGCCGCCCGGATTCAGACTTACTGCTTCAGACCCGCCGGGAAGTTCGTAATCACCGTCACCGACTGGCTGACCTGTTGCGAAACCATATCCAGCAGAATTCTCTTCCCGTCGGGCGAGATGTCGTAGAACCCTTGCTGGCTGGCCGGACTGATCGCGAGGGCCTGGCCTGCTCCGAATTGCAGGGCCCCGTTATTTTCCTTGACCGGTACGGACATTACCGAGCGGATGGATGCAGCGAAATAGTAGAGTTCCTTGCCATCCGTGCCCCACCGCGGCAGCAAGCCTTCGTTGGTCGAGACCTGCCATTTGCCCTGGCCGCCATTGAAGGGCACCACATAGACTTCAAACGTGCCGGATTCCGTCGAGGTATAGGCCAGCCAACGGCCATCCGGCGAAAGACTTCCGTCGTCGGTCGATGAGCTCGCCGTGCGGGGTGCAACCAGCCGTGGTTTACGCTCTCCTTCGAGGGGCAACGCCCAGAGCTCTGAGTCGCCCTTGGGGCCCCGCGTATAAATCAGAGTCTTGCCGTCGTGGGACCAATCGGTGGGAATCACGACCTGATCATCAGTCAGCAAGAGTTCTTCCGCGCCGCTGCCGTCGGAGGGTTTGCGGTAAAGCGTGGCGTGACCGTTGCGGTCGGAGTTGTAGGCGATCCACTTGCCGTCGGGCGACCACACCGGGCTGTTGTTCTGCACCGGACCGAAGGTAAGGCGGGTGCGCACTCCGCGCGCCAGGTCGAACACCCAGATGTCATTCATGCCGATGTCAATCCCCAGAGCGAGCCGATCGCCTTGCGGAGAAATGCGCGCGGTTTGCAGATTGGCGAGCTTGTCGGCCGCGGTCCCCAGCTGCTTCCCCGTGCGATCCATCCAGACCAGCCGCCAGTCGGCCACTCCGCCGCTGCCCACCACCAGCAGGCCAGTGTTGGAGACGGAAGCGTCCATATGCCAGGTGCTCACGTCGTTCACTACTCCGCTGGCCGCGGCCTGAGCCTCGCCGCTGAGCACCCCGGTGCTGGCATCGAAGGGCTGGGCCATCAACTGGTCGCCGTGCGCGAACACCAGAAAGCCGCTGCTATAGACCGCGTTCGATTGCAGGCGCAAGACCGGGCGATTCTCCCGGCCATCCAGAGATGCGTAATAAACCGTGTCACTCGCCGAATGGGTGGGATCGTGGTTCATGGCCAGATAAAGAAAGTGTTTGCCATCGGGAAGAATAAACGGCCAGCGATGCGAGGTGTGCTGCGCCGCATCAATCTTCGTGACCGGAACCGGAGTGCCCCCGTTGACGCTGACGCGGAATACGCCGGTCTGCGTGTCGGGCGTGAACAGAATGACGCCGCCCGGCCCCCAGGTGCCGCCGCGCCCGAAATTAGCATCGCACACCACCGACACTGAGCCGCCGTTCAGGTCGATCGTCTTCAGCTTGCTGTCGGCGAAGAAGGCCAGCGAACGGCCGTCCGGCGACCAGAAAGGAAAGATTGCGCCGTCGGTGCCGGAAAGCTTATGCGCCTCCAGAAAGTTCATGGGACGAACCCAGAGCGCGATCTTGCCGTCTGCGCCGATGGCGGCAAAAGCCAGCGACGCGCCGTCCGGCGACAGCACGGGCGGTCCTCCAAAATCGCCGGTCAGCGTAAGTGTGACGTTTGGCGGAGGGTCGATGACGGTACGAATCGAAGCCGCCGACGCGTGCGGACGACTCAGAAAAAATCCAGCCACTGCGGCCAGGGCGATGGCGAGGCAAGCGGCTACCACCCAGGGTAAGAGGGAAGATTTCAGCGCGGGCGCAGCCGGCAGAGCCGTTGTCCAAGAAGTTTTATCCGCAGCGATAAATTGCAGTTCCAGCTTGATGTCGTGCGCCGCGAGATAACGATCTTCAGGATTTTTCTGCAGGCAGGTGGTCACCACGTGTTCGAACCCCGGCGGGGTTTGCGGCTTGAGGGTGCGAACCGCTTCGGGATCAGACTCCAGAATCGCAGACGCCAGCGAAATTTGGCTCTTGCCCGCGAACGGCCGCTTACCCACGGCCATCTCATAGAGCACCGCGCCGAAAGCGAAAATATCGGAGCGGGCATCGGCTTCCTTGCCCTCGATCTGCTCCGGCGACATGTACTGAATCGTCCCGATGATGCTGCCGGCGGTGGTCAGCGGGCTGAGCGGACTCGGGCCGCTCAGCGTGGCCGCGGCAGTGAATGACGGCGCCGCGCTCGATCCTGAGCCCGCAGCCGCGATGCCGATCGGCTTGGCCAGGCCAAAATCCATCAGCTTGGCGCCGGCTTGCGTCAGCATGATGTTTCCCGGCTTCAGGTCGCGATGCACAATGCCCTGGCGATGCGCCACCGCCAGCGCCTCGGCCACGGCGATGCCGATCTTGTAGATTTCAGGCAGCGCCAGAGATCCCTTCTTCAGCCTCTCGGCCAGGGTCTCGCCTTCCAGAAACTCCATCACCAGATAGTCGGTGCCGCTCTGTGAGCCGAGGTCATACAGCTGGCAGATGTGTGGATGGTTCAGCGAAGAGATCGACCGCGCCTCGCGCTCCATGCGCTGCTTGAGTTCCGGCGAGGACGAGAGATGCGAGGCCAGCACCTTGACCGCTACGGTGCGATTCAGTCGAGTGTCGAGCGCGCGGTAAACTTCGCCCATGCCGCCCGCCCCCAGCGGAGACTGGATTTCGTAAGGACCGAGTTTCGTGCCGGCGGCCAGAGTCATAGGTCGGCGTAATTATAGCCGCCGCGACCCTGCGCGCGATTGGCGAACCTGTGCGCCCGGACCCTGGCCATCCTAGCCCTCTTGTCATCCTCAGCAAAGCGAAGGATCTATGCAGCGTGTTAGCAGCGAGGCACCGCCGGCAGGTTGCATAGATCCTTCGCGGCAAAGAACGCCGCTCAGGATGACAAGCTCGTCTCGGTTGTCGCGCCTTGCCGCGACGACGTCAGCCTTGCGGTCCGCGGCCGGGCAGCGGCTTCGCGGTGGGCGCGGAGCCGCCATCGTATTTCCCGGTCAGGTCATACCAGCGGATGCGCAGCATCTCCATCACCATGCGGGATCCGTCAACCAGCGGATTGATGCGGGTTCTGCCGTCGTGTCCCCAGGCGACCGGGACTTCCTTCACTGTGAATTTCAGCTTGCGCGCCAGAAAAAGAATCTCCGGATCGAATCCCCAGCGTTCGATCTTCTGCAGCGGGAAAATTGCCTGCACCGCCGGCTGCTTGAATGCCTTGAATCCGCACTGCGTGTCGGCGAATTGCAGGCCAAGCGTGACCCGCAGAATCAGGTTGAAGATGCGGCCGAACAGTTGGCGATGCAGCGGCTGGCGCTGCGTCTGGGTTTGGGCGCGCAGCCAGCGCGAGCCGATGGCAATATCCGCGCCCGCCTCCAGCGCCTCAAAAAGTTTGGGCGCTTCTTCGATCGGGGACGACAAGTCGGCGTCGCTGAACAGTACGATCCGTCCGCGGGCGCTGAGCATGCCGTTGCGCACGCTGTAGCCCTTGCCGCGGTTGCCGGGATTTTCCACGAGGCGCAGCGTGGGAGATTTTTTCTCGAATAACCTGACAATGTCGGCCGTGTTGTCGCGCGAGCCGTCATTGACGACGATCACTTCCGCATCCCAGGCGCGCGCGTCCACGTAGGCCAGGACCTTCTCAAGAGTCGCGCCCAGGCGCGCGCTCTCGTTATAGGCAGGAATCACGATGCTGTAAGTCGGCTCCAAAAGAAGCTCTCAGTTACCGGTACTCAGTACTCAGTCGCCGCCAGCTGAAGATCTGAACGCAGCTTACCCGGGCAGACAGCATTGTCATTGTAGTTGTGCTTTTAGGATTTCGGAAATCAGAGCCCTACCGGAGAAGAAGGGACCTACCGCAGCCCTGAAAGCGCTGCGCCACCCAAAAAACGTCTCTCAGTAAATTGTAGGGGCCGAAGTCTGACAGCGTATTCGCGGGAAGGTAACCCGAGGGCCCTCGACTGCGCGAGACCGCTCGCTTTGCTCGCGGTCCTGCTGCGCTCGGGATGACAGGAAATTGGGATCACCGAAAACTCGAAACTAGAAACTGGAAACCAAAAACTAGAAACTAGCAACCGTCTTACGCCACCTGCCGCTTCTGCTCCAGCAGCGAGAAATATTCCGCGACCAGTTCCGCGTCCCACATTCCACGCGCCGCTTCCTCGTGCATGGTGCGCGCGGCCTGTTCGTGGGTGAGCGCCGGTTTGTAGGAGCGGGCAGTGCGCAGCGCGTCATATACATCCACTACCTGCAGCACCCGGGGCAGCAGAGGAATCTCCGGTCGGGTCAGGCCGTCGGGATAGCCCGAACCATCGGTATGTTCGTGATGATGGCGGATGATGGGCAGCACCAGCCGCAGCGAATGCAGCGGACGGCAGATGGTCTCGCCGGTGATGGGATGCATCTTCATCACCAGCCATTCCGCGGGCGTCAGGTCGCTGCCTTTTTTTAGGATTTCGTCTGGCACCGCGATCTTGCCGAGGTCGTGCAGATATCCGCCGCGCTTCAGCGCGAGAATGGAATCTTCGTCGAGGCCGAGATGCCTTCCCAACTCCGCAGCCCGAATTGACAACCGCTCGCAGTGCCCCTCGGTATAAGGGTCGCGGCCTTCCACGATCAGGCCCAGCGTGCACAGAACGGAATCGGCCGTTTCCAGTTCGTCGGTAAACTCTTTCACGCGCAGCAGCGATTTCACGCGGGCAATCAGTTCTTCGGCGAGCACCGGCTTGTTCAGGAAGTCGTCGGCCCCGGCTTCTATGCCGCGCACCTTGTCGGTGCTGTCGCTGAGTCCAGTGATCAGCACGAAGGGAATCAGCCGCGTGGCCGGGTTGTCTTTCAAGCCGCGGCAAAAATCGTAACCGGACTTGCCCGGCATCATCACGTCGGAAAGGATCAGGTCGGGTAGTTGCCTGCGAATCTCGGCCTCGCCCTGCTCGGCGTTCGACGCCGTGATCACCTCGTAGCCGCGCATGGTGAGCAACTGGCTCATCAGGCCGGCAATGCCCGGCTGGTCGTCAACCACCAGGATTCGCGGCATCCGACGTCGTGGTAACAGGTCGCCCATAACTTGATAAGAAGCCGCTTCGCCCTCCGCAGTTGTCCGCAGGCTGCTCCGAGTGCCGTTCCGAGCGCTGTCCTCGCCTTCCGACCCAGCCGGAATGCCAGCCGGAATCCGAGACGGAGGCAAGTCACTCATTTTAAAAATCGTTATTCTAGCCTGTGTAATTCTACAGCCATTCTTCCGTTTTCGCCGCGTGAGGCCAGCTTTTCGGAACCCTACCACCCTTTGGTACGCTGCGCTATTCCCAGTTCGGTACATTCCCTTTCGCCGATGTGACTGAAAGCCTTGCATTCGCCTTCGGCCAGTGCCTAGTCTCGCCTTATGTGGCTGCTGCGAAAAAGTCTGCTGCGAAACGTTGCCGTTGTCTGGATGTTCTGTCTGTTCTGCGTAGTGCCGGTGGCGGCTGCGGCGGGCGCACCCGCGAAAGTTCACGTCATCGTCTTCGGAAAATGGACCTCCGCACCCTGGTTTCCTGGCGTCGCGGATGGTGAAAAAAAAGACGAAAAGAAAGACGAAAAGAAAGACGACAAGCCGCTCACCCTCAAGCTCCGCGCGCTGCTTATTGACGGACGCGTCAAAGAGTACACGCTGGGCGCGCCCCATGAAGTGACCGACCGGCTGTTCGTGGTGCGGCGCGTGTTCCGCGTCAACGACAGTCTTCCCGAAGATTCCACTCCACGCTGGCAGTGGCAGCGCGGAGGCTGGCTGCTGGTCGACCGCCTGACCGGCCGCGTCTCGCCCGTCAATCTTCCCGACTTCGATGCCTACTACTCCGCGGTCAGTTGGTACCGCGATTTCGTCGCCTACTGCGGCGTCGCGGACGATGGCAAGAAAACCTATGCCGTGGTGGCGCAACTCAGCCGCCGCAAGCCTGTGTTGAAGAAAGAACTACCAGACGACGGCCCGGTCGAAGCTGCCGCACCCGACTCCGCCTGCCCGGCGCCCACCTGGCAGCGCAGCCCGACGCGCGTCAGTTTCGCGGCTTCGGGCGGAGCCAAGCAAACATTCGCCATCCGCGGCCACGTCGTGGATTTGGTGAATGACGCGGAGGAGGAGGAAGAAGCCGGGAAATGAATTTCAGATTGTAGATTTCAGATTGGAGATTTTTAGATTGCAGATTTAGATTTAAGGAAGAACGCAGACCCGAGGGGGTTCTAAAATCTAAAATCGCCCGATCAGTCCCCCGCCGCCTCTACCCCCGGGCAATTCCTCCGCGACCGTTTTCCCCTTCACCTTCGCGCTGGTAACCAGAATTACCGACAGCACCACGACCGCGCTGCCCGCCAGAATGAAACGGTCCACGCGTTCATGCAGAATCAGCCAGCCCAGAAACACGGCCACCACCGGATTCACATACGCGTAGGTCGAAACCTTCGAGGTGGGAACATGCTCCAGCAGATAGATGTAAGCGGTATAGCCGATCCACGAGCCGCAGACCACCAGGTAGAGCGTGGCGCTGACCCCACGGACGGTCCAGACGACGCGCGAAAGATCGCCGGCGATCAGCGCAAAAATAAGGTTTCCCGCACCCGCCGCCGTGACTTGCCACGCGGTGGCGCTGAACACGTCCATCCCGGACTGCCAGCGTTTCGACAGCACCGACCCCAGGGCCCACGAAAACGAGCCGGCAATCAGGCTGACCGATGCCCAGAGTTCGCGGCGTCCCAGGCTGCCGGCTTGCAGCTGCGGCCAGACCAGAACAAACAGTCCCACAATTCCCAGGAACAGTCCGACTTTGCCGCGCCGCGAAATGTGGTGGTCGCCCAGCAGCAGCGAATCGAGCACCAGAAACCACAGCGGCGTGATGGCGATGATCAGCGCCGCCAGCCCCGACGACACCGCCAGTTCCGCATATGAGAGCGTGAGATTGCCGCCCATCAGCAGCAGCAGGCCCACCACCGCGGCCAGCGCAATCTGCCTGGGAGAATAGAAAATCCTCCGTCCGGTGGCAGCGCAGACGATCAGCATGACTACGCCCGCAATCGAAAACCGCACCGCGCACATCAGCGCCGGAGGGATGGTCTGCACCGCCGCGTCGATGGCGAGATAGGTCGAGCCCCAGAACAGATACACGAGTCCGAAGGCAAGCATCACCCTCCACCGGCTTGGGCGCTGTGCAGAATGCATGGGCATTAGAAACTGGGGGAAAGGTAAAAGATATCAGACCATGATCGGTCCCACATTGGCCCTTTATGGAATCGGCCTGGGACAAGATCGAGGGAAGAAATGCACGTAAGCTGAGGAGCGTAGTAGACTAGGTGACTGAGAAGCTAAGTCCCGAACCTTTAGAGCCACGCGCGAAAGTGCGAGACAGGCGGTTTCGAATGAAAACCTTCGGTATGCGTTTCCTCTCCAAAGCTCTCGTCGCAGGGGCGCTGGCTGCAATGCCTGCGATGGCCCTCGCACAAATCTCCCTCGGCATCAGCGTCAATATCAATGTCGAACCTCCCGCGATTCCGGTTTACGTTCAACCGCCCTGTCCTCAACCCAACTTCATGTGGACCCCCGGCTATTGGGCCTGGGATGGCGAGGGCGATTACTACTGGGTCCCCGGAACCTGGGTCGAAGCGCCGCAACCGGGCTATCTCTGGACGCCGGGTTATTGGGGCTGGGGAGATGGCGGGGTTTACGTTTTCCATGGCGGCTATTGGGGGACGCAAGTCGGCTTCTACGGGGGCGTGAACTATGGATTCGGCTATGGCGGAGGGGGCTTCGCCGGCGGTGAGTGGCGCGGCGGCGTCTTCGCTTACAACACCTCAGCCGTATCCGTAAACACGACCGTGATTCATACCACGTATGTGAATACCACCATCGTCAACAACACTACGATCATCAACAACTCTCACTCCAGCTTCAACGGTGGGCCCAATGGCGTTGCCGCGAAACCGACGCCGCAACAGGAATCCTTCGCCAAACAGCCTCACCTTCCCGCGACTGCGGCCCAAACGCAACATGAGCAAGTTGCGAAACAGGATAAGTCCAATTTTGCTTCGGCGAATCATGGTGTTCCCGCCCATGCCGCCGTGGCGCGTCCGGCGACCAGCGTCGCGGAACTGCAAAAGAACGCCGTAGTCGCCAAAGCCGCCCCTGGGGCAAAGCCGTATGTTGCGCATCCGGCCGCTGCAGCCAAGCCCGCAGCCAAGCCGGCGGAAGCGGCGAAGCCGGCTCCGGCTCCGGCCAAAGCGGCTCCTGCCAAACCGGAAAGTGCGGCTCGACCCGCGCAACCCGCTGCGCACCCTGAAGCCGCGCCGAAATCGGCTGCACCGAAACCCGCTGCCGCGCCGAAACCCGCCGCGCCGAAACCGGCTGCAAAGCCCAAGGAGCCGCCGAAAAACTAGGAGCGGGCGAGGATGGCGGCTGGGGCTCGGCAAAATATCGACCTGAGAAGCCCCAGGCGTCATTTTGTTCGGAAGCGCACGAAAAGTCGGTGAGCCAATCATCGTTTCCGTGCGATTGCGGTATGCGCATATTAAGGTACGTACAATTATGTGCGTAAGCGAGGTTTTTGCCCCCACCCTCTCCGCCGCCTGGCAGAATCGCCTCCGCCTGCTTCATTAGAATGCCCTTTCCCGGGCCGGAAACGGCCCTGGCAGCGACGATCGTTGAGGCGGGCAGGGAATATATCCTCCGCAAGAAAATTCGCGCTCTGCGGGGCTAGGATCGCGTTTTCACGAACTTTCAACAACTTACACGAAGACTCAACGACTTAGCGGGAAACTTGCCTGGCTCAAGCGAAAATCAGTCGAGCTGCGCTCGACCGGACAGCCGGGGGCGGCTGTCCCCACACAAACCTTCTTCCCCTCATGAAACTTCCCTCACAAACCTTCCGTCATAAACCACTGCGCCGCGCGTAACCTTGTCGTTACCAAGAGGGGGTTACGCCGTTCGTCTCTTCCGGCTATAATCAATCAGCGATGTTGGCGATTTGCGATGCTGCAGAAGAATCCCAATTCGAATTTGCCCGAGTGCTGGCTGCACTGCTTAGTGTGCCCGCGGCGCTATCGGGCAAATCTGCCTTCGCGTCTGCGTCCTAGTCTTTTCGGCAGCGACTAACTCCTTCATCTTCCTTCTGATTCGCCTCAGCTTTGCTGTTTCCAGGAGCAGGGGCGGACCCTCAGGGGCTAAAGCCCGCGTCATTGGTGCGCTTTAGCGGCACGACTGAAGTCATGCCCTTCCCGAGTCGTGACGTGGCTGAGGCCAGGTCGCTCCCAACCCCAAATTTGTGACGCCAGTTCTGGAAGTTACTGGCCGCTGCCCAAGGAGGAACATCATGACTACGAACACCCTGACCGCAATCGGTCCCAAGATCAAGACCGCCCTGCCCGGGCCCAACGCCCAGCGCGTGCTCGAGGGCGATGAGAAATACATTTCGCCGTCGTATACGCGGTCGTATCCGCTGGTGGCCAAGCGCGGGCGCGGCATCGTCGTCACCGACGTGGACGGCAACGAGTTCTTCGATTTTTCCGCCGGCATTGCCGTGACTTCGACCGGACATTGCCACCCTGACGTGGTTGCCGCCATACAGAAGCAGGCGGGCGAGTTGATCCACATGTCGGGCACCGATTTCTACTACGAAAGCATGGTCGATCTGGCGGCGCGGCTGTCGAAGATTGCGCCCATGCCCGGCCCGCATCGCATTTACTACGGCAACTCCGGGGCGGAGGCCGTCGAGTGCGCGCTGAAACTGGCGCGCTACCACACCAAGCGGCAGAACGTGATCGCCTTCTTCGGCGCGTTTCACGGGCGGACCATGGGAGCGTTGTCGCTGACGGCGTCAAAGCCGCAGCAGAAGCGGCGGTTCGCTCCGCTGGTTCCGGGCGTGACGCATGTGCGTTATCCCGATATCTACCGCGGCTGCTCGGGCGGCGCGCAGGACGCCGAAGAGTTTGCTCTGGGCTGCGCGCGCTTTATCGAAGAGAAGCTGTTCAAGACCATTCTGGCGCCGGAGGAAGTTGCGGCGATCTTCGTCGAGCCGGTGCAGGGCGAGGGCGGCTACGTCGTGGCTCCGAAGATCTTCATGCAGGAGTTGCGGCGCATCTGCGACCGGCACGGCATCCTGCTGGTGGTGGACGAAGTGCAGAGCGGCATCGGACGCACCGGCAAATGGTTCGCCGTCGAACACACCGGCGTCGAGCCGGACATGGTCTGCATCGCCAAGGGCATTGCCTCAGGCATGCCGCTGGGGATCACCATGACCCGCGCGGAAATCATGGACTGGGTTCCGGGTTCGCACGCCTCAACCTTTGGCGGCAATCCAATTTGTATTGCGGCCGCTCTGGCGACTCTCGACGTGATCGAGAAAGAGCATCTGCTGGAGAACTCGGCCCGCGTGGGCGAGCACATGATGAAGCGCATGACCGACTGGCCGAAGAAGCTGAAGCTGGTGGGCGATGTGCGCGGCCGCGGCCTGATGATCGGAGTGGATATCGTCAAAGACAAGGTCACCAAGGAATATGCCGGCGCGGAGCGCGACCGCATCGTCGAAAAGGCGTTCGAGCACGGCGTGCTGTTCCTGGGCTGCGGGCCGAGCACGGTTCGCATCTGCCCGGCGCTGGTGGTTACGAAGGAAGAGGCCGACGTTGCCGTGGATGTACTCGAAGAGTGCATCGCCGCGGTAGGCGGGGGCGCGTAGCCACGAAGTACTCAGTACTCAGCAGCGAGAAGGGAGCTCTGAGTACCGAGTACTCGAGTGTGCCGCTGTGGTGAAAGCCTTATTTTCTGGCGGGAAAGCCCAGCCGCGCGACCAGGTCTTGATAGGCGGGCTCGTCCTGCAGGCTGTTGAACGCCGAATCGGCTTTGATTTGAGGGATGTACTCTTCGTGCTTGTCGTAGGAGATCTTCAAGTAGGCCAGGGCTTCCTGTTTATTTCCCAGGTAGGCGTCGGTCCGCGCCAGACTGTAGGGCGACTGCAGTCCGCGCTCGTAGAGATTTTTTTGCAGAGTCCGGACATTTTGCAGCATGCCGCGGTAGCCGGAGGCAGCGAAACCCTTTTCCGCGGTTTCCACGAGCTTCAGCCCAGAGGGATCCCGCATCAGAACTGATTCTTTCTTCCACTCGTCCAGATAGTGGGGATAATCTCCGCTGGCGAAATAGACGGTTTTCAAATAGCGGTGCGGAGAAAGGAAATCCGGCTCCGCCTCTTCCAGTTGCTTCAGCATCGCGATGCCCTCAGCGTGCCGGCCCGCCGTCCAGAGCAGGTCGCCCTCATCGGCGAGGATGGATTTCGACGCTGGGTCGAGCGACTGGGCGCGCTCAATCTCAGCCACGGCTTCGGAAAAACGGCCGAGTGCGGCGAGGTAGGTGGCATACCAGTGGTGGGCGACGGAACTGTTGGGATTGAGCTCGAGGGCGCGGCGGAACTCGCGCTCGGCTCCGACTGCGTCCCAGTTGCCGTAGAACAGGGCGAAGGCCAGGGAAGCGTGAGCCTCGGAAGACCGGTCATCGAGTTCGACGGCCCGCTTGGCGGCGGCCAGGGCCCGCGGGTAGGCCTCGCTGGCCGGCATGAGGGTGTATTCGCGCAACAGGTTGTAGCAGTCGGCTAGTCCCACATAGGCGGGAGCGTAGTTGGAATCGTGCACGATCGCCTGGGTGAAGAAGTCCACCGCCTTGTTCAATCCTTCGGGCGTGCGCTTCTCCCAATAGAAACGGCCTTGCAGATAAAACTGTTCGGCCTCGAGGCTGGAGGAGTGGTGGATCGGGGAAGCGGAGGCGGGCTGGCTGGCTCCGGGATTCTTCGGCGCTTCGGCGATTCCGGTGGTTGCGCCGGGAGTCGCGCCGAGGACGGCTGTTCCGGCGTTGGAGGTGCGGTGGCTGAAGCCAAGAATCCCGACCGCCACGACCAGCGCCGCCAGGAAAAAGAGCAGCGACCGGTTTGAGCGGTGCGACGGGATTGGAATTACAGGATCGGGCGGAGCTTCGCTGCCCGGTTTGACCAGCACGGGGCCGGGCGCAGCCGGCGGCGGCACCTGAGCGGCAGCTGTCCAGCCCGGCGCGGCCGACGCTGAGCCGATCGAGCCTTGGCCGATCGCGGCTGGACCGGATGCTGCGCCGATCGATGCTGGGCCGGTCGATCCTGCGCCGGTCCAGGTGGGAGCGCTCCAGCTTGGGGCAATCCAGCGGTAGCCGCGGCGTTCCACCGTTTCGATGAAGACGGGGTTGTCCGCCGAATCGCCCAGGGCGTCGCGCAGCCGGTTGATGGCGCTGCTGATGCCGTGATCGAAATCAACGAATACGCCCTCCGGCCACAGGGCATGGCGGAATTGTTCGCGGCTGAGCACTTCGTTGGGCCGGCTCAGCAGGAGTTTGAGGGCGCGAAAAGGGAGATCCTGAATCTTGATCTTCGCCCCATTCTTGCGCAGCTCGCTGGCGCGCAAGTCGGCCTCGAAGACGCCAAAACGGACAACGGAATTTGGCACTGAGGCTGGCAACATAAAATACACCGCGCTGAATTTGCAGTCTAGCATCGGCGAATCAGGAACAGAATCGCCGGATAGTGCCATTCGACCACCACTTTCGGTCGAGTGAGGAGGTCGGCTATCTGGCTCGGAAAAAACAAGTTATCGCGTGAACTACGCTTGCAATAGGGGTGAATTGACGAGGTTGCGAGGGTAAGAGAGAGTAGCACGTTGTGCAGGAGTCAAGTTCCTTGACCAAGTGGACGAGCCCCGCTGCGGCGGGTGACGGATTGGTTTTGGCAAGGATGACGGCCTCGCGCCCGAGCGACCGGCAGGCGAAGACCGACGATCTTCCCCAATATTGGATTTCGCGGCCATTGAATGCCGTGGAACACTTGCGGAGCGCGCGAGAGGGTGCGCTCCGCAAGTCTAAGAATTGATTCTTGTTGCTGCCTTCTTTGGGGGGAGGATAGCGACCCAGGCTCGCGGCCCTAGTCCGCGAGCTTGTTTTTTGGGGCGAGCTCGTGGTTCGCGCTTTTTCCCCTTCCGGGAAGGCGCGGATAACAATTCTCTCCGGATTGTGACGGACATCACATCCATGGCCGCCGTCAGCAGCTTACAGTGGGAGGCGGCGCTTCCCATGCTTCCGGCCTTTTTCACGCGCACGGTCATTGATGGTCTGGATTGGGTGGGCCGGCGTGTGCTTGCCGCCGACCCGCGGCCCCGGCACCAGCGCACCGGCACCAATGGCGAGGAAGCTGCGTACTTCCACCTGCGGAAGCTGGGCTATGCGATGGTGGCGCGCAATTTCCGCACGGAGCGCAGCCGGGGAGAGATCGACCTGATTGGCTGGGATGGAGATGTTCTTTGTTTTATTGAAGTTAAGACACGGACCTCGCGCGACGTGAAGACCGCGGAGGCGGCCGTGGACCGGCACAAGCGGCGCGAGATTGCGACGGTCGCACGAGAGTACCTGAGGAGGGCGCCACCTACGTGCCAATGGAGATTCGATATCGTCAGCGTATACTACGCCAGTCCGACTGCCCGCCCGGAGATTGAAGTGTTTCGCAACGCTTCCTTGTCGGAGTAGAATACGGCGTTTGTGCGACGCCTTTTTGCGCAACCTATTTGGGCAAACAAGGGAAAGGATTCAGTAATTGCCGGAGCTGAGAAAAGATCCGATTGTTGGCCGCTGGGTGATTATTTCGACCGACCGGGCGAAGCGCCCAAACGATTTTACCCGCGAAGTAATGAAGATCAGGGGGGGATTCTGCCCTTTCTGCTACGGGAATGAGAGCAAGACGCCGCCGGAGATTCAGGCTTATCGGCCGAACCCGAACGGCGGACCGGCGCCGCAGCGGGACGGTCCGGGATGGACCGTGCGGGTGGTGGCGAACAAATTTCCGGCCCTGGGGATCGAAGGCACGCTAAATCGGCAGGCCGAGGGCATGTTCGACCGGATGAACGGAATCGGAGCGCATGAAGTCATTATTGAGACGCCCGACCATAACGCCAGCCTCGCGACTCTGGCGCCCAAGCGGATTGAAGATGTGCTGTGGACATTCCGCGACCGCATCCTCGATCTGAAAAAGGACCGGCGTTTCAAGTACATTCTGATTTTCAAGAATCACGGGGAGGCGGCGGGAGCGTCGCTGGAGCACTCGCACTCGCAGCTGATTGCGCTGCCCATTCTGCCCATCAACGTGGTGCAGGAGATCGAAGGGGCGAAGCAGTATTTCCTGTACAAGGAGCGCTGCGTGTTCTGCGACATCATCCGGCAAGAAATGGACGGCGGCACGCGGGTGGTGGCGGAGAACGAGAATTTTGTGACGCTGGCACCGTATGCTCCGCGCTTTCCGTTCGAGACCTGGATCCTGCCCAAGCAGCATGAGTCGGCGTTTGAGAACTCTTCGTCGCGTATGTTCGAGGACCTGGCGCGGGCGCTAAAGGACTTGCTGGGCCGGGCCGACCGGGTGCTGGACAATCCTCCGTACAATCTGGTGATCCACTCCTCGCCGGCACAGGACCCGACCAACGACCACTACCACTGGCACATTGAATTCATGCCCAAGCTGACCAAGACGGCGGGATTTGAATGGGGCACCGGCTTCTACATCAATCCCACGCCGCCGGAAGAGGCGGCGAAATTTCTGCGCGAGGCCCATGTGGAAGAAGCCGCGCCGGTGGCGGTGCGGTAAGCTGGAACTTTGCTCCGAAAATCTGGGCGGCGAAAATCTGGGCGGCGAAAATCTGAATCTGAAAAATTAGGGCACGGCTTGGGGCCGTGCCCTTTTCCAGTGTTGCTAGAGAGAGAAAGGCCGATGACTGCTCACGGGCCTTTATTTGCGCTAGCATAGGCTGGCCGGCGCGGGTAATTGTCACGGAAATGTAAAATCCCGGCGAGGCGTAGTCTGGTCCTAACGCGAGTTTCGATGCACGGGAGATCCCTCGCTTCGCCTGAAGAACGGCTCCGCTCGGCATGACGCGCGGGATAGTCGTATCTATCAGAATCCAAAACTGCGCTACTACCCCATTTTCGAGGTCCCATGAAACGCTGCCTGCTTCTTCTGCTGCTGGCAGGATTCGCCTACGGCACTCCTGATCCATCCGCCCTGCCTGCCTCCACTCTGATTGGCAACGTTTCCGGACGGACGACGGTGAGCCTCAATGGGGTGTGGCGGACGATTGTGGATCCGTTCGACAACGGCAAGGGCGGATTCTTTCGCAACGAAAAAGCGCGCGGCAAGGGCGACCGCGTGGAGTACAGCTTTGACGCGTCGCCGGTCATGAATGTTCCGGGAGACTGGAACACGCAGCGCGAAGAGTTGATGTTTTATGAAGGGCCGGTCTGGTACCGGCGCGAGTTTAATTACCATAAGCGCGCAGACCGGCGAGTGTTTGTCTACTTCGGCGCGGTCAACTACCAGGCTACGGTTTACCTGAACGGAGAAAAGCTGGGCGTACACGAAGGCGGATTCACGGCGTTTAATTTCGAAGCGAGCGCGCAACTGCACGAGGGCGAAAATGTTCTGATTGTCGAAGTGAACAACGCCCGCCGCGCCGACGGCGTGCCCGCACTGAAGTTCGACTGGTGGAATTATGGCGGGATTACTCGGGATGTGATGCTGGTCGAGGTGCCCGCGACGTTCATTCAGGATTATTCGATTCAACTGGATCGCGGTTCGAACCATGAGGGCACCGGTTGGGTGCAATTCAACGGGCCGTTGACCAAGCACGAGGTCATGATCCAGATCCCCGAGGCTGGGATCGAGATCAAGACTCTGACTACGGCGACTGGTTATGCCGGCTTCCATTTCGATACGAACGTGGCGATGTGCGGGAAGAAACCGGCGGGGAGGTGTGAACCGCTGCAGCTGTGGTCGCCCGACCATCCGAAGCTGTACCACGTCATCGTTTCGGGCGAAGGCGACAGCGTGGCCGATGATATTGGGTTTCGCACAATCGAAGTGCAGGGTGGAAACATTCTGTTGAATGGCAAGCCCATTTTTCTGCGCGGGATCAATATGCATGAGGAAGCGCCGTTTCGCGAAGGGCGGGCGTTCAGCCCGGAGGATGCGCAGACTCTGCTGGGCTGGGTGAAAGAACTGGGATGCAACTTCGTGCGCTTGGCGCACTATCCTCATAACGAAAATGAAATTCGGCTGGCCGACCGCATGGGGCTGATGATCTGGTCGGAGATTCCGGTTTATTGGGAAGTGGACTGGGCGAATCCGGCGACGCTGGCCAATGCCGAGGCGCAACTGCGCGACGAGATTGCGCGCGATCATAACCGCGCGAGCGTTATTTTGTGGTCCATCGCGAACGAAACTCCGGTCAAGCCGGAGCGCCTGGTTTTTCTCACGCAACTGGCGAAGGACGCGCGGGAACTTGATTCCACGCGGCTGATTACTTCGGCGATGACGCGCGCTGATAACACCGGGCCCGATGAGCGCACTCTGAGCGATCCGCTGAGCGACGTGCTGGACGTGCTCGGGTTGAATGAGTATTTGGGGTGGTACGGTGGGCGTCCGGAGGATGCTGACAAGATGCAGTGGAAATCGAAGTGGGCGAAACCGATCATCGTCAGCGAATTTGGCGGCGAAGCGGTGTTTGGGCGCCACGGCGACGCGGACGAAGTGTGGACGGAGGAGTATCAGGATAATTTGTATCAGCACCAGCTGGGCATGATTGAACGCATACCGAACCTGGCGGGGATGACGCCGTGGCTGCTGATGGATTTTCGCTCGCCATTGCGCATGCTTCCCGGCGTGCAGGATTATCACAACCGCAAGGGGCTGATCTCGAATCGCGGGCAGCGCAAGCTGGCGTTCTACACGCTGCAGAAGTCTTATAGGAAGCTGGCGGAGGCGGGGAAGTAGGGTGGTGGGACGGTAATTGTACTGGCGACCTCACAACAACCATCGGGGCCCGAACCGTTCAACTGGATCCCGCTGCGCTGGGGGCTATGATCATGTCGATGTATGAGCTCAGAGAGGGTGCGCTTTGCGTGCTTAATACTTGCGGTGAGGTCATTCATCGCCATCACCCTGTCGGCACTCGAATCGTTCAGGTGCTTCCTCTCGGAAGCAATGTCGTCGTACGTGAAGGCTATTACCGGTTTCCTCATGGGCGCTCGAACGTCTACTGCCTTGACTCTGAGTTGAGGCCTGTCTGGTCCGCAGAAACCCCTGCGTCCGATGATGCATACGCAAATCAAGTTACTGAAACGAACGGTCGCCTCGTCTGCTTCTCGTGGAAAGGGGCCCGTTGCACCATAGACGCAGCGAGCGGACGCATCCTACAGCAGGAGCTCGCAAAGTAGCTGTGGTTCATCGATTTGCGTTCTGTGCGAAACGAAGGGCAATATCTCGATCAGGGGAATTCTTAAATTTCGGTGCCGCTTCTGAAACATGATATACCTTTCAATCATGAATCCTTTAGAACCACTCATTCGCCAGGTTGCGACCGAGCTAGATAATCTCGTATCTGCGGCGAGGCCAGAACTTGATGCCCTGAATATCGACGTTCAGACGGCCTCTCCGTCTGGACGGGATTACACGATTTGGACGGGAAGATTTACCAAGCATTGGCCATGTCTCGCGCGATTTGAGCAGGCGGGCGTGGTAATAAATCTAGAATGCATGGTGCCGCTCCGACCGACAGAGATGAAAGATGTAGAGGTAAGTTGTCACGCCACAGCCGAGATTTTTCAGATTGGGGAATCCTCGCGCGTGAAGGAAGACAGCAAGGACAGGTTCCTTCTGGAGCAATTGCGGTCATCGGGAATTCAAAACATTCTCCTCAAAAAGATTGAATGGGGTCATAACCTGTTGACGACAGACAATAGCGCTGATTGATCACCTGGGGCGTTGTTGCGAGGTTTTCTTTGCTATTTCCACTTCCATTAGCATGGCGGAAATCTTGATCTCTGCGATCAATTTCTTTTCATCCGTGCCTGTAAGCTCGATTTTAGGCCCGAACGAATGCACGGCTGTGGCCTTGTAAACACCCGCTGAGGCTTCCTTTACCTCTAGCCGCCAGTTCGGGAGACCTTCCAGACTTATCATGGCCTGAGAATGATAATTGGACCTTAACACCTGGCGCGCATATCACTTGTTGACTATGCGATTACGAAGAGCCCTAAGCGTCGCATCATCCAGCCCTTGCAGAGCAGCCGAAAAATCTGCAAACGCTTCTTCTAACTCGCGATGCTGTCGAAGGCGCCCCTCGACGGAATAATAGGCGCATGGAGCCCCGCCTCGACGTGGTGTGTGGATTTTGTTAGCCATTACGTCATCGAAAAGCCGCGTGAGGCTCTTCAGACACAGAGCAGCTTCAGGTTCGCTGCCGGAGTAGTCTGCGAGGAGCTGCCGTAGTCGCTTGCAGCGTTCCTGAAGGAGAGAAGGATCAATTGTCGGCTGCGTCGCCATCTCTCATGAACTCCTTATCGAGCACGCATAAGAAACTTTGATAGCAAACATCGGAGCCTGAACCGTTCAATCGTGGACGTAGAAGGCCCACACGTTTGCCGAGACTTCTCCCGCTGCGAATCGAACGCATTCGCCGCGATCCGTGATTTCGTAAACCGTCATGGGATGCAATTGTAATGGATAGCTCAGATGGGGTAGCTGCAACGCCGGTCCTGGCAGTCGCTTCCAAACATGGTTCCAGACATTAAGGCCACCAATCACCATGGGCCGCCCTTCGATCACCACGGCGGCGGCTTTCCAACCGTTTGTTTCCCTCACCTTTATCATCTTTGACATGAGGGCATAGGATTTCACCATATAGTCCGCCTCGTACTCGTTTGGAGAAGCGAACACTCGCTCCCTGTGGGCTGCGAGAAACCGCAATAATTGATCCAACGCCACTCGCAGATATTCTCCGATTCCCTGCGATCGCATTTCGGTCGATGTCCCGCGTTCATCCAAGCCAAATCGCTGCCGAGCGGCTTGCAATGCGGCGATATCCTCTCCGCGTTGCACCGGGTCCAATATCTGACGCACAAGTCCAATCTCAAACTGTTTGCCGCTCGGGTCGCGAATTACGCCACACAACTCCGGGTGGCGGTACCGATCTGTAGAAAGCTCGATTGAATAGGTACCGTCGGAGAATGTCGCGCTGTATTCGGCATTCTGCACGAGGGAGAAGCCCAGTTTAGAGAAGCCGTGAGAAGCGTTACGCATCTCGGTTTCGTAAGGTTCAATCATTACCAGCCTCCATCCCCTCGCGACGAAACAAAGCGTCGCGGCAGACTCGGCGCATCAAATGGGGGATGATAACAGGCCATTCACTTCATAAGTTGCTCAGGCTGGACGGCTCCCGGCGGGACCAGATGGTTCGAGTGCTCAATCGAACTGGAGCAGGATCGACGCTCGTCAGCGGCTAAAAGGCCGACTCTGTTTCACGCCGCTGACGGCACGCCTGCAGGCGTGCCCTGATACGAGTCCCTGATACGAATCTTTTTCACGACACGCCGGTTAGGTTGCGTCAGCCCTGGGTGCGGTCCAGGACCTCGCCGTGCCAGGCCATTTGGATAGCTTCCAGTTTGCCTTCGTTCGAGGCTTTGGGGTCGCCGGCGAAGTTGGGCAACTCGGTGACGTAGCGGTGCAGGTCGGTGAAGCGCACGGCGAGTGGGTCGAGTTCGGGGTGAGCTTCGGAGAGCTCGATGCCGATGCTTTCGGCGTCGTCCCAGGTGAGTTGCTTTGGCATCCTCAGTGCTCCTCTTAATAAGTAAACTCGGAATAAGTAAACTCGGAAACTGTCCCTCGAAAACTCAGTGTTCCTCGGAAACGTAATTGCGATTCCACGCGGGAATCTCGACGGCGACTTTGCCGGGCTTGATGATCTGCGCCTGGCAGCCGAGACGCGAGTTTAACTGGAGATCGGCGGCCATGTCCAACCGGTCGGCCTCGTCGTCGTCCATGGGGCTGAGGTTTTCGGCGCCTTCCTTCACCCAGATGTGGCAGGTGGTGCAGGCGTTGTTGCCGCCGCAGGCGTGGTCGAGCGTGATGTGATTGTTCAACGCCACATCGAGTATGGACTGCTCTTTGCCGTGATACTCGTAGGGCAGCTTACCGTTTTCAAACTGCACAGTCTTGCCTTCGGGCAGGAACGTGACTTGCACCGTTTTTTCGGTGGGCCTGTTTTCGCCGGGGGCGTCTTCGGCCATGGTGCCGGCTCCTTGGGTCTTTTCTTCTGGCATGATGCTCCTCAATTACTCAATTCCTGTTTACTCGAATTCTGCTTTCGCCATGGGATGCGGCGCGGTGGGGCCTTCGCCCAGGTCCGTGTCGTCCATGTTCTTGCCTTTCAGCGCCGATGAAACGGCGGTGTCCATCATTAGTTCGGCGAGGCGCATCGTGCCTTGATTCAGCGCGTCGATGGCTTTGCGGATGGCCTGATAGTCTTCTTCGGCGTTGACCGCGGCCAGCGACTTTTCCATTTTCGCGATCTGCTTTTTTTCGTCGGTGGTGAGCGCGCCCCAGGCCGCGCTCTTTTTGCCTTTTTCGAGAGCGGCGAGGATGGTTGCGGTTTCGGCGCGCGCTTCGATCAACTGGCGGCGGCGGAAATCTTCTTCGGCGTTGTCGAAGGAATCGAGGATCATGCCCTCGACTTGCTCGTCGGTCAGGCCGTAGCTGGGCTGCACTTGAATTTCTGCCTCTTTGCCGCTGCGCTGCTCGCGGGCGGAAACGTGCAGAATGCCGTTGGCGTCGATCAGGAATTTGACTTCGACGCGCGGAATGCCCGCGGCCATGGGCGGAATTCCTTTCAGATCGAAGCGCGCGAGCGAACGGCAATCGGTGGCCAGTTCGCGCTCGCCTTGCAGCACGTGAATGGCGACGTTGGTCTGGCCATCGACCTGGGTCGTGTAGTGCTGCGTGGCCGACGCGGGTATGGTCGAGTTGCGCAGGATGATTTTGTCGGTGACGCCGCCGGCGACTTCGATGCCGAGCGAGAGCGGGGTCACATCGAGCAACAACATGTTCTCGGTGGCTTCGGACCCGCCGCCGAGGATGTTGGCTTGCACGGCCGCGCCCAAGGCAACGACTTCGTCGGGGTTGAGGCCGGTGTGGGGCTCGCGGTGGAATAATTCTTTGACCAGCGCTCGGACTTTCGGAATTCGCGTGGAGCCGCCGACGAGCACGACTTCGTCGATCTGCTCGGGCTTCAAGCCGGCATCTTTCATGGCCTGCTTGCAGGGGCCGACGGTGCGATCGATGACCGGCTGAATCCGTTGTTCATACTGATCGCGCGTAATCTCGCGGCGGTAGCGCTGGCTGCCGGGAAGTTCGACGTCGAGCTTGATCGAGGGCTCGGAAGAGAGCGCGATTTTGGCTTCGATGACGGCCTTGCGGATTGCTTGAACGGCTTCGGCGTTGCGGCGAAGATCGAGATTGAGATCGCCGCGAATGTCGTCCAAGGCGATCGTGATGAGCAGGTTGTCGATGTCGTCGCCGCCGAGATGCGTGTCGCCGTTGGTGGCGATGACTTCGAAGATGCCGTCATGCAGCTTGAGAATGGAAATGTCGAAAGTGCCGCCGCCGAGATCGTAAACCGCGACGATGCCGTTTTGCTTTTTGTCGAGGCCGTAGGCGAGCGACGCGGCCGTCGGCTCGTTGACCAGGCGAAGGACTTCGAGTCCGGCGATGCGGCCGGCATCTTTCGTCGCTTGGCGTTGCGCGTCGTTGAAATATGCGGGAACGGTAATGACGGCCTTGGTTACTGCTTCGCCGAAGTAGCGCTCGGCATTGCGCTTGAGTTGACGAAGAATCAGCGCGGAAATTTCCGGCGGAGTGAAAGTCTTGTCGCCGAGTCTGATGCGGAGCACTTCTCCGGGCTGCAGATCGTCGGCGAGGCGAAAGGGGAAGAGTTTCAGTTCTTCCTGAATGTCTTCGACGCCGCGGCCCATGAGGCGTTTGATGGAGTAGACGGCGCGCTCCGGAGTGTCGATCAGCGCGCTGCGCGCGGCATTGCCGACGACGGGATGGTTGTTGGAGTCGAGCGCGACGACTGAGGGCAGCAGGTTCAGGCCGTCGTCGCCGGGAATTACGACGGGCGTATCCCCTTGCATGAATGCCACCAGTGAGTTGGTGGTGCCGAGGTCGATGCCGATGATGCGATCCATAATGATTGAGTAATTGTGTAATTTGGTAATTGAGTAATTGAAAACCCGGGTTCAAATTAGTCAATTACTCAATTTTCCGATTACTGAATTCCTCAGCCTTCCATTGCCTCATTCACATCCCTTACCAGGTTGCGGATGTAGTTGCGGCGATTCAGCACGTCTACCATCTTTCCGGTTACTTGGGCGCGCTCGGCCGCATTGGCGTCTTGTCCGTGCTCGATCAGGCGGTCCCAATCTTTCCACCGGGACTGCAGTTCCTGCAGGAGCGCTTCGTGCTTGGCTTCGAGCGAGAGCTTTTGCTTGCCGATTTCCTCGAACAGCGCAGGGTCGTCGTCGCCCATCTTTTTGTTCATGCGCGATTCTTCTAACTGCAGGTTCAGCTCGAAGACTTCTTCCAGCAAATCGGGCGGGACGATTTGTTTCTTCATTGCTCCAGTGGCGCGGGCCTGCTCGGTGGCGGTTTTGGATTGCTCTTCCAGTTCCACGCCTTCAAGGTGCAGCAAATATTGCGTGCGCTTGATCGGGTCTTTCAGCGTGCGGTAAGCGTCGTTGAGCAGAGAGCTTTGTTCGAGACTCCACTCCTGTTCCTGACTGCCGGTGCCGGCGTTGAGGTCAGGATGCAGTTTGCGGCTGAGGGCGTAGAAATCTTTTTCCAATGCTGCGACGTCGAGATTCAGCTTGGGCGGCAGGCCGAAGAATGAGAAATAGTCGACCGGGACCGGAGGCTGCACTTTGCCGCAGGATTCGCAGAAGTGCGCGGCGCGCATGTCCCCGCAGGACCAGCAGGAGTGCGTGTCCTGGGGGAGGGGCTTGGCTCCGATGGCGGTAAGAACGGATTTGGTCGTCAAGTTTCTAGTTCCTTACATTCCTTCAACAGGTCGTGCCTGTAAATTTGCCGATGCAAGGTCAGATCGCGCGTTGCCGAAACATGATGTCGCGCGGCGCACGCGGCAGGCGGACAGGAGTGTCCGCCCCACATGACTCCGCATCAGGCGGAGAATGAAGTGCCGCAGCCGCACGACTTCGAGGCCTGGGGATTCACGAAGACGAAGCCCTGTTGCATCAGCGTTTCCTGATAGTCGAGGGTCATACCGTGCAGGTAGATGAACGACTTCGGGTCGACGAAAACGCGCACGTCGCTGAATTGGAAGATGCGGTCGCGTTCGCGGGGCTGCGTGTCGAAGCGGACGTTGTAGCTCAGGCCGGAACATCCGCCGCCCTGCACGCCCAGACGCAAGCCGCCCTGCTCGGGCGAAACGCCTTCCTTGGCCATGGCGATGCGCACCTTAGCCAGGGCCTTCTCGGTGACGAGAATGCCTTTGGCGGGAGCCTGCGCGGGTTGTTCGGTTGCCGTTGTCATAAGATGCCAGCTACGAGCCATGAGTTTCGAGCTACGAGCGACAGCTCATAGCTCGCGGCTCGCACCTCACTGCTCGGTTACTTCGCTTGAGCGGCGACGGGGACGGCGGCTTCCTGCTTTTTCTTCCAGTCCCCGATGGCGGCGCGGATTGCGTCTTCGGCCAACACGGAACAATGGATCTTCACGGGAGGAAGCGAAAGCTCCTTCACGATGTCCATGTTCTTGATGGCGAGGGCCTGGTCGACCGTCTTGCCTTTGACCCACTCGGTGGCGAGCGAGGAGGAGGCGATGGCGGAGCCGCAGCCGAAGGTCTTGAACTTGGCGTCTTCAATGACGTTGGTTTCGCGGTTGACCTTGATCTGCAGCTTCATGACGTCGCCGCATTCGGGCGCGCCCACCAGGCCGGTGCCCACGTCAGTGCTTTGTTTGTCCATGGAGCCGACGTTGCGGGGGTTGTTGTAGTGATCGATTACCTTGTCGCTGTATGACATTTGGTTCTCCTGAAACTCTTGATTTGCCCTCAGGGGCTAAAGCCCATCAAAACTTGATCTCGACGGCACGACTGAAGTCGTGCCCTTCCCAAAAACCTTCGTCTTAGTGCGCTTCTCCGGCCCACTTTACGTCTTTCAGGTTGATGCCTTCTTTTGCCATTTCGTAGAGCGGAGACAATTCGCGCAGGCGCTCGACGGTTTCAACCAGGCGGTCGGCGACGTAATCGACTTCGGCTTCGGTGTTGAAGCGGCCGAGGCCGAAACGGATTGAGCTGTGCGCCAGGTCGTCGCCGGTGCCGAGGGCCTTCAGTACATAAGATGGCTCAAGCGTCGCCGAGGTGCAGGCCGAACCGCTGGAAACCGCGATGTCGTTGATACCCATCAGCAGCGACTCGCCTTCCACGTAGGCGAAGCTGATGTTCAGGTTGCCGGGCAGGCGATGCTCCCACGAGCCATTGATATAGGTTTCGTCCAGGCGGCTCATGATGCGGTCACGCAGACGGTTGCGCAAGCCAGCCAGACGGCAGGATTCCTTGGCCAGTTCTTCCTGCGCAATCGCACAAGCCGCGCCCAGGCCGACGATGCCGGGAACGTTGAGGGTGCCGGAACGCATGCCGCGCTCGTGGCCTCCGCCATCGATGATGGCCGAGATCTGCACCCGCGGATTCTTGCGGCGAACGTACAAGGCGCCAACGCCCTTGGGCCCGTACATCTTGTGAGCGGAAATCGACATCAGGTCGATGTTCTGCTGATTCACGTCCACTGGAACCTTGCCAATTGCCTGAGTCGCGTCGGTGTGGAAGATGACGCCGCGTTCGCGGCAGAGCTGGCCAATTTCCGTGACCGGCTGAATCACGCCGATTTCGTTGTTTGCGTACATGATTGAGACCAGGATGGTCTTGTCGTCCATGGCGCGCTTCAGGTCTTCAAGATCGACCAGGCCGTCCTTCTGCACGGGCATGTAGGTGACGCGGAAGCCGTGTTTTTCCAGGCGCTTGCAGGTGTCGAGCACGGCCTTGTGCTCGGTGACCGCAGTGATGATGTGGTTGCCCTTCTCGCGGTACATCTCGGCCACGCCCTTGATGGCGAGGTTGTCGCTCTCGGTGGCGCCGGAGGTGAAGATGATTTCTTTCGTGGTGGCGCCGATGAGCTTGGCAATGCGCTCGCGAGCCGTTTCCACGCCCTCTTCGGCAGCCCAGCCGAAAGAGTGGTTGCGGCTGGCGGAGTTGCCGAACTTCTCGATGAAGTAGGGCAGCATTTCTTGCAGCACCCGCGGATCCATCTGGGTGGTGGCGTGGTTATCCATGTAGATGGGCAGCTTCACACCGTTAGGGGCGGCGTGCTGCGTCTGGGTCAGGGCCTGGGGGATCTTTACGTCGGTGCTCATTGATTGCGTCTCCTGCTTCAGTTAATCTCGGTAATCTGTTTGATGAATCTGTCGTTCTTGAGGGTTCATGCTCGAGGGTTCATGCTTGACGGTTCAGGTAATGGTCACCAGTTCCGCCGGCATGGGAGCCTCGCTCCTCGCTTCTTCCGGTTCTTCGCGCATGTGTGAAATCTTGATGCGTTTCAGCACGGCTTCAATGCTTTCGTTCACCTTGCGCAGCGGCTCGCGGATGTTGCAGCGGTCGCTCTGATCGCACTCCCCGCGTACTGTGACGCACGACGTAATGAACAGCGGCCCGTCGATGGCCTGAATCACCTCGAAAGCGGAAATCGTGTGGGACGCGCGGGCCAGCGTGTATCCACCATTGGTGCCGTGCTGCGACTGCAACAGGCCCGCTTTGGCCAGGCGCTGCAGAATCTTGGCCAAAGCCTCGGGCGGAATGCCGTAGGCGTCGGCGACATCTTTGGCGCTGCGTGAGCCCTCGGTGGAGTGCTCGGCGAGATGCTTCATCGCCATCAGCGCGTAGTCGGCCTTTTTCGTGAGCTTCAGCACTCGTTCCACCTACTCGCGGTTCTTGAACTAGTGATCCCGTGTAAAAGGCGGCGAAGGCAGCCGATTTTGAAATCCGACCTTTTTCGTCGTAGTTCATTCTACGTCACTTCCCGGCCTTGGGGCAAGCCCAGGCAGGCAGAGGGAGAAAACCGAACCTGAACAGTAAGTATCAAGAACTGAATGGTTTATGGTTAGGCGATGATTTTGGTCGGAATTCTCAAGAGACGCCGTTCCGGCAGGGAAGTGCGGGCCCGGCGATGCAGTTACAAATTGACGACAGCTTAACCCTGGGGGCTTGACAACGCCCCGAAGGGGGCTAAAATACCGGAAATTCCGGCGAAAACGGCCCCCCGCTGTGTTCGTCTGGAAATTTTCCCGGATTTATGACCTCCAAGCCGCCCGCTTCTTCCCCAAGCCGTGATAGGCAGCAGCCGTGCAAACATCCACGGGTGCAAATCGTGAGCCGGGACGACGAGAGTGAGTTCGTCGAGTGCAAGGAGTGCGGCGAGATTTTCGAGTCGAGCGAATTCAAAGACATGAATATTGAAGAGCGAACGCCGGAAGGCGAGATTTGAGCCTGATCCGGCGGAATTACCGAAGTAATTGCAGTCCCCGGTTTCGCCTTGTTTCCTGTGAAAGCACCCTGCTACTGTCGCACCCGGGGGGCGTGCGCGGGTCGGTGAACCCGCGTGTCTCTCCTCTCACTATGCCCATGGTGGCTCTAGTCGTCGACGATTCCATGCTGATCCGCTATACCGTATGCCGCTTTCTGGAGCAGCGCGGTTTTGCGGTCGAATCTGCGACGAATGGAGCGGACGCGCTGGAAGTTCTTGCCCGCATGCAACCGGATTTGATCGTTACCGACCTGCAGATGCCGAAGATGTCGGGAAGCGAATTGATCACGGCGCTGAAGAGCAAGCCGGAGACCGCGGGGATTCCCATCATTATCCTTGCGGGGCGGGCGAGTGGGGCGGAGCAGGCGGAGGAGCGCGCGCAGTTTTCCATCCGCAAAGACATCAACATCGAGGGCCAGCTGGGAAAGGCGCTGGATGCGATGTTGGGCAAAGCCAGTGGGCAGGCTGCTGGGAAGTAAGCCCTGGAATTGAGTAATTGGGTAATTTGGTAATTGAGTAATTGAGCTTTTGATTTTCAATTGCTCAGTTTCTCAATTACCCAATTTCTCAATGGCTAGATTCTCTACTTCAACACCAAACCCGGTTCGGCCGAAAAATCCATCGGGGCGAAATCTTTCAGCAAAAATTTTGGGTAGGCGGCGGCGGCGATCATGGCCGCATTGTCGGTGGATAGCGGGCGCGAAGGAAAATAGACGGGCAGGCCCTCCTTCGCGCCTTCGCGTTCAAAGGTATGGCGCAGTTCAGAGTTGGCCGCAACTCCTCCAGTGACGAAGAGCGTGGCCACATCGTGGGCGCGGGCCGCGGCCAGAGTCTTGTTGACGAGATCGTCGACGATGGCGCGCTGGAAGGATGCTACGAGGTCGAGCGTGAGCTTGTCGCAGTGCGCGAGGAAATCCTCCAGCTTGGGCTTTGCAATCTGCAGCAGCGCTTTGCGCCGCGCGTCCACGGCCGCGCGCATGTCGTGGGTTTCTACGTAGCGCAGGATGGCGGTTTTAATGCCGCTGTAGGAAAAATCGAAACGCGGACGGTCGTCTTGAGCGTGACCGTCAGGATCGAAACTGGAATCGACGACCTTGCCGTGGTTGCGTCCGCGGCGATCGCGGTGCTTGATCTGCGCAGTCGCGAATTTTACGGCTCTTGCATCGCCGTGCGGGGCGAGCCGGTCGATGACCGGACCTCCGGGATATCCCAGGCCGAGGAGTTTGGCGACTTTGTCGAAAGCTTCTCCGGCGGCATCGTCGCGGGTGTGGCCGATGTTCTCGTAGGTCCATGACTCGCGATTCTGGGTTGCGAGATAAAGATGGGTGTGCCCGCCGGAGACAACCAGGGCCAGCACGGGAAAATGCAGTTCGTGGTTGCCCTTCTGTTTTTCTTCCAGCAACACGGCGTGAATGTGGCCTTCGAGATGGTTCACCGCGATCAGCGGCTTGTCGAGGGCGAAGGCCAGCGCCTTGGCATAGCTGATGCCGACCAGCAGCGCGCCGGCGAGCCCGGGGCCCTGGGTGACGGCAATGGCGTCGACGGAATCGTAGGTATGTTTGGCTTCGGCCAGCGCCTGGCGCACGACGGGGACGATGGCGCGCAGATGCTCGCGCGAGGCGAGTTCCGGCACGACGCCGCCGTAGGGCTGGTGTGTGGCGAATTGCGAAGCGACCACGTTTGAGATGAGCTGCTCGCCCGAGCGCACCACGGCCGCCGCGGTCTCGTCGCAGGAACTCTCGATGCCGAGGATGTAGGCCGAGGGCATGTGTCTATATATTAGTAGAAGTTGTTGTCGCTGCCTCGCAGCCCGTCGGCCTGCCATGAAGGATTTCGCCACATCGATTGTAAAAACCCTGCGCCAGCGCGGCTTTCAGGCCTATCTGGTGGGCGGATGCGTGCGCGATCTTCTTCTCAGGCGCGAGCCGAAGGATTACGACGTGGCCACGGACGCGACGCCCGCGCAAGTCATGGGAATTTTTCCTGAGACCTATGCGGTGGGGGCGCAGTTCGGAGTTGTGCTGGTTCCTTCGCCCGACTCCGCTGGCGGTAACCCTGCCAGTGCTTCTTCGAAAGCCGGTACGGTCGAGGTGGCAACTTTTCGCAGTGACATTGGATATTCTGACGGACGTCATCCGGACGAAGTGCGGTTCAGCCGTGATCCGCGGGAAGATGTTGCGCGCCGCGACTTTACCATCAACGGCATGCTGCTCGATCCGCTCAGCGGTCCGGCGCCCGGCGACGTGCTTGATTTTGTGGGCGGGCGGAAGGACCTGGAAGCGGAAATCATTCGCTGCATCGGCGATCCGGAGCGGCGCTTTGGCGAAGACAAGTTGCGCATGCTGCGCGCGGTGCGCTTTGCGGCGCGCTTCGAGTATGCGATCGAGCCGGCGACCTTTGCGGCGATGCAGAAGTTGGCCGGCGAAATCCAGGTCGTATCGCGCGAGCGGGTGCGCGACGAACTGACCCGCATGTTGACCGAAGGCCATGCCCGGCGCGCGTTTCTGCTGCTGGATGAGAGTGGGCTGCTCAGGCAGGTTCTGCCGGAAATTTCGGCGATGAAGGGAGTCGAGCAGCCGGCGGAGTTTCATCCCGAGGGCGATGTCTTTGTGCACACGCTGCTGCTGCTGGAGAACCTGCCGCAGCCTTGTCCGCTGACTCTGGCGTGGGGAGCGCTGCTGCACGATGTGGGCAAGCCGGCGACGTTTCGGGTTGCGCCGGACCGCATCCGGTTCGATAACCACGTGGAAGTGGGCGTGAAGATTGCGGAAGACATCTGCCGGCGGCTGCGATTTTCGAACGACGAAACAGAACAGATTCTGGCGCTGGTTGACAATCACATGCGCTTCGGGCACGTCCACCGAATGAAGGAGTCGACGCTGAAGAAATTTCTGCGCATGCCCGGGTTCGAGGAGCATCTGGCATTGCACCGCGCGGACTCGCTGGCCAGCCACGGAAATCTAAGTACGTACGATTTTATACGGCAAAAGCGGGCGGAGATTCCGGTGGAGACGATGCGGCCTGCTCCGCTGGTGACAGGCGACGATCTGATTGCGGCGGGACACGCGCCCGGGCCGAAATTTCGCGAGATCCTGACTGCGGTGGAAGATGCGCAGCTCGAGGGGCGGTTGCCCTCGCGCGAGGCTGCGCTGGAATTCGTGCGGCAAGAATTTCCAGTGGAGCGTATTCGCGAGTAAAGAACGGGCGCGTGGAGGGATGCTAAAATCGTTGTCTCTCAGGCTGATTGTGCAAATGCTGAGACGAGGGATAGGGCGTGGAACAAGCGGGCGCGGGGCTCGAAAAAATCGTGGCCAAGTCATTGCGGCTGGCGCCGCGGGCTGAGGCTCCGCTCATGGCCTGGCCGGTGGTGTGCGGTTCGGCCGTGGCCGAGCGCACGCGCGCGCTGAGTTTTGCGGATGGAGTGTTGCACGTGGAGGTTGCCGGCGCTCGATGGAAAGCTGAACTGCAGGTGCTGGCGCCGCGATATCTGGCGATGATCAACCGCTATACCGCCGAGGCCGTCAACAGAATTGAGTTTGTGATGGCGCGCACGGGCGATGCCGACCGGGATCGGCGCTGAGCTCCAATTCGCGATTCGGTTTCACGATTCCATTTCACGATTGCATTTTATGATCCCATTGAAGGTTACCGAAAAAGATGTTGCCTACGTTGCGGAGCTGGCCAATCTGGAGTTGACCGAAGAAGAGCGCGCGGGAATGCTGCGCGATCTGAACTCCATTCTCGGTTACGTTGACCGGCTGAATGAACTTGATACGTCGGACGTGCCGCCGATGGCGCAGGTATCTGACCGCTATGGAGTTGATGAATCGAAGCAAGGAAGCGCGCGCTTCGCCTACGCCAGCCGCGAGGACATTCTCGAAGGACTGCGCAAGTCGCTGCCCCATGAAGAGGCGCTGGCAAATGCGCCGGATGCGGATGAAGATTTTTTCCAAGTGCCGAAAGTGATTGAGCGATAGTTAGAGATTCTTGGAGGCAACCATGCCAGCCGAACTGAAAATTCCTCCCGCCGCGCTTTCCGACAAGAAAGCGTGCGAGTTGGTGCGAGCCTGGGCCGCTAATGGTGGACTGCAGTGCTCATTGAATGTTAATGCGTGGCCGGAGGACATGGCCACAACCGGTTGGGGCATTTTGCTGAGCGATATCGCAAGGCACGTGGCTGACGCCATGCAGCAGACTAAGAATTTGGACAAGGCTGGAACGCTTTCCAGGATCCGTTCTGTTTTCAACTCCGAGTTGGACAAGCCAACTGCCGACGTCGCAGGAAAGTTCGTCTGAAACGATGGACTTGACCTCACTCACCATCGATGCCGCCCGTGGCGCCGTGCAGGAGCGCAAGACGACGGCGCTCGCGCTGGCGGAAGCGCACTACGCGCGCATTCAGAAAGAGGACGGGCAGATCGGCGCGTTCCTGACGCTGTCGAAGGAGCGTGCGCTGGAGCAGGCGGACCGCATGGACCGCATGGCGGCGGAGGGCAAGACGCTGCCGCCGCTGGGTGGCGTGCCGGTCGGGATCAAGGATGTGATGAGCACGCGCGGGCTGCGCACGACTGCGGGCTCGAAGATTCTGGAGAACTACATTCCGCCGTATGACTGCACGGCGGTGGCGCGCATGGAAGCGGCGGGCGCGGTGATGCTGGGCAAATTGAATTGCGACGAGTTTGCCATGGGCTCGTCGAATGAAAATTCCGCGTATCGTCCAGTGCGCAATCCGCGAGATTTGAGCCGCGTGCCGGGAGGATCTTCTGGCGGCTCGGCGGCGGCGGTCGCCGCTGACATGGCCGTGGTTACGCTGGGCTCCGATACCGGCGGGTCGATTCGGCAGCCGGCGTCGTTCTGCGGCGTAGTGGGATTGATGCCGACTTACGGACGCGTTTCGCGCTACGGATTGATTGCGTTTGCCTCGTCGCTCGACCACATTGGACCGCTGGCGAAGACGGTGAAAGACGCTGCGATCGTGCTGCGCACGATTGCCGGACGCGATCCCATGGATTCGACTTCGGCGGATGTTCCCGTGCCCGATTACGTGGCGGAACTCGACAAGCCGGTGCGTGGAATGAAAATCGGTGTGGCCAAAGAGTATTTTGGCGAGGGGCTGGACGACGAAGTGCGGCAGGCGGTGGAACGGGCGATCGATAAGTTGAAAGGGCTGGGCTGCGAGATTGTGCCGGTGTCGCTGCCGCATACGCCGTATGCCATCCCGACCTATTACTTGATTGCAACGGCAGAGGCTTCGGCGAATCTGGCTCGCTTCGACGGGGTGCGCTACGGCCACCGGGCGCGCGGGGTGAAGACGCTGTCGGAGATGTACCGGCGCAGTCGCGATGAAGGCTTTGGCGTGGAAGTGAAGCGGCGCATCATGCTTGGAACGTATGCGCTCAGCGCGGGTTACTACGATGCTTATTACTTGAAGGCGCAGAAAGTGCGGACGCTGCTGACGCGCAATTTCGACGAAGCCTTCCGGAGGGTCGATGCGATTGTGACGCCCACCTCGCCGACGGCGGCGTTTCGGCTGGGCGAGAAATCGAATGATCCGCTGGCCATGTACCTGGCGGATATTTATACGGTGACCGCGGATCTCGCTGGCATTCCGGGGATTTCGGTGCCGTGCGGAGAAGCGAAAGAAAAGTTGCCGATCGGGCTGCAGATTTTAGGGAAGCATTTTGACGAGGCGGCGATTCTGCGCGTGGCGCATGCGTACGAGCAGGCGGCGTAGATATGCAGAGATGGATGACAACAGCCTTGCTGGTAATTTTATTGGCATTACCAGCATTCGCGGGCGGGAGCCCTGACGCACTAGTCGTGTCGGAAAAGCAGCCGTTGAACAAAGAGTTGAACGGAATCGACGGCTGGTTGCAGGTCCTGATTGACGCGCGACTCTCAGAGAAGCTGAGAAAAGAGATGTGGGGAGTCGGAGACTGGGCGTTCGTAATAGCAGAGGACGATCCTCAATACCGAATGTTTTCGGCAACTCCACCACAGAACGCGGAACTGCAAATTGTTGACCTCAAGGGACAGCTCCTGGCAAGAGAAACGTTGGAACGGCCATTGGCAAGGATCGAGCGAATCAGGCTTGACGCTGATCGGCACACTTTTCTCGTGACGGTCGACTACTCGACAGGGATGGGCTCATACGCCGGGCTGACAACTTTGCTGTTGGAAGTGGCTAATGCGAAACTTCGTTGGATGGAAGCGATGAACAGCGATACCGGGAAAAGCGATGTAATCCGGCTTCCGAATACGCTCAAATCCGGCTGGATTCTGACGCATAAAGGGGCTCGAGAAGATATTCTTCAGGTACTTTGTCGTCCCGACGACTTCGGGGGGAGCGGCACGTTTTCCATGGCCTACGTTCGTTATCACTTCGACGAAGGAACGGGGTGGCGAATGCGCAAAAAGACAAGGAAAGGAGTTTGGGAGTCCGACGAGCCCTTCCCAGACGCAACGCAGTTTCCACAGTAGGCACTACAACGGCTGATAGTACTTCTCGCCGGCGCAAGACCGGCACAAGACCTTTTCTTCGCGGCGAACTTCTCGCCGGAAGTTGATGCCTTCGCCGCAGGCCTCACACACTATCCGCTCACCTTTGTATCCTGGAAATTCTTCGGGCGGCAATTCGACCTTCACCCACTGCATCGTGAAAAGATCGTCGTCGGAAATTTCGCGGTAAGCCAGCATCTGCTGCTGGTTCTTGTCGGCGATCTCGGGGTGCATTTGCCGGGCCAGAACCTTCGACGATTCTTTGGCCGCGATACGGATCGCCTTGCCGTTGTTCACATCGACGAATGTGGCGGCGACTTTGCCCCAGTCGCGAAACTTCAGGGCGCGCTTGCCGAGGCGGCATCCGGTGACTACGGCGACGGCGTCGGTGGCGCAGCGGTCGATTTCGACGAAAGTGACGAGACGCTTTCGGTCTTTGCCGCGCGGGTCGTCAATGCCAAGCTTCTGCAGGCCGAGCATGGCCAGACGCACACCAAGGACCTGGCCGGCACAGAGATGTCCGTGGGCCTGCTCAGCGTCGCGGAGATATTCGTCGAGGGAGTTCACGGGAAAGGCCGTCAGCTATCAGCTTTCAGCCATCAGCTTAACATCTCATGCTGCCGGCGTCGGGCGAGGCTGGGCTATTTTCTTCGCCACCGGATGCCGTCTTTCGCGATTTCTACCAGAATGCCCAGGTCGGCTAATTCGCCGCGGATCGCGTCGGAGGCTTTGAAATCGCGGGCGGCGCGGGCGGATTTCATCGCGGCGATTTTATTTTCGATGTCGGCGTCGGAAAGTTGTCCGGACTGAACCGCGTCGCGCAAATTGGCACTGATATCCTGCTCGCGGCCTTCCGTCAACGCCCAGTCGAATACGCGTTTCATCTTCGGGCCGTCATCGTCGTCGAGCACGGCGAAAATTTCGTCGAATTTGGTCAGAGCTTCGAGCAGGGGCGGGACGTCGTCTTGCTTGATTCCTTGTGTGTCGAAAGCGGCGTTGGCCTGGCGCACCATTTCGAAGATTGCTGCCTGGGCCTGCGCGGTGTTGAGGTCGTCGTCCAGGGCGGAAGTCATGCGCTCGACGGTTTGTGCGGCGAGAGACTGCATCGCGGGAGTGGTGCCTTGTGGAAAATTCCCCGCATTCAAGCGCAGCCGGAAATTCCGCAGGCGTTCCACGGATACCGCGGCCTGTCTCAGTCCATCGAAAGTGAAGTTCAACTGGTTGCGATAGGGCACCGAGGCAAGCAGGTAGCGGATCGACGAAGGCTTGTGGCCTTTCAGAACCAGGTCGCGGAGCGTGAAGAAATTTCCCAGGCTCTTCGACATCTTCTCGCCTTCGACCAGCAGGAAGCGCGCGTGAAACCAGAAATTGGCGAAGGTCTTGCCTGTCATGGATTCCGATTGCGCGATTTCGTTTTCGTGGTGAGGGAAGATGAGGTCTTCTCCGCCGGCGTGCAGGTCGAAACTTTCCCCGAGTTCCTCCATCGACATGACCGAGCATTCCAGGTGCCAGCCTGGGCGGCCTGGGCCGATTGCCGTGTCCCACGAGGCTTCGCCCGGCTTGGGCGCCTTCCAGAGAGCGAAGTCGCGGGCGCTGTCTTTATCATATTCGTCGACGTCGACGCGGGCGCCATCCTGCATGCCGCTGAAATCTTTTTTCGAGAGCTTGCCATACCGGGGAAACTTGGCGATGCGGAAGTAATACGAGCCGTCTTCGGTGCGGTAGGCGAGTCCTTTTTCCACCAACTTCGCTACGAAGGCGGCCATTTCTGGAATGTGCTCGGTGGCGCGGACCAGCGTGGGCTCTTCGATGCCGATCATGGCGGCGTCTTCGAGGAATGCCTTCTCATACTTGGCCGTGTACTGCTGCACGCTGACGCCGTCGCGGGCGGCGTTGCGGATAATTTTGTCGTCCACGTCGGTAATGTTCATGACGTGGCGCACGCTGTATCCGCTCTGGCGGAGGAAGCGGCGCAGAAGATCGACGGCGACGAAAGTGCGGAAGTTGCCGATGTGTCCGTAGTCATAGACGGTGGGGCCGCAGGCGTACATGCGGACTTCACGGCCGCGCAAAGAAGTGAAGTCCTCGACGCGCGACGACATGGTATTAAAAAGACGAAGCGCCATAGGAAATTGGAGCACTACGAAGCGAACTAAAGATTCTAGGGTCGGCGAGAGAGGGGGTCAAATGACTTTAGATCGCCGGGTTTTGGGCGGGCGGCAGGGCGTGGGTGTGTTGGCGCAAGCGCTGCTGCACGAGAATGACATAATGCAGGGCTGAGAGGATGGTGAAGATGAAAGTCGCGCGAAGAAAGACGGTGCGCGCGATCCAGATGCCGCGCAGCGGGCGAATCTCAAACAGCAGCACGAAAAACACGGCGCTGATTTGCGAAAAGGTGTTGGCCTTGCCAAAAATGCTGGGGCGGAAATTTCGCAGGCCGGCAATGGCGAACAGGACGGCGCTGGCGGCAAGAATCGAAATGTCGCGGCTGAAAACCAGCACCGTAAACTTCCACGGAATCTTGTGCAAAATCGAAAGCACGAGAAACATGGTGCTCAACAAAAGTTTGTCGGCAATGGGATCAAGATATTGGCCGAGCAATGTCTGCTGGTGAAGGATGCGGGCCAGCAAGCCGTCAAGGCCGTCGCTGAATCCGGCGATCACAAAAACGACGAGCGCCCAGAGGTAGCGGCCCTCCACCAGATGAATCACAATAAAGGGAACGAAAACCATCCGCAGAAGAGTGAGTTGGTTGGGAGCGGTGAAGATTTGCGAAAGCTTCACGCACTCTCCTTGGCGGCATGCGGTCCAGCGCCGTTTGGATCGCCTTGGGGAATGAGAGCGGAAGACGGTTCCAATCCGGTCTTGGCCAGGAAGCGCTGGGAAAGAGACGGCAGGTTGCCGTCGGGCAGGTCGCGTTCGACGCGCTCAATGCGGTGCATGGGAAAGAAAACGACGGCCGGAGTGAAGGGCTCGCCGTCGCGGACCATCACGGTGAGGTCTTCGAAGGAGGCAAGTTCGGCGCCGCTCAGACTGAGACCCTCGGGCGCGAGCGCAAGAATCATTCCCCAGAATTTTTCGCGGGGATTGCATAGAGTCGCAATCACCAGCGCGCCGGGGTGAAACGGTTTGCGCGCGTCGGCCGGTGCGGAACCGCCAATCCTCGAGGAATCGCTTTCCACGCTAAGATTGTCACCCGGCGAAGGAAGCATTGCAAATCCAGCCGCGACTGGTGCAGGATCGTACGGAACTCAAAAGGGAACAGAGCCGCATGGATGTATACCTGATCGACGGGACATATGAATTGTTCCGGCATTTTTTCGCCGTGCCATCGGCGAAAGACATGCATGGCCAGGAGATTGGCGCGGTACGCGGTGTCCTGACTTCAGTTCTGTCGATGCTGGAGCGGGGCGCAACCCACGTTGGAGTCGCCACCGATCATGTTGTGGAATCGTTCCGTAACGATCTTTATCCTGGCTACAAGACCAGCGAAGGCGTGGACCAGGAGTTGCTCTCGCAATTTCCGATTCTCGAACAGGGGCTGGCGGCCATGGGAGTGGTGGTGTGGCCGATGGTCGAGTTCGAGGCGGATGACGCGCTCGCGTCTGCCGCTTCGAAATCTGCGCTCGATGAGCAGGTGAGCAAGGTGTTCATTTGCACGCCGGATAAAGATCTCAGTCAGTGCGTGGTGGGCACACGCGTGGTGCAGTTGGATCGCAGACAGGACATAGTGCGCGATGAAGCCGGCGTGGTGGCGAAATTTGGAGTGAAGCCGCAATCCATTCCGGATTATCTGGCGGTGGTGGGGGATAGTGCGGATGGTTTTCCTGGCGTAGCGGGATGGGGCGCGAAGGCGGCGTCGTCGGTACTGTCGCAATACGCTCATCTGGAGAACATTCCGAAGGACTCGCGGAACTGGGAGCCCTCCATTCGCAGGGCGAGCGCGCTGGCGGAATCGTTGTTCAACGACTGGAACGATGCCCTGCTGTTCCGCACGCTGGCCACTCTGCGCCTCGACGTGCCGGTCTTCGACGCGGTCGACGAACTGCGATGGAAGGGACCGCGCCCGGACTTTGGCGCCTTTTGCGGAAGAGTGAAGTCCCCCGACCTGCTGCGGCGCGCGATCGCCGCCGGGCCGATAGTCTCCTAAAGTGCGTTGGACGCCGCGCGACTTGCTCTCCTAGTACCCTATCCGACACGAACCGCCAACAATTGACGGCGCTATGCTGCGGAGGATATAACGCTTCTTCCCCCGGAACTGAGGTAATCTTGTCTGAGAAGCGTAAAACCGCTGAAATGGGCGGAGAGGCTCTTCGGGAGGCAGGAATCCTAGTGTTGGTATTCGCCCCCATGTATGAGCTTTTCGAGCCAAACAGGCAGCGCTGGGATGCCTTCCTTTTGGTGTTTTTTGTAGGAGCCATTTTGCTTTGGCTCGGCATCGAAGTAGAAAGGAAACGCGCATGACAACTGCGATACTGCAAATGCTTGTGTTCGTGGCGGCGGCCTTTGGCTTCGCTCGGTACGTTTTGGCAATCGATAAGCGGGAAAACCCTCCTCAGATCAAACCAGAAGACGCGCAACAAGCCATCCAGTTCCCCGATGATACCGCCGACTCCGAACATCGCGGCGCGGCTATGTCCCAGGTTTAATCCCAACGCACTTTAGGACACTGCGGCAGGCTCGAGGTGATTCGGGTCATGCGCCCCGCATGGTAAAATCTTTGCTGGACCCAAGCTCCCCACGCCGTCCCATCCGGCGACCGGAGTTGCTTGCCGGCAACCATGTAGGCGCGTAGCTCAGTTGGTTAGAGCGCTACCTTGACACGGTAGAGGTCAGGAGTTCGAGTCTCCTCGTGCCTACCATTTCTTTTCAAACAGATCCCCGTGGTTAGCCCGCGTTCATCGCAGAGGCTTTGTGCTGGCCGGCCCCGGCGTTTTCGACGGCAACTCCCAGTTCCGAGCCAATCGCTTCCACCACGCGCAGGTCGTCTGCGGTGAATGCATCCTGCCCGGCGCGATAGAGAGCCAGCACGGCCGCTACTCCGGTTGCGGTTTCGAGGGGCACGGCCAGCGCCGAGCGCAGCGTGCTGTACTTCGTGGGATCGTCCAAATAGCCCGGCTCGACCGACGGATTGCCGTTCAAAATCGCTTTGTGATTCTGAGCGACCCAGCCCGAGAGCCCTTCTCCGTCCGGAATCCTCAACGACGAGAACAAGCGGAAGTTATCGCCGCTCACAAACTCCGCGGTGAGAGTTCCGTCCCTGGGGCAGTACACGGCCAGGGAGTCGTGGGGAACGAGATTCTTCAAGCGCACCGCGAGCAGAGAAAAAATATCGGCGGTGCGCAAAGCAGATCCCGTCTGGCGGCTGAGTGCGAGAATCTCCTGCCGTTGCTGCCGGGCCGCTTCAATGCGCAGGCTGAAATCCGCGGCTTGGGCTGACAACGCGACCTTCGGGTCGCCGGATTCGGCGAACCCGGCCGCGGGCGCCAATCCTCGCTCAACTTTAATGTCCAGGGACAATTTCGGCGGAGCCTGCAGCGGCTCGGCATTCGCCATCTTCTCCAGTTCGATATAGCGGCGCTCGAGAATCGCAACCACTTTAGGATCAAAACTTTTGCCCGCATCCTCTACGACTTTGGCCATAGCCTGGTGCAGAGGCAGGGCTTTGCGGTATTGCCGGTCGGAGGCTAGCGCGTCAAGGCAATCGACCGCAGCGAGAATGCGTGCCCCGATTGGAATTTCCTCGCCGGCCAATCCGTTCGGGTACCCGCTGCCATCCCATTTTTCGTGGTGCGCGCGCACGATCGGCACCACCGGATACGGGAAATGGACCTGCTCCAGAATCTCCGCCCCGACGATGGGATGGATCTTCATCTTCTCGAATTCTTCCGGCGTCAGTTTGCCCGGCTTCGAAATAATGTGCTCGGGCACGGCCAACTTGCCGATGTCGTGCAGCACCGATGCGGCTCGCAGCGCCTCGGTTTCGTCCTGGTTCAGGCCGAGTTCCTTGGCCAGCTCCATGGCATAGATTCGCACGCGCTGCAGGTGTTCGCCGGTGGTTTCGTCCTTGGCTTCGATGGCCAGGGCGAGGGCTTCAATGGTCCGCAGATGCAGGCTCGAGACCTGCTCGGCGTGCTGCTTCTCTGCGTCGAGTTTACCGAGGTAGAGGCGATAAGACCGGTACATCAGATAAATCGGCGGAAGAATCAGCAGCGAAGACTGCCAGCCGATGTGCGCGTTCAGGAAGTTAACCAGGCCCGCCGCCGCCGCTCCCACCATGTAATAGGGGAACGACCACAGATAGATTTCGGTCCACACCTTGGGGATGGGCTTGTCTTCCGTGAGCCCGATGATGGTTGACATGGCGAGCGTGTTGCAGCCGAAGTGCGTGATCGCCGCCACCAGCAGCGCGAGCGGCCCCGGGGCGTGCAGCACATAAATGGCAACCAGCTTGTAGGCGCCATAGGCGGCCGCGCTCGAAACCGTAACCTGCGAAAGATTGAACACCAACTGGACCAGCTTCAAGCCCCGCGCGGGCCGCCAGTAAAATTGCGCCAGCGTGCTGACCAGTCCGATCGCCAGAGTCTCTGGCAGGCTCAGTTCCAGAATGCCCAGCAGAGTGAACAGGAAGTTCACCGAGAGAGTTCCCTCAACGCCGGGCAGGACCACCTTCAGTGAAGATGCCAGCATGGCTGCAATCAAATAGCAGATGAACTTGACGGGATCGTTCGATTGCCAGTGGAAGCACGCTGGTACAAAGCAGGCGCACGCAGCCAGAGCCATTCCCACAATGAACGCGCGCGCGCCAATGGATCGAACCCACGACATGATAAGTGCTTAAATTTTCAACGAATTGCGGGAGCCTGTCCGCCCAAAAAGAATTCTCATCGTTACCATGGTTTTCTCCAGACAAATCAATCACTTACATCCTGAATTCTTCGGCACCGGGGCGAAGACGCCTGTCCCGCCGGCTGCGACAATTTGTCCCGTCGCCCGCGCATGGGACAAAATGCCCGTTTATTTTTGCAACAGCGCGATTTCAACCCATTGATAAATAACGGGATATCCTTCCCGTTTTGGACCAGCAACTGCACATGTACAGGTCACTTGGGGCGAGGTTACGCGCCGTGGGGCGCTTCTTACGTGAGGGGGATATGAAGAGATTCTTGCTTCTCGTGTTGATCGTCGCGGTGCCTTTTGCGCATGCCGCCAATCCGAAGCTTTCGCCCGAACTGCAAGGCTACACGTCGACCCAGCAGGTTCAGGTGATTGTGCAGTATGCGCCCGGAACGCCGGTGAGTTGCAGCGGACTGCTGGGTCTGGTGGATTGCCTGGTCAATGATATTGCGAACCTTGGGGGCACGGTGCTGGGCCAGTTGCCGCTGATCAATGGCATTGTTGCTCAACTCGATGGCAATGGCATCCACAGCCTCGCGAATCAGTCGAACGTCGTCTACATCAGCACCGACCGGCCCTTGACGCCTTCGCTCAGCAATGCTGCCGTTGCGGTGAACGCGCCCTTTGCCTGGCAGTCAGGCTATACCGGCGCCGGTGTAGGCGTCGCGCTGATTGACAGCGGCGTGAGCGATCACCCCGATCTCAACCTGGGCATTCTTCCGCTGTCGCGCGTGGTGTATCAGCAGTCTTTCGTGCCAGGGAATTCGAGCGCCAGCGACCAATACGGACACGGCACACACGTTGCCGGCCTGATCGCCGGCGACGGCCTCAGTTCCACCGGTCCTCTCTACACCAAGCTTTTCAAGGGGATTGCGCCCGGCGCGAGCATCATCAACCTGCGCGTGCTGGATGAAAACGGCGCGGGTACCGACAGTCTGGTGATCGCGGCGATCAACCAGGCGATTGCGCTGAAATCGCAGTACAACATTCGCGTCATCAACCTGTCGCTGGGCCGCGCCGTCTACGAGAGCTACAAACTTGATCCACTGTGCCAGGCGGTCGAGCAGGCCTGGAAGAACGGAATCGTGGTGGTTGTGGCCGCTGGAAATAACGGCCGCTATCAAGCGACCGATGGTTATGCCACGGTCACGTCGCCGGGCAATGATCCTTACGTGATCACGGTCGGCGACATGAAGCCCATGGGCACGCCCACGCGTGTAGACGACCTGATCGCCAGCTACAGCTCCAAAGGTCCGTCGGTCGTGGATGCGGTGGTGAAGCCTGATCTGGTGGCTCCCGGCAACCTGCTGACCTCGCTGGAGGCGCCGAATTCGACGCTCTACAACGAGTATCCCGGCAATCAGGTTCCTTACAGCTACTACGTCAACGGAGGCGGCAGTTCTTCTTCTTCGAAGTATTTCACGCTGAGCGGAACCAGCATGGCGACGGGTATTGTCAGCGGCGTGGTCGCTGACCTGCTGCAGAAGAGTCCCAGGCTGACTCCCGATCAGGTGAAAGCGCGGCTGATGCTGACTGCTTACAAAACGTTCCCGCAGTCCAGCAGCACCACCGATCCCAGCACCGGAATCACATACACCGATCAATACGACGTGTTCACCATCGGCGCAGGCTATGTGGATGTCGAGGCTGCGCTGACCAGCACGGCCGTCGCCAGCGGAACTGCGATGTCGCCGATTGCGACTTTCAATTCCAGCACGAACAACGTGTACCTGACTGACGATCCCTCGGCGGTTTGGAATACTTCGGCCACCTGGTCGAACGCGTCGGTGTGGGGGACTTCGCAGTTTGTGGCGAGCACTGGTTCGACGAGCGTTTCCGCGAGCGGTTCGGTCTCGGCCAGCAATGCCCTGTGGGGTAGCAACGCATTGTGGGGAAGCAACGCCCTCTGGGGATCGAACGCCCTGTGGGGCAGCAATGCGTTGTGGGGCAGTAACGCCCTCTGGGGCAGTAACGCGCTGTGGGGAAGTAATGCTCTGTGGGGCAGCAACGCCTCCGCCGGCGAACAATAGAAGCCGCGTTCCGCTCGTGGGCTACTTCGCGGCAGCAGTGGCAGGCGAAGCGAACTCGCGCTAGCTGGAAGCTGGCGCCAGTGGCAGCCACACCTGGAATAGCGTGTTTCCCGGCGTGGAACGCACCTGAATATTGCCGCGGTGCTTTTTCACAATGCGCTGGACGGTGTCGAGTCCCAGCCCAGTCCCCTCGCCCACTCCCTTGGTGGTGAAGAAGGGTTCAAAAATGTGAGGCAATATCTCAGGGGAGATCCCGGGACCGTTGTCTGCAATCTCCACCACCGCGCAATCGTCCTCGCGATAGGTGCGCACTCGCAGCTCACCTTTTCCGCCCATCGCATCGATGGCGTTGTCGATGATGTTGGTCCAGACCTGATTCAGTTCGCTTCCGAAAGAATGGACGAGCAGCGGAGTTTTCTGATAATCGCGCTGCACGGTCACGCCGCGCTTGAGCTTGTGATTCAGGATGGTGAGCGTGGTCTCGAGGGTCTTCACAACATCCACGTTCTGCACCGGAGCCTGGTCCATGAACGTGTATTCCTTGATCGCACCCACGAGATCGGAGATTCGCGAAGTTCCACTCTCGATTTGCTTCAACAGGTCGGCGATTTCCACTGAAGAGGAAATTCTCAGCAGCGCCGCCCGGGCCGTACCTGCATCGAGCGTGGCGAAAAGGTGCTCCAAGGCTGCCGGCTTGAAGTTCTTGCGCGCCAGATCGGCGGCGAGCTGCCACAAATCGTTTTGTCCGTGACTGCGCAGCAGGGAGTCGAGTTGGTCCTCCAGGGCACTGGCTGCAAGCGCGTCGAGTGGAGGCTCATCCGTCTGGATGAGCGCCGCCTCAAATTTTTCAATCTCTGATCTTTGCGCCGCGGTGAGTTCGCGTCTTCCGAGTTCAAGGCTGGCGTCCCGCACGCGCTTGAGCATGTCGCGCAGCTGGCTGGCGGCGCGTTTTGCAGCCGAAGCAGGGTTATTGAGTTCGTGAGCCAGGCCTGCTGAGAGCTTGCCCAACGAAGCCAATCGGTCGCGCTGCTGTTCCATCCGAGTGGCTTCGCGGATGCGGTCCGACATCAGGCCCACCAGGCGCTGCGTCAGCTCCGGCATTTTCTGCACAAGTTCCGGAAACTGAGAGGCGGAAAACCGCAGGGCGAAGCTGTCGGTCTCGGCGCGCCCGCCCACGGTGAACTGCTTCATTCTCGAAAACGGCAGCACTCCAGTGACGTCGCCCGGCTCCAGATCAAAGGTGACGGTTTCACCGCCAACTTCGCCCCGCCCCTGCAAACGCCCCTCAAGAATCACAAACATCGCGTCCGCCGGAGCACCCTGGCGTGCATAGGTATCGCCGGCCTTGAGGCGCAGTTCCTGCGACTGGCTGAGGAACCATTCGATCTGGTCGTCAGGCAGCCCTTCAAATACCGGCACTCGATGCAGGAGATCCTTCGCTTCGCTCATTTATACCTTGCTCAAATATTGATGGATGAACTGCACCGCGACTGAACCTTCTCCTACCCCAGAGGCCACGCGCTTGACGGAACCGTGGCGCACGTCGCCCACCGCAAAAATACCGGGCACATTCGTTTCCAGCAGGAACGGGTCTCGATCGAGCGCCCAACCATTCGGCCGCTCTCCGCCTTGCATGAGATCGGCGCCGGTCAATAGGAAACCGCGTTCGTCCCGCTCAATCACACCCGCCAGCCAATCGGTTCGCGGCAAGGCTCCGATAAAAATGAACATGGAACTGGCCGGCACCCGCTCTACCTTGCCGGTGTCGGTGCAAAGCACCGATATCTCCTCCAGGTGGGTTTCGCCATGAACCTCGGCAATGCTGGCGTGAGTCCAGAGCTGAATGTTGGGAGTCTCTTTAATCTGGTCGATCAAGTATTGCGACATGGTGCTGGCGAGCGAGTCGCCACGCACCAGCATCACGACCCGCTCGGCATATTTGGCAAAGTTCATCGCGGCCTGGCCTGCGGAATTCGCGCCGCCCACAACGTAAACGACTTCACCCTTGCAAGAGAGCGCCTCGGTGGCGCCGCCGCCGTAGTAAACCCCCGCACCCTGCAACTGGTCAATGCCAGGAGCCTCCAGCCGCCGCCACTGCACTCCGGTCGCGATCATCAAGGCGTGGCAGGAAATTTCGTTTCCGTCAGCGAGCTTGATGATCCGATACGGACCCTCGGTTCGGACGCCGACGGCTTCCTGCGGCGCCAGGATTTCGACCCCAAAACGTCGCGCCTGCACTACCGCGCGGCGGGTGAGGTCGCCTCCGCTGAGCCCGGCCGGAAACCCGAGATAGTTTTCGATGCGCGAACTCATGCCCGCCTGCCCGCCCGGCGCTTCCCGTTCCACCATGACCGTGTGCAATCCCTCAGAAGCGCCGTATACCGCGGCTGCCAGACCTGCCGGCCCTCCACCCACGATGGCCAGGTCGTAAAAAGTGGTTTCCGCGCGGGTGCGGAAACCCACCTTCTGCGCCACTTCCGCCGGTACGCCATTGAGCAGTTTCGTTCCATCCGAAAACAGGACGACCGGAAGGTTGCTCGCATCCGGTCCCAGGGCTTCGAGCAGGCGCTTGGTTTCCGGATCGTTGGCCGCGCCCTCCACGTCGATCCACTGATAGGGCACGTGGCTGCGCGCCAGAAAATCCCGCAATTCGTAGCAGCGCGGAGACCAGCGCGTGCCCAATACCCGGATTCCCTGGAAAGCTGGACGGTAGGAAGCCTGCCAATCGTCGAGCAGGTCGTCCAGTTGGGGGTAGAGGTGCTCCGAGGGAGGATCCCACGGCTTCATGAAAAAATAATCGAGGCTGGCCTGATTGATGGCGCTGATGGCGGCGTTGGTGTCGGCATAAGCGGTGAGCAGCGCCCGCTTGGCGTCGGGAAAAATTTGCCGCGCTTCCTGCAGAAAGTTGACGCCGTCCATGTGAGGCATGCGCTGATCGGCCAGCAGCAGCGCCACGGCGTCGTTGCGGAGCTTCAGGCCCTTGAGGATATCCAGCGCTCCTTCGGGCGAGTCGCTGCTGATGATGCGATACACAGCGCCGTACTGCGAACGCAAATCGCGTTCGATCGCCCGCAAGACATCGGGGTCGTCGTCCACGGTCAGTAAGATCGGCTTCGGCATGTTCTTTCTAGGCGCTTGGTAATTCGCGATGAAGCCTCAGTCGGATGCCGGGTTCAGGCTCCAACTTCGCCGGCCTCGACTTCGTCCACATAACACCAGACCCACGACTCCCCGGGTTCAATGGAACGCATCAGCGGGTGTTGGGTCTGGTGGAAATGCTTGGTGGCGTGCTTGTTCTTCGACGAGTCACAACAGGCCGCATGTCCGCAGATGAGGCACATCCGCAAGTGTACCCACGAGTCGCCAATCTTCACACAGTCCTCACACACATGCTTGCTCGTTTTCGTGACTTTGATCTGATCCAGATGAGTGCATTTTACCGGCATCGGTTTCTCCTTAGAGTCTACGGGGTCACTCCGCGATAAGCAGGCTCTCGGCGAAAGGCCACTGCTCATCGATCCATTGAGTTTCGCAGCGGAAGCCAGCGGTGCGCGCCGTCTCAACAATTTCGCTGGCTGAGTACTTGTGGCAGCTTTCCGTCCAGATCGTTTCTCCTGCGAGGAACTCGACCTCGATTTCCGCGGCCGGAATGCTCACGATCTGCCGCCGTCTCGACTGCAGGTGCATTTCAACGCTCCGCGCCTCGAGATTCAGCTTGGCCACATGGGCAAACTGGCGCAAATCGAAGTCGGCGCCGAGTTCGCGATTGACACGAGCGAGCAGGTTCAGATTAAAGGCCGCCGTCACGCCAAGTTCGTCGTCGTAGGCCCGCAACAACTGCGCGCCGGGTTTTTCCAGGTCGGCACCCAGAAGCATGGAGTCGCCCGGCTCGAGAATGCGCCGCACTTCCGCCAGAAACTTCGCGCCCGCGGAACGATCGAAGTTGCCGATCGTGCTCCCCAGGAACAGCACGAGCAGGCGATGGCCGACCTTACGGTGAGCCGCGGCCTGCAGCAACCCGTCCAGGTATTCCCGCTCGAATCCCACAATGCTGATCGCGTCAATATCACTGAGTTCCCGCTCGCACATCATCAAAGCCGAGTGCGATATTTCGACCGGATAATAAAACGTGCGCTGGCGCCGGCAGAATGCTTCCAGCAGCCAGCGGGTTTTCTTGCCGCTTCCGCTGCCGAGTTCCGCGACGGCGACCGGCCCGGCCAGCCGGTCGACGATGTCGTCCGCGTGCCGCCGCAACAAGCGCTCGTCGGCCCGGGTGAGCCCGTACTCAGGCAAGTGGCTGATTACCTCAAACAATGCCGAGCCGACATTGTCGTAAAGATACTTTGAGGAAAGTTCCTTCTGGCCCTTACGGGTGAGCCCCGAACGAACGTCGGTAGCGAATTCGTAAGCCGCATTCGCAGGAATCGCTTGCACCAGCATTGCCCAACTCCTTCGATCAGGATGAGTGACGCACGCAGCGAAATCCCGCGTATACGTATTGATAATGTGCCTGGAACCAATTGCGAAACATAGACCGCAGCATGCAGGCGGCGGTGCGCGGCGAGCCGCCCTTCATGACGAAATGCCGGCCATCGAAGAAATCAGCGGAGTATCCGCGATAGAAAGGAAACGGTTCGAACCCGGGGAAAGGCGCGAACGTAGTGGAGGTCCACTCCCACCCGTTGCCCAACAGGTCGTGAACGCCAAGAGCGCTGCGGCCTGCCGGAAAAGCGTTCACTGGCGTGGGATTCCAATGGCCGAAGTCAAAATTACCGAAACGCGAAGCCGGCTCTTCGTTGCCCCACGGATAGTTTCTCTTGGTTCCATCCAGAGTGCCATAGGCGGCGCGGTGCCATTCTTCTTCTGTGGGCAGCGACTTGCCTGCCCACCGCGTGTATGCCATCGCCTCGGCATGACTCACGTAGACTGGCCAGTCGAGAGGCAGCGGAACTTCTTCAAATATGATTTCTTCAAACATGCCGCGGTAGAGCCATCCCTTGCCTGCCCTCCTCCAGAACGCGGGATGTGAAACCGCATGGGCGGTCTTCCAGTTCCAGTCATCGTCGTTCCAGAACGCGCGCGCCTCGTAGCCGCCGGCATTCACAAAGTCGAGGTATTGCCGGTTCGTCACCTCGTAACGGTCAATCTCAAACGCAGGAACCTGCGTGGTATGAGCCTCATACTCGTTATCCCAGCCGAAAGTTTCGGCCGCGCGCGCGAGGCCCAGGGTTGCCTCTCCGGCAAGAATCGGAATCGCTTGATGGATGACGGGCGGAGTCACGAGACTGAGAGTGCGAGGTTGCGGAATCTTTTGGTCGAGCCGTAACTGATGCAGCATGTAGGCCAGCGTCTCGACATGCATCAGGCGATGCTCAATGGCAACGTTGAGCAGGGTGTCGAGCGAAAAATCGTCGCACGCCTGACCGAACAACTCCAGACTGCCCTGCGCCAGTTTCTCATCGAGCGCCGCCCGGATGCGCAGGACGTAATTGCGTACCGCCTCCAGAGAGGGCCAATCCGAAGGCTGATCGGCGGGCACCCCGCCGCCCACCGGATCGATGCCGAAGGCAAACAGCCGGTCAAATGCAGGATGAAAACTCTTCAGGCCCAGGACGCCCTCATGCAGCAGGTTCCAGTCAAACGCCTCAAGGTGCCCAACGTAAAAGATAATGCGGTGACGCTCGGGGATGGGCCGTTCGTACATGGAGCCCGCGCGCACAATGTTAAAGAGCGCATCACTGCGCCGCCGGGCATCGGAGATCCGCTCCAGTAGTTGGCGGCGCACGCTATCCCGATGAACCGCGATATCCGGTTGAGGAGCGCGCATTGGACCTCCTGGTGGACGAACTGGACAAAGCAGAGCGCTATCTCTGACTAAGACGGGACGTGGGCGCATCCATCTCTAAGTGTCTCGGCAAACGTCTCGGCGGAAACCGCCCGAGTGCCGCGCGGCCATCTGCCCCAGACGACGAAGTCTCAGAGATTACCACCGGCGTGCAGAAGCTGGCAACGCACTTTACTCCAACCAGGCCTTCACGGCGCGGCCAGCACGATCAGCCGGCCCAATCAGTCGGTACAATCGAGGCGATGCGCGTTCCGCTGTTTCACATTGACGCATTCACCTGCCGGCCGTTCAGCGGCAACCCCGCCGCAGTCTGCCTGCTCGACCGCTGGTTAGATGATGAGTCGCTGAGGAAAGTCGCGGCGGAAAACAATCTTTCTGAAACCGCTTTTTTAGTCTCCAGGAGCGATGGCTACGATCTCCGCTGGTTTACGCCGCGCGGCGAAGTAAGACTGTGCGGCCACGCCACCCTCGCATCTGCTTTCGTAGTGCTATCGTTACTCAAGCCGGAGCTCGACACCGTGCGATTCGAGACGCGCTTGAGCGGCACCCTCACCATGCGCAAAGACGGCGAAATGTTCTCCATGGATTTCCCGGCGATGTACGCAAAGGCCTGCGCCGACCCACCGGGCCTGCTGGTCAGCGCTCTCGGGTCCGGGCTGCACCCGGCCGAGGTGCTGGAAGTCAACGATACCTACATTTTGACGTATGACCGCGAGCGCGCCATCCTAGAGATGCAGCCTGATTTCGCGCGCCTCGAACAACTCCATCCTTTTACGGTCGCGGTCACCGCACCGGGAGAGAAAGCAGATTTTGTCTCGCGCTATTTCAAGCCCAGCTACGGCATGCCGGAAGATCCCGTGACCGGTTCCGTACACTGCGCGCTGGCTCCATACTGGTCAGAGCGCCTCGGGAAGCTGCAATTGCACGCTCGACAGTTATCGGAACGGGGCGGCGAGCTGTGGTGCGAAGTGGCAGGCAGCCGAGTCATCCTCAAGGGCAATGCAGCGCTTACCTTGCAGGGAACGCTGTTCCTGTAATCCGCCGGATCGGCCGGCGTGAACCGAAAAGGCCCCGCACCTCTTTTCCAATTGGAACTTGCCACGGCCGGCATTATGATCGTGGGCGCACTGTGAATACTGCAAGAGTCGTCAATATCGAGGATCTGCGCCGCATGGCGCAACGCCGGCTGCCCAGGTCGGTGTTCGACTATTTAGATGGCGGCGCTGAAGCCGAGCTCACGCTAGCGGAAAACTGCCGCGCTTTTCGCGATGTTCTGTTTCGTCCTCGCGGCGCGGTGGCGGTGGGCGATTGTGATTTGAAGACTCGCGTGCTTGGCCACGAGCTTTCTTTCCCGGCAATGCTGGCCCCGGTCGGATACAGCCGTCTGATGCATCCCGCGGGTGAAGTCGCGGCGGCTCATGCGGCGGGTGAGGCTGGCACGGGATACATCCTGTCTACGATCTCCGGGCACAAGCTGGAGAACGTAAAGGCGGCGTCGAAGGGGCCGTGTTGGTACCAGCTGTATCTGATGGGTGGGCGCGAGGCCGCCGAAGGCGCTCTCGAGCGGGCGCGCCGGGCCGGATTCTCCGCTCTGGTAATTACCGTGGACACGCCTGTGGCCGGGCTGAGAGAACGCGATCCCCGCAACGGCATGAAAGAGCTTCTGGGCAGTTCTCTATTCGCCAAGATTCCGTATCTGCCCAATATCCTGGCGCATCCCGGCTGGCTGGCGGCGTTTCTCCGGGATGGTGGCACGCCCAAGCTGGAAAACATCGTCATCCCGGGCAAAGGCCCCATGGAGCTGCTCGACGTGGGAGCGGCTCTGGCGCGTGCCACTGTGACCTGGGAAGACTTGCGGTGGATCCGCGAGGCGTGGTCGGGCCCCATCGTGGTCAAGGGGCTGCTGACCGGCGA
>Ga0302324_100000935_pt1 | contig 73232 bp, 66 predicted proteins | sample Palsa_T0_1_FD_201949 | JGI IMG/M metagenome (GOLD analysis project Ga0302324, IMG submission 201949) | Peat permafrost microbial communities from Stordalen Mire near Abisko, Sweden - Palsa_T0_1 | ecosystem: Environmental > Terrestrial > Soil > Palsa > Peat permafrost | place: Sweden: Abisko...
TGATGCCGGGGGACAACATTGCGATGAAGGTGGAGCTGATTGCCCCGATCGCGATGGAGGAAGGCCTGCGCTTTGCCATCCGCGAAGGCGGTCGCACCGTCGGCTCCGGCGTGGTTTCCAAGATTCTGAAGTGATCACAGCAGGCCAGTAGCTCAATTGGCAGAGCGGCGGTCTCCAAAACCGCAGGTTGGGGGTTCGATTCCCTCCTGGCCTGCCAGCTTCGAGGTGGCACAGCGGTTCGTTGGGTAGCGGTTCTTTGGCAGGCGTTGAAAGTCAGGCGGCGACAAATTCGATGAACGATCAGGCGACGGAAACAGGCGCGAGCGGTGGCCTGGACACTGCGAAGCTCGCGATGGCAATCCTGCTCGTGGTCGGCGGCGTCGCGGCTTTCTACGCATTGCACGCGCAGGCGGCGTGGCTGCGCTGGCTGTCGGTGCTGGCAGGCGTGGTGTTGGGTGCGGCGGTGTTTGCGCTCTCCTCCTACGGTCGCGCGTTCTGGCTGTTCATGCAGTCCGCGCGCCTGGAGCTGCGTAAGGTCGTCTGGCCGACCCGGCAGGAGACGGCCACGACCACCGCGGTGGTGTTTGGGTTCGTGATCATCGCGGGCTTGTTTTTCTGGGCATTGGACGTGTTCTTGTCGTGGGCCACGCGGCTTCTGACCGGACAAGGAGGCTGATCGTGGCGTTGCGCTGGTATGTGGTTCATGCCTATTCGAACTTCGAGCACCGCGTGGCGGAGGCGCTCAAGGAGCGCATCAAGCGCGACGGACTCGAGACCAAGTTCGGCGAGATTCTCGTGCCGACCGAAGAGGTCGTCGAGATGCGCGATGGGCAGAAGCGTCGCAGCGAGCGCAAGTTCTACCCCGGCTACGTGCTGGTGCAGATGGAGATGGACGAGACCAGCTGGCACCTGGTGCGCGATGTGCCCAAGGTGCTCGGTTTCATCGGCGGCACCAGCGACAAGCCGGCGCCGATTTCGGAGAAGGAGGCGCTGCGGATCCTGCAGCGCGTCGAAGAGGGCGTGGACAAGCCGCGTCCGAAGGTGCTGTTCGAGCCGGGGCAGGTGGTGCGCGTGGTGCACGGCCCATTCAACGACTTCAACGGCGTGGTCGAGAGCGTCAATTACGAGAAGAACCGGCTGCAGGTGGCCGTTCAGATTCTCGGGCGATCGACGCCGGTGGAGCTGGATTTCTCGCAGGTCGAGAAGGTTTGAGCCAACTGATTGGGGAGCCCGTTTTGGGCTCGCTGAGTGTAGCGATAACGATTGGGGAGCCTGACGGCGTTTGCACCCAAAGGATGAAGTGAGACATGGCCAAGAAAGTTCAGGGTTATATCAAATTGCAGGTGCCGGCAGGCTCTGCGAATCCGTCGCCGCCGATCGGGCCCGCGCTCGGTCAGCAGGGCGTGAACATCATGGAGTTCTGCAAGCAATTCAATGCGCAGACGGCCAAGCTCGAGAAGGGGCTGCCGATTCCGACGGTGATCACGGTGTATTCGGATCGCAGTTTCACCTTCGTGATGAAGACGCCGCCCGCGGCCGTGCTGATCCGCAAGGCCATCGGCATTGAAAAAGGCAGCGGCACTCCCAATACAGCCAAGGTTGGGAAGATCACCCGCCAGCAGCTCGAAGAGATCGCCAAAACCAAGCAGCCGGACCTGACCGCCGCCGGGCTCGATGCCGCGGTGCGCACCATTGCCGGCAGCGCGCGCAGCATGGGCGTTGACGTGGAGGGCCTCTGACATGGCCGCCCTCACCAAGCGCGAGAAGACCTGGAAGGCCAAGCTGACGCCGGGTAAGCAGTACCCGCTCGATGAGGCGCTGACCCTGGTGAAGGAATTCGCCACGGCGAAGTTTCCCGAGTCGATCGATGCGGCTGTCAACTTAGGCATCGATGCCAGCAAGTCGGATCAGCAGGTTCGCGGATCCACCGTCATGCCGCATGGCCTGGGCAAGTCGGTACGCGTCGCGGTGTTCACCAGCGGCAAGAACCAGGACGCCGCCCGCGCCGCGGGTGCCGACCTCGTGGGTCTGGAGGACCTGGCTGAGAAAGTGAAGGCCGGTGAGATCAATTTCGACGTCGTGGTCGCAAGCCCCGACGCCATGCGCGTGGTGGGCCAGCTGGGCCAGATCCTGGGTCCGCGCGGTTTGATGCCGAATCCCAAGGTCGGCACCGTGACGCCCGATGTGGCGACGGCGGTGAAGAACGCCAAGGCCGGCCAGGCGCGCTATCGCGTCGACAAGGCCGGCGTCGTGCATTGCGCGATTGGACGCGCAGGTTTTGAAGTGAGTGCGCTGAAGGAAAATCTGCTGGCCCTGATCGCGGACCTGCAGAAGGCCAAGCCGGCTGCCTCGAAGGGCATTTACCTCAAGCGCGTGACGCTGTCCTCGACCATGGGGCCGGGGATCGCGGTGGATCAGTCATCGCTGGGCGTTTGAAAGTTTTTTGATTTGGTGCGGGTCGGTGCGTGACACCGACCATCATCGAAGACCGCAGGCGAGTCCGTAAGGGACTCTTAATACGAGCCCGCGCAGATGATGGTGACAGCCAAAGCCAGGGTCATGCCTGGTGAGGATCACCGTCAAGGGTGGGCGGCGCCGTAAGGCGTCGCCTGAAATGGGAGCACGGCTTAGCAGTCGTGCTTCGAGGTGATCTTCAAGGCCAGGAGGTTTAATGGCTCTTAACCTGGAAGACAAGAAGGCACTGGTGGCCGAGGTCAGCAAGGTGGCGGCGACGGCATTGTCCGTGGTCGCGGCCGAGTACCGTGGGCTCACCGTGTCGCAGATGACCGAGCTGCGCTCCAAGGCGCGTACGGCCGGGGTCTACGTGCGGGTAGTGAAGAACTCACTCGCGCGCAAGGCCATGGCCGGCACGTCGTTCGAGTGCATGAGCCCCATTTTGAAGGGGCCCTTGGTGCTGGCCTTTTCGAAGGACGATCCGGGCGCCGCTGCGCGCGTGGTCAAGGCCTTCGCGAAGGACAACGACAAGCTGGTCACGACGGCGGTATCGCTGGGCGGGCAGTTGCTTGCCGCATCGGCTCTGGAAAAGGTGGCGAGTCTTCCGACCCGCGAGCAGGCGTTGAGTCAGCTCATGGGTGTGATGAAGGCGCCGATCCAGAAGCTGGCGGCAACACTCGCGGCGGCACCTTCCAAACTTGTGCGCACGCTGGCAGCGGTGCGCGACCAGAAGCAGGCCGCGGCGGCCTGATTCCGGTTTCAGTCAAAGCATTTCAGGAGTAATCATGGCTGTTTCCAAAGATGAAGTTCTCGACGCCATCGCCAAGATGAGCGTCATCGAAGTAGTCGAGCTGATCGCCGACATGGAGAAGAAGTTCGGCGTCACCGCGGCGGCCCCGGTCGCCATGGCGGCGGGTCCGGCAGCGGGCGGCGCGGCGGCGGCGCCGGTCGAGGAGCAGACGGAGTTCACCGTCACGCTCAAGGAGTATCCGGCCGACAAGAAGGTCACGGTCATCAAGGTGATTCGCGAGATCACCGGCCTGGGCCTGAAGGAAGCCAAGGACCTGGTCGAGGGCGCGCCCTCGACGGTCAAGGAGTCCATCTCCAAGGCCGACGTAGAAGTAATCAAGAAGAAGCTCGAAGAAGTTGGCGCGAAGGTGGAGGTCAAATAACCTCCATGGTTCGTCTGGGGACCCGGGGCGTCATGCTCCGGGACACCTCCAGCGCGTATCGCGCGCGGGAGCGCTGCCGGCATTTGCCGGGGGCGTCTCTCCGCGTGCGCGTTCCTGTTTTGCGAGGATGACCCGATGCCCTACTCGTTCACTGAAAAAAAGCGCCTCCGAAAGAATTTCGGCAAACAGCAGAGCATCCTCGAGGTGCCCTATCTGCTGGCCATTCAGCTCGATTCCTACCGCAGCTTCCTGCAGGCGGAAACGGCTGAAGATGCGCGCTTAAGCACCGGCCTGCACGCGGCATTCAAGAGCGTGTTTCCGATCTCGAGCTATTCGGGCAACGCCGTCCTCGAATACGTCAACTATCGGCTCGGCGAGCCGGTGTTCGACGTCAAGGAATGCCAGCTGCGCGGGCTGACCTACGCGGCGCCGCTGCGCGTGAAAGTGCGCCTCATTGTTTATGACAAGGAAGCCGCCGGCGCCAAGAAGCCGGTCAAGGACGTGCGCGAGCAGGAGGTCTACCTCGGCGAGCTGCCGCTCATGACCGACAACGGCACCTTCATCGTCAACGGCACCGAGCGCGTGATCGTGAGCCAGCTGCACCGCTCACCGGGCGTGTTCTTCGATCACGACCGCGGCAAGACCCATTCCTCGGGCAAGCTGTTGTTCTCGGCCCGCATCATTCCCTACCGCGGCTCCTGGCTCGACTTCGAATTCGATCCCAAGGACTGCGTGTTCGCGCGCATCGACCGCCGGCGCAAGCTGCCGGTGTCGATCATCCTGCGGGCGCTGGGCATGAACGAGGGCGAGATCCTCGACGTGTTCTTCGAGAAGAACACTTTCGAGCTCAACAAGGACTCCGCCGCCATGCGGCTGGTGCCGCAGCGTCTGCGCGGCGAAACCGCGATTTTCGACATTCGCGTCGGCGATCAGATCATCGTCGAGGAAGGCCGCCGCATCACCGCGCGCCATGTGCGCCAGCTCGAGGATTCAGGCGTCAAGCTGCTGCCCGTGCCGCGCGAATACCTGCACGGCAAGATATTGGCGCATGACGTGGTCAACACCGAGACCGGCGAGATCATCGCCAAGGCCAACGAGGTGCTGACCGCGGCCAGCGTGCAGAAGCTGGTCGAGGCCAATATTACCGAGGTCAATACCCTCTACACGAACGACCTCGATCGCGGTCCGTACATCTCCGACACGCTGCGGATCGATCCGACCAAGACGCGCATGGAAGCGCTGGTCGAGATCTATCGCATGATGCGTCCCGGCGAGCCGCCGACCAAGGATGCGGCCGAGAACCTGTTCAACAATCTGTTCTTCAACAACGAGCGCTACGACCTCTCGGCCGTGGGCCGCATGAAGTTCAACCGCCGGGTCGGCCGCAAGGAGATCACCGGCGCCATGATCCTGTCGAAGGATGACATCCTCGACGTGCTCAAGGTGCTGATCGACATCCGCAACGGCAACGGCACGGTCGATGACATCGATCACCTCGGCAATCGCCGCGTGCGCAGTGTCGGCGAAATGGCGGAGAACGCCTTCCGCGTCGGCCTGGTGCGCGTCGAGCGCGCGGTCAAGGAGCGGCTGACGATCGCCGAGTCCGAGCCGCTGATGCCGCAGGAAATGATCAACGCCAAACCGGTGGCGGCCGCGGTCAAGGAGTTCTTCGGCTCCTCGCAGCTGTCGCAGTTCATGGACCAGAACAATCCGCTGTCCGAGGTCACGCACAAGCGGCGTGTCTCGGCGCTTGGGCCTGGCGGCCTGACGCGCGAGCGCGCCGGATTCGAAGTGCGCGACGTGCATCCGACGCACTACGGACGCGTGTGCCCGATCGAGACGCCGGAAGGCCCGAATATCGGCCTGATCAACTCGCTCTCGGTCTATGCCCGCACCAATCAGTACGGCTTCCTCGAGACGCCGTATCGTCGCGTGGAGAATGGCCGCGTCACCGATCGCATCGATTTCCTGTCGGCAATCGAGGAGGGCGAGTTCGCGATCGCGCAGGCCAATGCCCGTACGAGCGCGAACGGCCAGCTGGACGATGAGCTGGTGTCCTGCCGTTTCCAGAGCGAGTTCACGCTGATGCCGCGCGAGCGCATCAACTACATGGACGTCTCGCCGAAGCAGATCGTTTCGGTGGCGGCCTCGCTGATCCCGTTCCTCGAGCATGACGATGCCAACCGCGCGCTCATGGGTTCGAACATGCAGCGTCAGGCGGTCCCGACGCTGCGTTCGCAGACCCCGCTGGTGGGCACGGGCATGGAACGCCCGGTGGCCATCGACTCCGGCGTGGCCGTGGTCGCGCGCCGCGGCGGCACCATCGACTCGGTCGATGCTTCGCGCATCGTGGTGCGCGTGCATGACGCCGAGACCCTGGCGGGCGAGCCGGGTGTCGACATCTACAACCTGACGAAATACACGCGATCCAACCAGAACACCTGCATCAACCAGCGTCCGCTGGTGAATGCGGGCGACACCATCGCGCGCGGCGACGTGCTGGCGGATGGTCCCTCGACCGACCTGGGTGAGCTGGCGCTGGGCCAGAACATGCTGGTCGCGTTCATGCCCTGGAATGGCTACAACTTCGAAGATTCGATCCTGATCTCCGAGCGTGTGGTGCAGGAGGATCGTTTCACGACGATCCACATCGAGGAACTCACCTGCGTTGCTCGCGACACCAAGCTGGGACCGGAAGAAATCTCGGCCGACATTCCGAACGTCGGCGATGCCGCGCTGGCCAAGCTCGATGAGGCGGGAATCGCCTTCATCGGTGCCGAGGTGCGCGCCGGTGACATCCTGGTCGGCAAGGTCACGCCCAAGGGCGAGACCCAGCTGACGCCGGAAGAGAAGCTGCTTCGCGCCATCTTCGGCGAGAAGGCCTCGGACGTTAAGGACACCTCGCTGCGCGTACCGCCCGGCATGGACGGCACCGTGATCGACGTGCGCGTGTTCACGCGCGATGGCATCGAGAAGGACTCGCGGGCGCAGGCCATCGAGAAATCCGAGATCGAGCGGGTGCGCAAGGACCTGCAGGATCAGCGGCGCATTCTCGAGGACGATCTGTTCCAGCGCGTGCGCGGCATGCTGCTGAATCACACCGCCGCGGGCGGACCCAAGAAGCTCAAGGGCGGCACCAAGATCACCGCCGAGTACCTGGATGGGCTGCCGCGCGAGGAGTGGTTCCAGATCCGCGTCGATGAGGAAGATGCCAACGCCCAGCTGGAAGCGGCGGCGGAGCGCATCCAGACTCAGCAGAAGGCTTTCGACAAGCGCCTCGAAGAGAAGCGCATGAAGATCACCGCGGGTGATGATCTGGCTCCCGGCGTGCTCAAGATGGTCAAGGTCTATCTGGCCGTGAAGCGCCGCGTGCAGCCGGGCGACAAGATGGCCGGTCGGCACGGCAACAAGGGCGTCATTTCGACCATCGTGCCGGTGGAAGACATGCCGTACCTGGAAGACGGTACGCCGGTCGACATCGTGCTCAATCCGCTGGGCGTGCCTTCGCGCATGAACGTCGGCCAGGTGCTCGAGACGCATCTGGGCTGGGCGGCCAAGGGGCTGGGCCTGAAGATCGGTCGCATGATCGAGGCACAGGCGCAGGCCAACGAGCTGCGCGGGTTCTTCGAGAAGATCTACAACGAGACCGGTGGTCAGAAGGAACGCTTCGGCGAACTCAATGACAAGGAAATATTCGAGCTGGCGAAGAATCTGCGGGAAGGCGTGCCAATGGCGACGCCGGTATTCGATGGCGCGGGCGAGGCCGACATCAAGGGCCTGCTGGCGCTGGCCGAGGTACCGCTGTCGGGCCAGACCTGGCTGTTCGACGGACGCACGGGCGAACGTTTCGACCGGCAGGTGACGGTGGGTTACATGTACATGCTCAAGCTCAACCACCTGGTTGACGACAAGATGCATGCGCGTTCGACCGGACCGTACAGCCTGGTGACGCAGCAGCCGCTGGGCGGCAAGGCGCAGTTCGGCGGTCAGCGCTTCGGCGAAATGGAAGTCTGGGCGCTGGAGGCCTACGGCGCGGCGTACACGCTGCAGGAAATGCTCACGGTCAAGTCGGATGACACGATCGGGCGCACGCAGATGTACAAGAGCATCGTCGACGGCAACCACGAGATGAAGGCCGGTATGCCCGAATCGTTCAATGTGCTGGTGAAGGAAATCCGATCCCTCGGCATCAACATCGAGCTCGAGCAGGATTGAGGGCGCAAGCCCCGAGGTAATGCAATGAAAGATCTACTGAAGCTATTCAAGCAGCAGGCGCCGGTGGAGCATTTTGACTCCATCAAGATCGGCCTGGCATCGCCCGAGATGGTGCGCGCCTGGTCCTATGGCGAAGTGCGCAAGCCCGAGACGATCAACTACCGGACCTTCAAGCCGGAGCGGGACGGCCTGTTCTGCGCCAAGATCTTCGGGCCGGTCAAGGACTACGAGTGCCTGTGCGGCAAGTACAAGCGCCTCAAGCATCGCGGCGTGGTCTGCGAGAAGTGCGGCGTCGAAGTCACGCAGTCCAAGGTGCGCCGCGAGCGCATGGGCCACATCGAGCTGGCAAGCCCGGTGGCGCATATCTGGTTCCTGAAGTCGCTGCCGTCGCGCATCGGACTGATGCTGGACATGACGCTGCGCGAGATCGAGCGCGTGCTCTACTTTGAAGCCTTCGTCGTCATCGATCCAGGTATGACGCCGATGCAGCGCGGCCAGCTGCTGACCGACGAGATGTACCTCGAGGCCATCGAGGAGCACGGCGATGAATTCGACGCCCGCATGGGCGCCGAGGCCGTGTTCGAGCTGCTGCGCACGATGGACCTCAAGCAGGAGGTCATCAAGGTGCGCGAGGACATGGGCGCCACCGCGTCCGAGACCAAGCTCAAGCGCCTGGCCAAGCGGCTGAAGCTGTGCGAGTCGTTCATCGAGTCGGGCAACAAGCCCGAGTGGATGGTCATGACCGTGCTGCCGGTGCTGCCGCCGGACCTGCGTCCGCTGGTACCGCTGGATGGCGGCCGCTTCGCGACCTCGGATCTGAACGATCTGTATCGCCGCGTCATCAACCGTAACAACCGCCTGCGCCGCCTGCTGGAGCTGTCGGCGCCCGACATCATCGTGCGCAACGAAAAGCGCATGCTGCAGGAAGCGGTCGATGCGCTGCTCGACAACGGTCGCCGAGGACGTGCGATCACCGGCACCAACCGCCGGCCGCTGAAGTCGCTGGCCGACATGATCAAGGGCAAGCAGGGCCGGTTCCGCCAGAACCTGCTCGGCAAGCGCGTCGACTACTCCGGCCGCTCGGTCATCGTGGTCGGCCCGACGCTGCGTCTGCACCAGTGCGGCCTGCCGAAGAAGATGGCGCTCGAGCTGTTCAAGCCCTTCATCTTCCACAAGCTGCAGTTGCGCGGCGAGGCCTCGACCATCAAGGCTGCCAAGCGCCTGGTGGAGCGGGAAGGCCCCGAGGTCTGGGACATTCTCGAGGAGGTCATCCGCGAGCACCCGGTACTGCTGAATCGCGCCCCGACGCTGCATCGACTGGGCATCCAGGCATTCGAGCCGGTGCTCATCGAAGGCAAGGCCATCCAGCTGCATCCGCTGGTCTGCACGGCGTTCAACGCCGACTTCGACGGCGACCAGATGGCCGTGCACGTACCGCTGTCGCTCGAAGCGCAGCTGGAAGCACGCGCCCTGATGATGTCCTCGAACAACATCCTCTCGCCCGCCAATGGCGATCCGATCATCGTGCCCTCGCAGGACGTGGTGCTCGGTCTCTACTATCTGACGCGCGAGATGGTCGGTGCCTCGGGTGAAGGCATGTTCTTCTCCGACGTGCAGGAGGCGCATCGCGCCTACGAGAGCCGCACGGTACATCTGCAGGCCAAGGTGAAAGTGCGACTGCGGGAATGGGTGCAGGTGGACGGGGAGCTCAAGCCCCGCCGCCGCCTGATCGCCACGACCGTGGGTCGTGCGCTGCTGTCGGAGATCCTGCCGCGCGGGCTGTCGTTCGACATCATCAACCAGGACATGACCAAGAAGGCCATCTCGGCCTGCATCAATGCCTGCTACCGCGCCCTGGGTCTGAAAGAGACCGTGGTGTTCGCCGACCAGCTCATGTACATGGGCTTTGCCTATGCGACCCGTTCGGCCGTCTCCTTCGGCATCGACGACATCGTCATTCCGGAGCAGAAGACCAAGCTGGTGGCAGCGGCCGATCACGAGGTCAAGGAAATCCAGGACCAGTACGCATCCGGCCTGGTGACCAACGGCGAGCGCTACAACAAGGTGGTGGACATCTGGTCGCGCGCCAATGACCAGGTGGCCAAGGCCATGATGGAGAAGCTCGGCACCGAGGAGGCGACCGACAGCCGCGGCGTCAAGCAGCGGCAGAAGTCCTTCAATTCCATCTTCATGATGGCCGATTCGGGCGCGCGCGGTTCGGCAGCGCAGATCCGGCAGCTGGCCGGCATGCGCGGCCTCATGGCCAAGCCCGATGGCTCCATCATCGAGACCCCGATCACGGCGAATTTCCGTGAGGGTCTGAACGTGCTGCAGTACTTCATCTCCACGCACGGCGCCCGCAAGGGCCTGGCGGACACGGCATTGAAGACTGCCAACTCGGGTTACCTGACGCGCCGGCTGGTCGATGTGGCGCAGGACCTGGTGGTCACGGAAGAGGACTGCGGCACCGTCAATGGACTCGTCATGGCGCCGCTGGTCGAAGGCGGCGATGTGGTCGAAGGCCTGGGCGAGCGAGTGCTCGGCCGGGTGACGGCCACCGACGTGCACAAGCCGGGCAAGGATGAGGTGCTGGTCGAAGCCGGCACCTTGCTCGATGAGGGTCTGGTGCGCCTGCTCGAGCAGGAAGGCGTCGATCAGATCGACGTGCGCTCCCCGATCACCTGCCAGACCCGCTACGGCGTCTGCGGCAAGTGCTACGGGCGCGATCTGGCGCGCGGCCGGCTCATCAATATCGGCGAAGCGGTCGGTGTGATCGCGGCACAGTCGATCGGCGAACCGGGCACGCAGCTCACGATGCGTACCTTCCACATCGGTGGCGCGGCCTCGCGGGCCGCGGCGGCCAGCAGTGTCGAGATCCGCAACAAGGGCACGCTGCGCTTCCATCACATCAAGACGGTCGAGCACGAGAAGGGACACCTGGTGGCGGTGTCGCGTTCGGGCGAGATCGGCGTGGTCGATGAGTTCGGCCGCGAGCGCGAGCGTTACAAGATCCCATATGGCGCCACCATTACCGCCAAAGAAGGCAACACGGTGGCCGGCGGCCAGATCGTGGCCACCTGGGATCCGCATACCCACCCGGTGGTGACCGAGGTCGCGGGCTTCATGAAGTTCCAGGACTTCGTCGACGGCATGACGGTGGCGACCCAGGTCGATGAAGTCACGGGACTGTCCTCGACAGTGGTCATGGATGCCAAGCAGCGCGGCGGCAAGGATCTGAAGCCGACCATCAAGCTGCTCAACGCCAAGGGCAAGGAAGTGACCTTCGCCAACACGGCGATCCCGGCGGTATACACGCTGCCATCGGGCGCGTTGATCAACCTCGAGGACGGCGCCAAGGTGTCGATCGGCGACATCATCGCGCGCATCCCGCAGGAGTCCTCCAAGACCCGCGACATCACGGGCGGCCTGCCGCGCGTGGCGGATCTGTTCGAGGCGCGCAAGCCGAAGGATCCGGCCATCCTGGCGGAGAAGAGCGGCACGGTCAGCTTCGGCAAGGAGACCAAGGGCAAGCGGCGTCTGGTGATCACCAGCGACGATGCGGAGAAGTACGAGGAGCTGATCCCGAAGTGGCGCCAGCTCAACGTGTTCGAGGGCGAGACGGTCGAGCGCGGCGAAGTGATCGCCGACGGCGAGCCGAATCCGCACGACATCCTGCGTCTGCAGGGCGTCGAGGCGCTCGCGAACTACCTCGTGCGCGAGATCCAGGACGTCTATCGCCTGCAGGGTGTGAAGATCAACGACAAGCACATCGAGGTCATCATCCGCCAGATGCTGCGGAAGACCGAGGTGGTGTCGATCGGCGAAACCACGCTGCTGCGTGGCGAGCAGATCGATCGCTCGCGGGCGCTCGACATCAATGACAGGGTCTCCACCGATGGCAAGCAGGCGGCGCGCCTGCAGCCGGTGCTGCTCGGCATCACCAAGGCATCGCTGGCAACCGAGTCGTTCATTTCGGCGGCCTCGTTCCAGGAGACCACTCGCGTGCTGACCGAAGCCGCGGTGCGGGGTCTGAAGGACGATCTGCGCGGACTCAAGGAGAACGTCATCGTCGGTCGGCTGATTCCGGCAGGCACGGGCTTTGCGGCCCATGCGCACCGCCGGCGCAAGTTCGACGAAAGCGGTCGACGCAGCTTCATGGACGTCGGCGGAGCGGTGGGCGAGATGGAAGACTCGCCGGTCAGCGAAGAGGAAAGCGCGGCGGGCTGATCCGACCGCTCTGACTCTGTCAGAAATCAACCCCGGCGCAGCACGACACGACGGTCGTGCGCGCCGGGGTTTTCTTTTTTAAAGCTCGACGATGCGCGGTGAAATCACATCGCCTTCAACCAGGATCTCCGCAACAGAAATGGGCAGTTTGAATCGGCGCGGGCCCGCGCTGCCGGGATTGATGAAGAGGACGCCGCCGCGATTTTCGATCAGGGGCTTGTGTGAATGCCCCGATACCAGCACCTGGATCCCTGCTGCTGATGGGTCAATGTCGAGCAGCGACAGATCGTGAATGGCGTAGACGTGGGCTCCACGGAACTCAAACAATTCCGTGTCCGGAATGGCCTTCGCCCAGGCACCTGCGTCATTGTTTCCCCGAACAGCTGTAACCGGCGCGATGGCCGACAGCTGCGTCAGCACTTCGGCGTTGCCAATATCGCCGCCGTGAACGATACGATCGCACCCCTGCAGGAATGCCAAGGCCTCCGGTCGCAGGAGCCCATGGGTGTCCGAGATGATGCCGAGTCTGGCCACGGGCGCCTGCCTACCGGATGTAATAGCCGACTACGCGCCAATGGCCATCCGGATCCTTCATCGGGGTCACCGTCTCCGTCGCCTCGGCTTTATGTTCGAAGCTGGTCGTGAAGCGAATCACAACGTAGTCTCCGTCCGGAGCGCCGGGCAGAGAGTGCGTCGCCTGCGAAGACGCCACGCGCCGCGATGTCACAGCGCCCAGTGGGCCCCTGACCGCGCCGACCTTTGACACCCATCCCGCCTGCGGCACCGCGTTCCTGAAATAGGTCGCCGCCGTGTTCCAGCTCTCCGGATAGTTGCCGGCATCCACGAGGGCGAGCCACGTCAGCGCCGCGGATTCCGCTGACTCGGGCGAGTCCGCACCCAAGCTTTGTGGTGCAGCGCCGAGCAGAACCGCGAGAGCCATGAACGAAACCAGGATTTTCATGTGAACACCCTTCTGATTTGCCGCCGTGATCTAGTCAGCCAGCATCTTCCTCAAGATGCCTTTCAGCGCATCTTCTTCCTCGACCGTAAGCCTGCGCTCTGCTTCTTCCGGCCATATGGGGCCGCCCCAACGCGGGTCGGCTCGATAACGCGGAATGATATGCCAGTGCAGATGCGGCATCACATTGCCCAACGATGCGATGTTGATGTGATCCGGTTGCACAGCGCGCACAACTGCCGTCTCCGCCCGGTGCAGGTCGGCACAAAAACTGGCCCATTCCGTGGCAGACAACTGATCGGGTCGCGTGGCGTGCCGTAGATCGAGGATCAGAATGCAATGTCCCCGATAGGTCTGATTCCTGGCCAGATACAGCGTCGAAACTTCCAGCGATGCCACCTGCTCCCAGGAGTCAGTCGATGCCCCGCGTGGTGCGTCGAACGGGCAGTTCTGGCCCTGGGCCAGTTGTTCCCAGGACGGTTGATTCGATGTCGTCATGAATGGTGCCCCAGCAATGTCAGTGTCCGCCGCATTCGCCCCCGCACCCGTGACCGCCACAGCTGTGACCGCTGCATCCACTGCCGTCCGCTCCACTGCAGGCGACACCGCCACAGCTGCTGTTCTCGCCTTGGTGGAGAAGCATCTGCTTGGTGTGGTAGCGATTCCCACCCATGATCAACAACTTGTCATCAATCGCGAACATCAGCGGCAAGCGGGTCGGCTTTGACGGATTGATGTTTTCCTCCTGGCACGACAGCCGCCACGTTAGGCGCATTCCCTCCATGATGCTCGCGCCCTTTGGGGTGGCCAATGCGGGAATATGGTGGAAAAATCCGCCGAACGCCTGCTGGCAGAACTTCTGGTAGTCCCGCGTATGAAGGATTAACTCATGCCAAAGGTCATCAACGACTTTTGAAGGCATGCCTATCATTTGATTGCCGGACCGGAGCCGGACTATGAAAAACTGCCGCAATGCGCGTGCGACGAGATACAGGTCCTTTTCTTTCAGTGCGGCATGGTGCTTCGTCAGCCCGTGGAGAACAGGCTCCGAAAGGACATACCCACGAATGAAGTTCTCCCGGCGATGACGTTGGAGCAAGTGGCGTACGTAGACGACCTGGATGGCGCCGATGACGACCACTCCGGCAAGGAACTCCATCACGCGGGCAGGTATGCCATGAGGTGGGGTTGTGTATTAGCTTCCAGCAATCTCATACTCGCTTTTGACCAGTCCGCCAGCGTACTGGTGCGTTGCTATGTGCTTGAGAGCGATGTCGCGTGGGGTGGTGCCAAAGAGTGGAATCCCTGTTCCTATGAGCACTGGTACTCGCGTGATGGTGAGGCGCTGGACAAGCCCGGCCTGCAGAAAGCGTTGAATGGTGATTCCGCCATCTACGTAAGCATGCCTTACTCCTCGGCGGTCGAGCTCAGCGACGATCTCGGACGGCGACCCCGACATTCGCTCGACAATGGCGTCGGCAGGGGCCTGTGCCAGCGGACGCGTGCTGAGCACAAAGGTTGGTTTGGTTCCGTACGGCCACGCATCAAAGGTCAAGACGGTCTCGTAGGTCTTGCGACCGATGACCAACGCGTCCACTGTCGCCATGAACTCCTCGTAGCCATGGGGCTCCCCACCACCCGGCGGAAGAAAATCGAGCGCACCGTTCGTCCGAGCGATGAAGCCGTCGAGACTTGTGCCCACGAAGACGGATGCTTTCACTCAGAGCCTCCAGAATGCAGCGCGACGTCGAAGTTAGGCGGCCCAACGCATGTTAGGCGGCGAACTCATTCTTCACCCACCCTATCTTTCGCCCAGCCGCCCACAACCCCCATGCCACGCCGACGAAGAACACGGCACACATGCTGCTCAGGGTGGCATTTCGTACACCGCTGGCAATGTGGATGCGGGCGGGCGTCGGGATGCCGGGAAAGCGCCCGGCGACATCCACAAAGATTGCGACGACCGCGCCAAACAGCAGGGGAGCGGCGACGGATAGAACGATAAGACCACGCATCGATCTCGTCCTAAGGACAAGCAAGAGCAGGAGGGTTGCCACAAGACCATACGGGATAGCGCCCATGACGAAATAGAACAGGAAAAAATCTCCGTTCGGCACCAAGCAACCTGCCGCTGCTGTCAGGGCCGGCAAGAGCAACGACAACGCGAAGAAGCAGCGCGACGACAAGGGCGACTCCTAGTGTTGAAGTTGGGCGGCGGGGCGCCGACCCAGCAATGTGGCGACAACCTCCGGACGCAACCGAAGAGCGCTGAAGCGCTTGGGGTTATCCAACTTATCAGTCACGGGCGTCCACCATGGTCGACGAGGCACGAATCATCCAGACGAAACCAGCGCCGCCAGCCCAGTAGCTGTGCTGCTGCACCAGCGGGCTGCCATCAAACACGGCACCGGCCAGCCAATCGTGGCGCACATAGGCGCCGATCCAATAATTGGGAAATCGCCGGCTGGCGGCGAACAACAGCTGGCTGCCGGCGTAGCCGCCCGAAGCCTCAAAGGCCGGCCGCGTGGCGGTGGCAAATGCTGGCGCGACTCCATAGAAGTATTCGTTATAGCGCCGCTGGGCATAGAGCGGACCGGCAAGCACACCGAAATTCCAACCGCTGAGGGGGCCAGCGCCCAGATAGTCCAGATTCAGGCTCGGGGCGAACACCGCGCCTACGGAAGTCGGGCGGGAAGTCACGGTAAAGGCTTCACGTAATGGCAGGTGCGCATCGAGCCGCAGGCGCTCATCGCTACGCCGCCACAAGTGCCAAAGCAAAGCCGGCCCGAGTTCGATCGTTGACTCGAGATTGGGCATCCCGGCGCGGATCGCGCTGCTGCGGCTGAATACCGGCGCCGTGGCATTGACGCTGATCTCGAGCTCCAGATAGCGACGGTTGAACAGAAGTCCGTGCAGGCCGTCGCGGTCCGCACGCAGGAACGTACCGCGATAGATGAAGTAGGGCACCGGCGCGGGATAGACGTGACTCGTGCTGGCCCCGCGGTAGTCATTGAAGAACAATCCGCCCACGCCTAAACCGAATTCCCATAATGGCAACGGTTCGCCATGCGCCGGCATAGCCACGACGCCGAGCATGGTCACCAGTGCCGTCTGTAGCGCGGTGCGCAATATCCTCATCATTCGCCCACCGCCTCGATGTGTACCAGCAGATCGTGCCGGCAGATATAGGCCTTCAGATGCAGTATTAGTGCAGCAGCGCCGATGGCGTGTTGCAGTTCCTGCTTGAGGGGCGCGAAATCCTCGAGGCGCCGCACGTGTACCTTGTAGCTCAGCGCCACGAAGTTTTCAACGACTGGGTCACTTCGATGGGGTGCCGCCATGCAATTAGAACGCGTTCAGAAATCCGGTGTGAAAGGGCCCGCTCGAACGAATGTTAGGGGGTATAGATATATCCAACTGAAATAAGCAGCAACCGAGTGGCACCCGCCGGAGCTTGACTGTGGATTCAGCCGATCGACGCAACACATGCAAGCGATTCGTGAACGGCAACTTCCGGGTGCTCGAAAGTGATTTATCGAGCGCCCACGAGTATGCTGCGCGCGGCGAGGCGCGATAGGGGAATTGTCGATGAAGTATTTATTCGCTTTGGGTGCTTTACTGAGTCTCGGCTTGACCTCAGCATCGGTTGCGGTGGAAAAGCAGATCAATGATGACGTCGGCGTGAACGCAGTTGTTCATGGCTTCGAGGACGCATGGAACCGCCATGATATGGACGCGTTCGCGATGCTATTTGCTACCGATGCTGATTTTGTCAATGTAATCGGCATGCGTTGGGTGGGCCGTGATGCAATCAAACAGCACCACGCGGCAAGCCATGCGACCATGTTCAAGACAAGTACACTCAAAATCGAAGATACCACCGTACGTTTCCTGAAGGCTGATGTCGCCACTGCACGCTCGGTATGGACTCTTTCGGGAATCACCTCGGCCACGGGCCAACTTGCTCCGATGCGCACCGGCATACTGACTCATGTTCTCGAAAGGCTCGACGGGCACTGGCTGATCGTGTTGACACAGAACACCGATATTTCAATGCCGGGCGGTTAGGCGATCTAACGGTGCATATGCGCGCTCGGCACTTTATCCCTCACGGTCCGCACCAGCGATGGTTAGCAGGCGGCCGACCCCTGGGTCGACCGCTTGATCCCTCGCCAACATATGCGACATGGATGTTCCGTCATTACCTTGCTTCGAACTTGAGCTGCTCCTGCCATGAGCCGTAGGAATCGGCAGGGCAACTGACCGGTATCTTCGTAACGATGTCGTCGACGAAATTGCGATAACCGGCGCCAAATTGGCCCGAGCTTACTTTCCACATGGCGCGCATTCCAGGGCATGCCATGTAGAATTGAGCGCCGGCAACGTAACTGCCCCAAGCTACTTCGTCCAGCAATCCTGCTTTGTGTTGGAGGTATGAATCTTCACCACTTAGGAAAGCGGCCCGGCATAGCAATGCCCATTGGGAAAATTCCAACTGTGTCAGGTCTGGATTTGCGCTCAGCCCCTTTTGCCAGATTCGCGCGAGATCCGACGTCGCGATGGTCAGCGATGCCTTCGAGGCCCGGTCCGCGCGTCCTTGCTGCATATTTGCTCGCTGCACTCGCTCGGACTGCCGCACTTCCCGAGCGAGATAGAGAATAGACGCAACGACGGCCACCGCGGCAATGGACTGACTGACGAAGAAGACTTGTTCTAGTGTCATGAATCCCCCACCTTTGCAATCACTTTGTACTTTTGGGCTGCGGACGGGGCCGCGGCGCCCTCCGCTGCAACCGGTTGTCAGGCGTCATTGTGCCCTTGGCGCCGGAGTACAACATGAGTGGCTTGCTCCGAGGAAACGAACTGAACGCATTCGTATCCAAGAGCGCGCAAGTCAATCTCCCCGAACAGTCGCTCTCCCCCGCCCAGCAGGACGGGCGAGATAGCGACGTGCAGTTCATCGATGAGGCTCGTACGAAGATATTGCTGGATGGTGTTAGGGCCGCCGCCAATGCGCACATCCATTCCATTGGCTGCGTCGCGCGCCCGATCAAGCGCGTCGTGAATGCCGCCTGTGACGAAGTAGAACGTCGTTCCGCCTTCCATCTGGATGGGCGGGCGCGCGTGATGAGTCAAGATGAAAGTCGGAACGTGATAGGGTGGGTTGTCCCCCCACCAGCCCTTCCAATTCATGTCGGGCCAGGAACCGCGAATCGGGCCGAACATGTTTCTTCCGAGAATCCAGGCGCCGACATTCTTGAAGCCCCGCGCAGCGAAGTCGTCATCGATCCCCGTGGTGCCACCCTCGGCGCCAAATAGGGTCCGCTGAAATGTGCGTGTCGGGACTAACCACTGGTGCAAATCTGTCCCGCCCACGCCCAGCGGATTCCTGATGTCCTGATTCGGACCAGCTCCGTATCCGTCAAGCGAGATGGTAAAGCCCGCAACTCGGACGCGTGTCATTATCATGCCTTCCTTTCGATTGATGCCTAAGGTCAAAGTTGGGCGGCGCGCGCATCGCCCAAACAATGCTGCATTATCCACATCGTCGGCACCTCTCCACCCGGAACGACGGCATCGCGCGTCCGCTCGAACGATGGTTAGACAGCTTCATCGGACTGCGGCAGCCACGAAATTCGGATTCTCAATAAGGCCGAAACGGTTCCCGAACGGATCGCGCACCGCTGCCACCTTTATCCCTCCGCCCACCTCCACAATCGGGTCCAAAGGGGAGGCACCCAGCTCGATCAGTCTCTGATGGACGGCCTCGATATCACCCACGCCCCATAGTGCCTGGGGCCCCGTCGTCCCCGGAGTTGCGTCAGGCACGAGACCTAGTTCAAAGCCACCAACTGTGAAGCCAACGTAAAAGGGTTCGTCAAAATAGGGCGCGACCCCAAGTGCCTGAGAGTACCAGCGCTTTGCGGCGCCCAGATCAGGGGCCGGATAAATGACAGTCCTTAGACCCAAGATCATAGTGCCTCCCGGCTGACGGCGCTTCCCGTGGATCGCACACCCGGCATTCGGTCTATCGTTGACGTTGAACAGCGGGCTGCCGCGCCATCAGCTCGCGCGCCCTACCGATGACCGACCGACGATAGTGACAACGTGCGCTCAGCACTTTCCGTCACGGATCGCACGAACCATAGTTGGACGGCGTTCCCAAAGCGGCGGTGCTACTTATCGGCGGGCCATTCAGCGAACGCAAGCCAATAGATAAAGATGAGGTTAATCAGTGGTACGAGGATCAGCAGACTGAGCCAAGGTGAATGGCCAACTCTGCCGCAGATGCGCCAGAAGGGCACAATTCCGATGAGCACAGCAATCAACCAAACCAGCCCAAATCCCGAATGCTCCATGTGAATTCCCCTTTAGTAAGTGTAACCAGATCGCGCTAAGAGCGGCTGTCGTCTAACGTTCAGGTTGAGCGACCGGCTGCCAAGCCATCAGACCGCGCGGTGCACAGGTGACGCACCGGGAATCGCGAAAACGCGTGCTTGGCACTTTATCACTCACGGTCCGCCGCAACGAATGTTAGACGTCACCATATATTCCACCATGGCCTGCTGATTGCTCGAAATATCTGGCACCCAGACTCGCGTAGCCCCGTAGGAACTACTCCATTAACGAATGGCAGAATATCCACGAAATGGCCACCTGGAATGACCTTGGAGATTGCCGCACTGATTTGCTGCGCGATCTCGGGAGTATCCGCCTTGCTCCTAACTACCACAATGAGGGCTTGTCGTGCTGCCGTATCCCCTTCGATAAAGCACTGCGGCAAGTGCGCCTCGACGACGCATGGAACCTTTGCCACAACATTAGCGATTACAGCAGAACGCGAAGGCTGCATCGGTTCCGAAGGCGCACCGAATTAGAACATCGTGCTGCCAGGAATCTGGCGCAGTTCCATAGGTGACGTCTAACGTTCCGCTTGAGCGGCGCGCCGATGGTTTGTCAATTTAGGCACTTTACCGCTCTCGCGTCCGCCGCGACGTGAGTTAGACGGCAGCTGCAGAAATATCCAGACTGCCAGAGGTAGAGCTACCGCTATCTTTATGAAGTCTACCGCGTAGAACGCCCAATGGAACTGCGTCAGTGGCGTGGCAAGCCGGGCCATAAAGAGAATGTCTGGTGCTATCAGAGCCAGCGCCCCAGCGGCCCCAAGGTATACCCCTAGACGCCCGTAAAGCCGGGCCAGCACCCAAGCGATCGGAAGAGTGACCAATAGCACCGCGACGGTGTGACAGACAAAACTCCATGCGAAGATGCCATGGATGTTCCGCGGCATCAATCGGAGCCACCAAGCTGGAAAGTGAATAGCAGTGGCATAACCGACTACGTAGATAAACGCGGTTCGGTAGATCCAAAACAGCACCGCCGCCATCAGAGTCAGCGCGAGCCGCTTCATCATGCTCGTTGCCATCTAACGTTCACGTTGAGCGGCCGGCTGCGGAGTCTTCAGACCGCGCGGCTAACCGATGACAAACCGTAGACAATGTAGACGTGCGCTTACCACTTTATCCCTCACGATCCTCTCCAACGAATGTTAGAGCTCAGCCTTCATGATGCTTCGCATACCCATCCAGCAGGCTGCGAATCATCTTCTGATAAGGAACCTTGGAGCGCGCAGCGTGGCGCTTGAAAAATTCCACGCTTCGCTTGCTCAATGAGATTGTGATCTTCACGCCATCGTCGCGTAGGACCAACTGATCGGGAGGCGGCACAAAATCGCTGACCATCTCCAGTCGTCCAAGGGACTCATCGCCGTACCTTACTTTGCGCTTCATAGATCTTCCTTCCTCGACGCCAGTAACCGGCGCCAATGATCCGAATCACTTCACCGCGGTACGTAAAGCGCACCGTCAGCACACCGCCGCCCGTTTCATCAAAGCAATAAAATCCCCATCAGCTCATGCGGCCGATAGTTCAGACTACTCACTCGACGAACTCGCGCGCTTGGCACTTTATCTCTCACGGTGCGCTCCAACGTAGGTTAGATGGCGACAATGGCGGCTCTTTTCTCAAGGGAGGTAATTGCGCATCGATACGCGATGCCCTCACTCGGCTAACCGTATCCTGGACTAACCGTCACCAGTCCGACGTTGCCTCCGAATCCGATTACTTGGTTTCTGAACTTCACCTCGTCGCCATTACCGTTCGGGGCGTGGGCTTTGACATTGCCGACTGCAGTGCAGTTTGCTACATCTGCTGGCGTTCGTGTGAGGCGAACCGCACCTGCGCCCGGTGCTGCCTGCTCTGTCGCGCATCCCGAAGTAATCAGTGTGAGTGTGAGCAACGCTCCCGTCCCCTTCCTTCGTTCCTGGCAATTGAGCCGTGTCATAGCACCTCCCGACATCTAACGTCCAAGTTGAGCGGCCGGCCGCAGACGCATCAGCACGCGCGGCAGATGGTACAGACTACTCACTCGACGAACTCGCGCGCTTAGCACTTTATTCCTCATGGTCCGCTCCAACGTGAGTTAGGCTGATTCATGTGCAGGATACTTCTCTAAGTACCATTTGATGAATCGCATGCCTGTATATTTGAAGCCTAGCCACAGAAAAAGCGTGTCAACTACGGCTGCAAACAGGGCGGCGAATACCAAGGAGCGCGGTTGCGCGTTTGGAAAGAGTCCGAGCGATACGGCGTAGAGGAGACCTGATAACTCAAACAGCACTGCCCATACGGCGCAATAGCCAATAAGGAACCAACGCTCTCTCCCCAAGAACGCCCGATGTCGGTTGCGTGCGAAAAGCCAGCCGGTGGCGAGCGCGGTGACCATTACCACGAAGACTAGCCCACCGGTCCCTAACCGTTTACCGGGGCTGAGGAGAGATAACAGTGTTCCAAAGCACCACCACACCGCTGGGAATATTAGCGCGTACCCAAACAGACGAAGTGCCGACGCGGGCTCGCTACGTTCTATCATGTCGCCTAACGTTCACGTTGAGCGGCCGGCTGCGGATCCATCATCGCGCAGCCTACCGATGACGAGCCGGAGACGGTGCAAACGTGCGCTCGGCACTTCATCCGTCACGGTCCGCTCCAACGAATGTTAGGCAACGCGGACCTTAACGACTTGGCTCTTCGAGGTGGGCGGAGGCACAGGTTCGCCGGCGTCGCGCAATGCTTCGATATGCAAGGCGATGCCTTCTCGAATGAGCTTTAGGACTTCGCGCCGTGTCTCCGCCACCGCGACGCAGCCGGGCAAATCTGGTACGTAGGCGCCATAGCTGGTCTCTCCCTTTTCAAGAACAACCAAGTATTCCATGTGCCCACGCTCCTAAGGACGCTTAAGCCCTGACTGCTTGAGGATACTATTTAGCGTCCCAGGTGGCACGTCGAGCCCCGGTTTGCCGGCTACCGTGACAGTCCCGGGCTTCGTAGGATGCTGAAATTGCTGATGACTTCCCTTCGTGCGCACGTGCCGCCATCCGTCGCCCTCGATAAGTCGAACAATGTCGCGGACTTTCATTCGCCGAGACCGTTATCCGCGCTGCCTAACGTTCACGTTGAGCGGCCGCACTCAGCCCCAGACCGCGCGGTCGACAGATGATTATTCGAGGGCAGGACATTCGCGCGCCAGGCACTTCATCCCTCACGGTCCGCTCCAACGAATGTTAGACAGCGTGCTATCGGGTTTTTGGCGGAAGCCTTTCTAGCACGTCGGCCATTCGCGTCTGCCAGCCAGGGCCGGTTGCACGCCATGTCGCGATAACTTCTGGACGCAACCGAAGAGACAGAAGTCGCTTGGGGTTATCTAACTTAGGTCGGCCCCTACGTACAAGCTTGCGACCCCGACGCAAATCCGCCTCTGCGATCCAGGATTCTGTGATCTCCGGCGCCTCATCCTTACTCGGCGAGGTACGCTTGGAGCCTTTTCGCTTCGCGCTCATGACAGTGCCTCATACTAATGATCCGCCGGGCGGACCCACGCGGTGTCCAGACAAATACAACTAACCTCGAGTCAAGCCAGCCCACAGTGACGTATCGTGGCTCTCCATAATCAAACCAATCATCAATGCGGGTGAGGTGAAGTCCCGCAAAGACTTCCTTGGCTCGGCGCATGTCGAGTCCCCGAGCCAGCAGCGTGTGCTGCCGCTTCCGCGGGTCGCAAGTAATGCGCATGCATTAATTGTAGCTACAGGTAATGCTGACGTCAAACAGACGCGCTGAGCCATTGGCTCGCTGTCTAACGTCCAAGTTGAGCGGCCGGCCGCGGAGCCATCAGCTCGCGCGGCCTACCGATGACAAATCGAAGGCGGCTGCAACCTGCGCCTGGCACTTTATCCCTCACGGTCCGCTCCAACGAATGTTAGGGGGTATAGATATATCCCGGAAAAATAAACAAGCGCACGCACTCGCGCCGGACACACACACAACTCGAATAGCACCCACACACACAAACATGCATCCGTAGCTAATTCTCCGATCCGCCCGACGCTTCTTCAGGCGGGCTCGGAAAGTTGACTCGACCGACCGTGTTGAGTATCGCCAGTCGGCATGCGCGCGAATACTTCTCATCGGAGCCCGCGAGCAGTGGCTGAGCCGCCACAAAGAGGTCCGGCGTGAAAACGAGTGCCAAGCCCATCGACTGCGCGGCACTTTGACATTTCTCGGTAAACGGCCCTGCGCGGTCTGATGGCACCTGAAGCCGATGGCCGTTTCCAAAGAGTACGCCCTTGGCAGGCGAAGTGACTTCCTCTCGCTGCAAATCCTCCTGTATATTCATTGCTAACTGGCGCAATTTATCGATGTTTACTGGCTTGCTGTCCTTCCCTTCGGCCTCTCCAATCAGCCGTCCTTCTTCAGACTCAAACACAACGTCGAATTCGGATTCAGAGTTTGTGAAAGGCCTAGCGTCAAATCCGAGAAGCCGAAGTGTATCGATAATTGCGCGCTCAAGCGGTTTGCCTTTCTCGAAGAGCAGCGCACGGTACGAACCCGCCATCTTCAGTGCCTCGGCAATTGCCTCCTTCCTCTTTTGGGCGGTCTCTACCTGTGTCTCAGCATCCAGAAGTTGCGTACGAAGCTCCGTCTCAGCTGGGAGTTGATACCTGGAATCGGTAGCCCAAGGCGGCTCAGGTGTAACCTCAGCGCCAGCCCGAAGAGCTCTATCAAGGGAAACAAGCGCTGTAATCATCCGAGAGGCGAACTGCTTCGCGACAGATGTCCACTCCGGTTCCTCGTCGGTCTCTTCAAGAAACTCCTCCGAGGAAAAGTCGAGATCGGGCAACAGTAAGAGCGTGCCATCTGATGTTTTGCTTCTGTACAGAGCGCCTACAGGTTTATCCCCTGTCCTTGTGACGAGACATGCCGGCACCTTATCGCCGGTCAGAATCACCTCATATTGAGAGTGACTGCCGAAGTCGGCCCAGTAGGGTGCAAGAAGTTCTGCTCCTCTGTTCACAAGCTTCATCGCGCTTCCTTGGGCAGGCACTTGGCCAAGTGATGCAGGGATGGACTCATAGTTGCTATACAAGGTAACGTGCCTGGTGGTGCGTTGGTTTCGCCCGGTACCTGAATATGAGCGCTGACCCGTGTCCACATAGACCTCATGCAGAGGTGCGAGAAAGATGACTACGGTCTTACCGGTATCGACCGCCTGCTTGATCTCACGGCGCCAGTGCTCGCAAGACTCCTTCAAACGGAAGGAACTGCTATCGCTGAGAGAGGGCTTGCCCTGATACCCTTCACTTGAATACACAAGTTCTTCTATATCTGGTCTAAAAAGAGTGATGTCCCAGTCAAGCAAAGAGGTCTTCGAGTCAAAATCGACGTGTTCCGCTTGATCCGCGGCCAATTCCAGACCTACGGTGAGGATCTTTTTCGATGTCATTTAGGTGAGCGCGACCGAGTCAGATGAGGGCACTTGTTTGTGATTTCCAAGTCGCTTTCAAAGAAAACTCACGTCATGCCACTTGGTTCAAGAACGTTCTCATTGCCTTCCGGTAATGGAACAGCATCGGCAGGCCGATAGTCAGCTTCTCACCCGGCTTTGGCGCAGGACTTAGGAACGGGACGATTGCAATTGAGCGCTGATTCCAGCTGGAGCCCGCGTGCGAGAACACATTCCGCACAGCTATCATTTCGTAACATCCATAGGCCGACCATTGAAACCGCCTATCCAAACCTACGGCTAGCTTCTCAACTCTTGATTGGGGAAAGTCGCCGGCTCGCTCTCTCCGAGAGGCTAGAATCTGCGACATCATTTCATCCAAGATGACTACGAGATCCTGCACAAGCATTCTAGTTACTTGCTGCGCCACGTCGGAAAAATGGAGATTTGGGTCGCGCCTAAAAGTGATGTCACGGTCCCTCGTCGGGTGTCGCAATAGAATCGAGCCGTATGAGCATTCCGGGTCAACCCAAGTTCTGGCACTCTTCAAGCTTTTTCCGAGGTTCGCTATCACGCCGAACCGCTGCTGCTTAGCGATCTCCATGGAGTGTATAAGTGTGTACAACGTGCATGTCCATGCGTTAACTCGTTCCCAGTCCAGTCTTGCTTTCATACTGCTGGGCTCTCAGTTCCGCGGATAGAGTTGTCTCATGCAAGCCATAAATCTATCTTGCAACTCTTTGTCGTTGTCGAGGGCCGTTGCGTAAGTTGCGGCACCCTGAACAATATCTGCTTTGAGTGCCCCGAGCGATATGTGCATCCGGTGTGTATATCGACAGGGCCATGGGGGATCCTTCCTAAGTTCACCGAGTTCAGGAACTAGTTTGCACGACGGGCGATGAATATCCGCTGATATTTTCCACGTCACACGCCAGTGCGGCAGCTTGGATCTATCGATCCATATGCCCGTAGAAATACCTCGGTGCGCTACAGAGTGCCTGAAGGCTTCAAAGAAGACTCGCGTTAGTTCCCTGTCATAGTCTGGCTGGGGCAGAAAGCGACCGGTCCAATTTGCAACGTCCCGCCAACCTATTCCGTTTAGATTCCCGCGCAGGAGACTGGTGAGGTATTCAAGGAAACCAAAGCAAGCACCTAAAGCAGGGAAATAGGCATGTGTCATTCCCTTGCGCGTCTTCGAAGAAATGGGAGTCAGGCATATTTCCATGTCCTTTTCGAATCCCGCCAGACGTGCCTCTAGAAAGTGACGCGCGAAGCGCGGAATATTCCCAGGTGCATTTCTATGTGCTGGTCTATTGGCCATGATCCTGAAAATGTCGAGCGTTGCCGAATGGCAGCCTTTGTGCTTCCGATGCCGTTCCTTTCAAATAAGGTGGCGTATCTTCATGACAATTCCAACGAGCGATACGATCACCGACAATCCGCTGACTAGCCAATGTTCCTTCAGCCATTCGATGCAGCGCTTGACCGACTGCCCATTCTGCTCCCACCAACTAGCGAGAGTAACTAGGTCGCCCCGATGGGCGCGATCGGCAATGTTTGCCAGCACATCCACCTTCCGAAGCGTCGACTGATGTAGTTTGACAAATTGCTTGGCGACGAATGCCGCTGCTTCCTGCGCGCCCGTGAGAAAATCGAGCGGAGTGATATGGTTGAGCGTCAGTAGTGTTTCGAGCCGCGGATGACCAATGTATCCAACCCCATAGATTCCGATAAGAATGCGCGATAAGTCGTAACGATTGCGTTCGTCGAGATGGAAGGCGTCGCATCCCAGTGTTTTTAGGCGGTTTTCGAGTGCTTCGAAGCCAAAGTTGGCGTCACGCATGTTCCAATGAAGCCATTTTGCGTCTTGTTTCACTTCCATGTATTTGAAGAACTCAAGGAGCATTTCGCGCTCAAGGTCATCGTAATGCTGCTCTATGTTTCCTAGAAGACCACGACGCTCAGCGATGAGATGTATCGAAAAGGATCGAGTCTGCCCGGAGTCGAGATTTCTAATCGCTATGGACGTTATCCGTGGAGAATGCGCGTCGGTACGATCATAGAAGCTCTCACAGGAATAATGGACGACGACCGTATTTTCTGGCGACTGGAATACATCTTCCAACTGCCTCTTGGCTCGCTTCCATTTCCGGTAAAGATCGGCTTGACGGCCCAAGGCAAATTCTCGCGTGTGAACATCTGAGACGCATTCGTGCTGTTCGTGCTCAAGTCTACATTGGAGTCCAGCCTATCTGCATTCTCGTTGAGGTGGACACACTTGCGGTAAGCCCGATTGCCTTTGTTCATTTCGGCAACCGCGACCGGAGATTGGCAATAGTGCGCAATGCTCCAGGGCGAGTCTGGCGACTCTGCGCGCTAGCTCCGGATTCATACGGCAGACTCCATCGTGCTGGATCAGGAAGTCAGCGCCACTGAATGTCAATGTGTGTATTAACTGTAAGACCGCTCGATCCACAACAGGCCTCATCGGCTCTATGTGATCAAGAGCAAATGAAGGGTTAATACCCCGTAGGCCTTTCTTCTCATGCATGATTCCTATCGTCGGATCGTAACCCTCAGCGATCAGACGAATCTGCGTCTGTGCGATCAAGACGGCATATGCGTAATTGAGCATTGCGTTAACCGGGTGAGTCGCACCACGGTTGTAGCCACCTCCGTCCCTGCGAAGAACGATTCCATGTCGTAGAGCCACACGAGAGCGGTATGCTAGCCAGTCAGAGGGGATTGGATGCCGCTTCATCGGCTTCCACTTGAGTGCCAATCCAGCCCACACGCGGAAGTAGTCCCCGGCTATAGACCCCTCGATTCCGAGCAGGGTTCTATAGGTGCGCGGCGGATCGGTCTTCAGGGATTTAGCCCTGGCCTGGATGTTTCTGCACGCCCGGTCCCTAACTGGGCCTTGGGGAAAGTGCTGTTCCAGGGTGAGCAATGTGCTTTCGGCCTTTTGGCGGATGATATCGATGGCGAATGCCAGCCGAGCGCGCGGATCATCTCTCGTTCGCTGCTGCCAAAGCACCTTGTCGGGCTTTGCGGCTTGCCCCCCTGAACTGATGATGGAGGCGAACTGTCCGTCCCATCGAATCCGAACCAACGGAATTCGGTGGCGGGCTAGCCAATCGATAGCGTCAAAAGTGATGTCGCCGGAGCCGTCGAGGACCAGAAAGGCGGGAGGTATGTCCAGCGCACCGTTGAAGAAGCGCCATTCGCGCTTGGGGGATGGATAGTGCGTCAACCCGTCGCGGACGAGCAAAGCGCCCTTGTCCACTCGTAGCGAAAGCCCGTGACCCGTCAGTATCAGAGGGTTCTTTTCACGCTCGCGCAATCTGCGAGCCGGGCAATTGGTACTCTCTGCAAGCCAGAACGCGGAGCGGTCTCGCCAGTCCGATAATCCGGATTGAGTGAGCACTCCAGTGGAAGAGTCCATCGCAGCTCCCTGTTCTTGTGCAAGTTTCTGATTTTAATACCTGTTCTGTCATTCGGCGGTCTAAGTTAACAGCGGCAGGTTGAATAAATGGATCCATCTGGCGCCACAGCGCTGACCCGCATTTGGGCAGACGCCACGCCCCTAGCCAAGCACCTGGAAGACCGGGCCGAGCGGCTATGTACCGAAGCACCTGCGATTTCAGGCACTAGACTCAGCGCCAGCCCCTCCACGCTGGAGCGAATCGCAGTTGCCACGCAGTATCACGCAAATATGGCCGTCGCCCGAGAAGCGGCACGGACCGCCACGGCCAACGATCTCATTGCAGGCCGATTAATCACTCTGGGCCGGCCAGCGGATCGCTACGCGCTACAAAGGATTAACCCCAAGTTTTGGATCGGTGCCGAAATCGACTGGATGCGGAGCACCGTCAGTCGTGGTGGGAAGAATTTCGTAAACATCCGCATCGCAAGCACTCTGGCTACTGCCAAGACATCAATTCGGAAGAGCGTTTCAAAGCCGACGCAACGTGACACGCGGAATTCGAGCAAGAGACGAGGCATTAAAAGACCGACTCGAAATGCAGGGGGTAGGCCTGGTACGAGTGACGCCATCCGCAAAGTGGTGCGACACCTATTGAAAGCGAGTCCTGGTTTCGCAGCTATGCCGCGAAAGCGCATGGTTGGCGAGGTCCGCGCTCACCTTCTTGGGCCGGCCAGACGAAACGAAGAAGTCCCCGGATACAGAACTGCAAGCATGGTGAAAGTCATTGGCAGCGAAGTGGCGAAGTCCGTCAATTGGAATAAACGGAATAAACGGAATAAACGGAATAAACCCCGATCGGCATAGTCTGTTCGGTTTACTCCCTTTGCGAGTCGAGACCCCATAGCGCGAGAGTGAGCGGCAACCTCTTGGTGAGGTACGAGACCGCTCCTCATGACTAAACCCAAACGTTCGAAACCCCGAAAGAAGACTCGGAGGACGACGCCCCGGCCCCGGCGCAAGCCGACTACCCGTCGGGTAAGCGGTTCAGCCAAGCGGCGGCCCTCTACCCGCCGAAAGCCCTCTTCCAAACGCAAGGTCGCCGTCCGACGCAAGGTCGCATCGGGTAAGAAAAAAGCAAAGCGCACTCGCAAGCCACCTGTTTGGGACCCGCGAATAGAGATCGCGATAAAGGAGATGAACCGCGGTCGATCGCTCACCGTGTCGGCACGGAACTTGAGACTTTCGAACGCCGAACTCCAGCGTGCCTTGAGGCAACGACGGCTGCTCACGCGTAAGGGAAAGCGCTGGGTCTTCAAAGACAATCGACCACGCCGAGTCCCGGTCATGACAGCCGGTCGGATTCGAGTCGTGACCGTACCCACATACAAGGAAGCGCAGCTGGTCGGCCAGCATGCCCACAGTGTCCGCGAATTCGTTAGCTCCAATAACGTTAGGCTACTCAGGCCCTTTAAGGGGCGCGCCGTTCAAGCCGTAAACGGTCGCGAGTTCCCATTGGAAACCGATCCCAACGCGCTCCACCGCATCGCTGCGATGGATTCCCCACCCTTTCATGAGATCTACGAAATCACTTCGAACACGTAAGGACTTATCACACATGACTAAGAGAAATGACGCCGAGGACCGCAAACAGCAGCAGCTTCGGCGGTTAGGTACACAGAACCCGTGCTGCGTGGCCTGCGGTGAGTCAGACCCCGTGGTACTGGAGCTGCATCACATCGCCGGGCGCAAGCATAGCGAGGACCTGTCGATCGTGTGCGCGAACTGCCACCGAAAGCTGTCTGACAAGCAATGTGATCGCACTACTCCAAGACCTTCAGATGCGGTCGGACAGTTAGGGAACATCGGGCACTATCTAACGGGGCTTGCGGACCTTCTAGCAATGATCGTCGATGCTCTGCGCAGGTTCGGCCAGTGGCTCATCGGCGAATCAGACGAGCCTTGCCCCGTATGAGATCTAGTTTCGAAACTCCAATTGCCATACGGGCGTACAGCGAAAGACCTCGCCGCAAGCCCTGGCGAGGACGCCGATCCAGCCCCGATGAGGAGCCGTCAGAATGGACACTGGTATTTGACTGCGAAACCTCTATAGATGCGGTCCAGCGACTGCACTTTGGGTTCTTTCAAGTCAGGCGCGGAGAGAAGCTCGAACGGGAAGGCGTCTTTGTCGATGCCAAAGCGCTCTCGAAGGCCGATTACGTTCGACTTGATACCTTCGCGAATGCACATTGCATCGAGCTGATGGCTGTCGAGGAGTTTCGCTCTAAAGTCTTCCTCAAGTATGGCTACGTCCGGCGCGCGACCATCGTCGGGTTCAACCTCCCGTTCGATCTCTCCCGGATCGCGATCGCTCACGGGTCGGCCCGGCGGGAAATGCGTGGCGGCTTTAGCTTCGACTTGACTGGCAGGGGAGAAGATCCCCGGGTTCGGGTCAAGCATCTCAATTCACGTGCCGCCTTGATCGATTTCGGTGTTCCGGGCGACCAGGAGACCCCACGTGGCTGGCGGACCCGCGGCATGGGAGTGCCGGCTTATCGGGGCAATTTTGTGGATCTCAAGACCCTGGCCTCAGCACTGCTAAGTCGCCGCTTCTCCCTGCAAACCCTTGCCGTGCACCTAGGCACCCAGAGCTGCAAGCACGAAACCGATGAGCATGGGAGCATCACCAAAGCCTATCTCGCCTATGCCCGGGCGGATGTGCAAGTCACTTGGGAATGCTTCCAAGCACTAAAGACGCGATACGCTGCACATGGACTGTCCAAAGGGCCACACCGGATGCTAAGTGAGGCGAGTATCGGCAAGGCATATCTACAACAGATGGGGACCAAACCGCTCCTCCGCTGCGATCCGAAGTTCCCTCGGGAGCGGTTCGGCGAGATCTTCTGCGCGTATTACGGGGGCCGGGCGGAAGTGCGGAACCGGAGGGTGGTCTGCGAGGTCCTGTACTGCGACTTCAAGTCGATGTATCCGACCGTCAATGGCTTGATGGGGCTGTGGGCTTTTGTCATAGGCCACGGTATCACGGCAAAGGAAGCAACGAGTGACACTCGCACTTTTCTCGATGCCGTCTCCCTGCAAGACCTGCGCAAGCCCGACACTTGGCAAAACCTCTGTACTCTGGTGCGCTTGAAGCCGGATGAGAACATTCTCCCCGCGCGCTGCGAGTATGACGAAAAAACCTACACGATCGGCCTCAACTATTTGACGAGCCAAGAACCGCTTTGGTACACCCTCGCCGATTGTATTGTCTCAAAGCTTCTGACCGGACGATGCCCTCGCATCGATAAGGCCATTTCATATCGACCAGGGGTTCCACAAGATGGCCTTTCGTCGGTCAAGATACTAGGACGAGATGACTTCACCATCGATCCGACGAGTGAGGACTTCTTCAAGCGCCTCGTCGATCTTCGGGATGAGGCTAAGGCAAACCGCAATTCCGATGAAAAGGCCTTAAAGATCATCGCCAACTCTACGAGCTACGGCATATTCATTGAAGTCAATCGCGATGATGCGCCGAAGTCAGAGCCGCTGACCGTATTCGGCCCGAATGGTGAGAGGCTTAGGATCGCCACTAAGGCAATCGAGGATCCTGGCCGCTTCTTCAATCCCTTGCTCGGCGTGCTCATCACAGGCGCTGCCCGCCTGATGCTCGGTATCGCGGAGAAGAGGACCTGCGACCTCGGACTGGATTGGGCCTTCTGCGACACGGATTCGCTGGCGATGGTCAGACCGGCGCGTATATCTCGACGGGATTTTCATAAACGGGCACGCGAAGTCATCGAGTGGTTCACGCCGCTCAATCCGTACAGGAGACCCGGGTCGATCCTGAAGCTAGAGGATCTGAATCGCGGAATCGGCTCAAACCAGATGAAGCCACTGTATTGCTTTGCGATTTCGGCGAAGCGCTATGCGCTGTTCAATATTACCGATGGTATACCGATTGTCAGGAAAGCTTCTGCACATGGATTGGGCCACCTGCTGGACCCTTATCCCGAACCGGAGTCCCCGCCAGACATTCCGGCTCCTTCCGTTCCGCTCATGAAGATCGGAGTCCGGCGCTGGCAGTACGACTTCTGGCACAAAATCATCGAGGCGGCGCTTCACGGTAGTCCGGATAACGTGCCACTCGATTGGCATCCGGCACTTCACAGACCCGCCGCCATCCGTTACACGGCATCGAGCCCTCAGCTATTGAACTGGGTAGCCCGATGGAACGACGGTAAGCCGTACGACGAACAGATCCGTCCCTTTGGGTTCCTGCTGTCGTTTGTGCCTCGGACAGGTTTGTTCGCGCCGGTTTCCGAGACACCCATCGGCAAGCCGAGTCGAGGGCGGCCTCCGAAAGCCGAGGCGCTGGCCCCGATCGCACCCTATGACAGGGATCCAGCGCGGACGCTATCGAAGGTCTTCGACCGCGTGACAGGGAAAGCGATCAGTCCCGAACAACTCAAGACCTACGCGGAGGTGCTGTCGCAGTACCATCTGAGCCCCGAGAACAAATTCGACAACGGCGACCACGTCAACAAGGGGCGGACGGGTCGGCGGCATGTTGTCGCAACCGGGTTCGAGTGGATTGGCAAAGAGGCGAATCTTGTTGGCGAAAGCGGCGAGGCTCATCCGATAGCCAAAGCGATGCAGATCTTCACGTACCAGACGGCCACCAGACCACGCCGCAAATACACCTAGCCCCATATTATCTGGTCTAAGTTGCAGTATGATCGGGCCCCAGCTGATCGCATTTAGCCGCGTCGCTCGCCCGATTGGTTTCTGCCCCGAGTCGGACGGTAAATAATTTCGCAATGGCGAGTGGGTTGTCGCTAAGCTTTAAATCCGAAATGCCAGCCGCCAGGAAGTCGTGACAATTACGGGAAGCAAGAACTTTTCCTTCAGCGACTCGTTTATCGAGGCGTTGCAGTCAAGAAAGACGGTCACTGGCTTAACGCACACTTACTACCGCTACCCAGCAAGGTTCTCGCCGGAGTTCGCGCGAGAAGCGATATGGTCATTCACAAAACCGAACGATCTTATTCTTGATCCCTTTGTGGGTGGGGGGACTAGTGCGGTAGAAGCCGTGGCCGAGGGAAGAAGATTCATAGGCGGAGATATCAATCCGCTTTCTCACTTCGTGACGCGTGTGAAGACCACGGTGCTTAGTTCGAACGACATGGACGAAGTTGAAAAGTGGGCGGAGCGTGCTGGCAGCTCTGTCAATCTACATCGACCGGATAGCCGAAAACCCGAATGGAATTCTTATCAGACTAACGTCCCATGGATCATCAGGCGCACATTGGCGCATTTGTTGGGTTCCATACCGAAGCTCAATTCCCCGAAGCAGCAGAATTTTGCGCGTTGCTCAATATTGAGTGCAGCTCAGTGGGCGCTGGACTGCAAATCATATATGCCAAGTAAGGCGGCCCTGCTGAACACCCATCGAGAGATAGTTCACTCAATGTTCGCGGGCAATGTGGAGTTTAAGGCACGTTCGGCTAACTGGCATCGCGGAACTAAACGTCCAACTTGTAGGCTCTACTGTGCAGACGCTGTCTCCCTCCAAAGAAAAGCGGCCATCGGTAAGATCGGACCTCCGCGTCTTGTGTTGACGTCTCCGCCGTATCTTGGCGTACATGTTCTTTACCATCGCTGGCAAGTCTTGGGGCGGCGCGAAACGTCCGCACCGTATTGGATAGCCAACCGCCCCGACGGCCACGGGGGTAGCTTCTACACATTCAGCGACCGGAAATCATTATCCCACGATCGATACATGACTAAACTAAAGGACTGTTTCCGATCCATAAGCTCCTTGCTAGACAATCGGACACTGATTGCTCAGCTAGTGGCATTTCCAGATGCCGACGTTCAACTCCCGATCTATCTAAGAGCCCTGGCCGAGACCGGGCTGCAGCACTGCGAGTCACTTGACCCGACGCTGAATGCGCAAAAACTTGCCCGGGATGTTCCGAATAGAAAGTGGTACGCGCAGATAAATAAGCAGTCTAACTCCAGCAAAGAGTTCTTGTTGATTCATCGCTTAGCAAGGTAGCTAAGGGGTACATCATGAATCCGGCTGCGGCGAGAAAGTTACTTGATAGGCTTTTCGGCTGCATTCAGACGGCGGAGGTTCGCCAGATACTTAATGAAGTGGGCGACTCGGATGCCTCGACGCTTGATGTTCCGTTTGGTCCCCACAATCTTGTTTGGAAGGCATTCGGCGATACCACTTCAAATTTGTCTTCCGTCGGCCTCGGAAGCAAATCCGGCCGGAGCCTTACAGAGAGAATCACCAACGCCATAGACGCGATATTAGAAGAGCGCGCTCCTGCTGATGTGAGCCAACTTGCGTCGCCAAGGCAAGCGGCAAATCGATGGTATGGGCGACCGATCTCAGGTCCGGATTCGGGACTATATTCGTGGAAAGACGTACCCAGCGGATTTGATCGACACATTCACGTAATTATGCGCTCCAGTGACAGTGAGGGAGCGCCAACAATCGATGTGATGGACGATGGCATAGGCATCGATTCCACAAGATTTCACGACACTATTCTTAGCCTGCAAGCTGGCAACAAAATACGAAAACGATATCTCATTGGCGCCTTTGGCCAAGGCGGTGCGTCAACTCTCGCCTTCTGCCAATACGCACTAGTTTTTTCGCGATCGAAGGATCGCCCGGACGCTGTGGCCTTCACAGTTATCAGAGTTCTGCGCTTGGACTCAAGCTACAAAGACGACTGCTACGCATATCTGGCGTTGAAAGTTCCGGAGTCGTCTCCGCCTAGAGTGCTTGAATCGATAGTTGGCAAGTCTCCAATTACGGTTTTTGAGGACGCACCCCAAGCTAGGCTGCCGGATCTTGTACGGGGAACAATAGTAAGACACGTGGGATATCGGCTCAGCAATCTCGACAAAGGCTTGCAAGCGTCGCCGGGAAATCTATATCACTATTTGCACTTTACGATGTTCGATCCGCTCATTCCTTTTCGAATTGTGGATTTGCGTCCAAAAACCTTCAAGAATGAATACGTCGGCGGAGCCAGAAATAGACTCATGGCGAAGGTCACGAAATCTGCTCAGCTGACCGAAGATGAGGACGATAGCAATGTTCAGATTCGGCACTACCGCGCAATGGAATACATTGTGCCGAGCGGCTCCGTTGATGCATGTATCGGGTTGGAATATTGGGTGGTATTTGGGTACCGAAAAAAGGGCAATGATTATGAATTAAGGAGCTATTCAAACGAATTGTTTATCCAGCAAGGCCACCCGATCGTTGGAACTATGAATGGCCAGAATCAGGGCGAGATCACTGCTCATCTACTCAAGCAGATCAATCTAAACCTAGTGTCCCGGCACATTATCGTGCATGTTGACGCTACAAATGCCGATAGCCAGATAAGGCGCGAGCTTTTTGCAACCAACCGAGAGGGATTCAAGGAGGGGCCCGTCCTCGATAGCGTAATGTCATTGGTCAAAAGGATCCTGGAGGAAGATGATTACCTGAGAGATATAGAAAAGGAGCTAACTGAACGTATTGCAAAGCGCGAGTCCGAGGCGACCAAAGGCGAAGTCAAGCGGGAGGTAGCTAAGCTACTTAAAGAAAGCGGCTTTTCAGTTGGCGAGGAAGGCCAAGTTGATATTCCGGGAAAAGGTAGTTCGCGAGCTGTTGAAGGAGGACGAGACGGACGCCCTCGCAACCGGGACCCTCTGCCCACACTTCCATATCCCTCCGTGACCCGATTTGCCATCGTATACCCGGTTGATATCTTTCAATTGCCTCTAAACGATACTCAGGCCGTAGTCGTGGAGACGGACGCAGATGCCGCTTACGATAGATTCGTGCAAATACGCTCCGAACCACCTCTGCTGGAAATTGCCACTAGAGCCCCTCTTAGGGGAGGACGAATTAGATGGCGACTCCGGCCGGTTCAAGGATCGCTCGCCGGTCAAAGCGGCGAGGTTATCGCAACATTAACGAAGCCCGACGGGACACAACTTACGTCAAAAGTGTTGTTTGAGCTTTTACCAGCTAGGGAAAAGGAATCACGCAAGGCTCGGGGCCAAGTACCTCCCTTCGACATCAAGCCGATAGCGCCGGAGAACAGCGAAACATGGAACGTACTCTGGCCAGATGATAGAGATGACCCTACTCTTCAGAGAGCACATGCATATAAAGCATTACAAGCGGGAGGAGCCATAACCGTCTATTACTCCACCGTTTTCGCTCCGTATCGCGAGTTGATTGATCGACTGAAGACAACACTTCCGGCGCGTTGCACGGCCTTTGATACAAACTATGCTGTGTGGGTTGGTTACCATGCAATCTTGCAGAGCCAGCAATCGCCTGCCGAATCAAGCGGCGTCAACGATGAGACATTAGAGCAGATTCAAGAACTCGAACGACAGACAGTAGCAAGAGTGCAGGTCCGGCAGGCACTCCGAACGGCAGAACTTATGGAGCAGCGCGCAACAGCTGCCGATTCTAATTGACGTCTATTGCAGGGATGACTCTCCTCGATTTAATCCCGTCAGGGCGCATCACACTTGGCGGCATTCACTACTCCGAGTTAGTTACGCAGTCGCGCCAGTTTGCCATTCGCTTATTTGTCGGCACAAACCGATCGATTATTTCCCCGGGACATATCTATACCCCCCAACGAATGTTAGACCTCAGCATGTAGGCCCAGCCCACAGTGGCGGCAAGACAGGCCCGGAGGTCGCTTGAGGCGAACTCTCTTGCCGCGCATGAAATATTCGGTGCAGCGTGGGCAACGGAATCTGCTGAGCCTCAATCCGTTAAAGGCGAATGCTAGGAAGCAAACAATATCTATAGCCCCGGCAGTATTCCAGATAACGGGATGCAGCTTTTCGTTGAACCCTGACACAAGGAGCCCGATGAAAGGTAAGCACCCAAGGAGTGGCACAAAGGTGAATAAGCACCAACGCCTGTATTGCCGCCACCGCGCCGAGTAATCGCTCATGAGGTCTAACGTTCACGTTGAGCGGCAGGCTGCGGAGCCGTCAGCTCGCGCGGCTTACCGATGACTAGCCGAAGACAGAGTAAACGTGCGCTTGGCACTTTATCCCTCACGGTCCGCTCCAACGAATGTTAGGTTCGCTATCGCGTCTTACTGAGCCGCTCGGCCATCCGCGTCTGCCAGCCTGGGCCGGTCGCCTTCCACTTTGCAATGACATCTTGCGGCAGGCGTAACGAGATGAGCTTCTTGGGGCTCGCTAAGCGCGGCCGACCCCCTTTCTTCACCTTGGCACGAGCAAGAATCTCCTCAGTAAACTCAGGAAGTTCCCGATACTCCTTAGTGCCCACCACATGCGCATCCACTCGCGCTAGATCAGACTTCAAAATACGGCGCGAGGCGTTTCTGTTCCCGACCATTGGCTTTCCTCATGCTAAAGATATGGCGACCAGCGGCCCTCGGGACGTAGCCAACAACGACTAAGCGACCTTGCAGCAAACCGAAGCAGATTATCCGTGTCTCGCCATAGTTTTCGCGCAGGTCCTCGAATTCGACAGTGACCCCGGCGAAGACAATTGCCGCGTCTGCGAAATCCAAACCCCGCTCGGCAAATGTGCTAGCGCGCTTGGCCGGATCCCAGGTGAGACGCATGGGTTATTGTATATACGGAAACCGTGACGCGCAAATCCCTCGCCGTGGCATCCGGACGCGAATCTAACGTTCACGTTGAGCGGCCGGCTGATGAGGCATCAGCCCGCGCGGGAGAGGGTTGAGACTTCTCACTCGACGGACTCGCGCGCTTGGCACTTTATCCCTCACGGTCCGCTCCAACGAAGGTTAGGTGGCGTCGCCGCCATGTAATTCCCAAAACAGAACAAGCCCCGCGCTCGCAAACAACGCTAGCGCAAACCAAAGCACATACCGAGACTCGAAATAGAGCAAGCCGCCAATCCGTTTGCTTGCGGTGTCGTTCAGCTGGAGATAGTGGCGCTGCCGGATGTATTTCAATAGCAATATGCGTGGCCTAGGGTTCCAGAGATGCTGCATGTAAGCAAACCAAGGCGACCCGAGCGATTGCCAGACCTGCTTATGGCGCCCTCTCAAAAGAATGAGAAAGGCAGCCTGCGATACAAGTAGCGCCACTAATCCGACCATGAAGAGGCAGACGATGGCGATGAGGGCGCGGCCAGGCATATCAGAGCCACCTAACGTTCACGTTGAGCGGCCGGCCGCGCACCAGTCAGGTCGCGCGGCTTACCGATGTCAAACCGAATGCTGTGCAAACGTGCGCTCGGCACTTTATCCGTCACGGTCCGCTCCAACGAAGGTTAGGCATCTCGGCCGGCAATTACCCAGTGACCCTCAAGCCCAAGGTAATAGCCTTCCGCCTGACTAAGCATGTCTTCTACGTTCATTATTCTGACGACTCCCGGACCATTCCAGGCCTGCACCCCCAGAACTTGCCAGCCTTCATTGCAATGAACGAGCAACAAGCTACCGTCTTCGCGCTGTTGGCAGATTGCCAGGGAAGCGACCCTGCCCAGACGCTCACCGTCGACGAAAAGATGGAGCTTGCCCGTGAACGTCGCCGAGTCTGGTACGTCAACGTAAGCGAGCAGATCTGTGTCTTCGAGCAACTGGGGAGGAGGTTTCACGAGAGGCCTAACGTTCACGTTGAGCGGCCGGCTGCCGACCCATCAGCTCGCGTGGCGGATGGGCGACCAATCGCCAGTAACGATGACGTGCGCTTTGCACTTTATCCCTCACGGTCCGCTCCAACGGCATTACTTAGAGAAAACCAGAGTAATGGGGTGCGTTAGAGAAGACCAGAAGAAAATCGGCGTGATTTGGGCTTTCGCGCGTTACAAGTGCAGAAAGTCGTCCTCGGGGACTTTCGGCCGTTCAGGCGCGGACTTTCTTGCGATTTATACGTTGAGGTGCATTACTTTTTCACCCGATCTCGCCGGCGGACGGGGAGATAATCCTCCCAGCTATGAAAACCCGGGGCAGGAAGGACATTAGGCGTGGCATCAAGGGTCCGCGAAAGCTCCGCGGCAAACTCCCGGCGAATGCCGATAGAGTTCGGGAGCCGGTTGGATTGCCACGACTGCCGACCTGGCGTTCGCGGAAAACTGGCAGTCCGTTTGCCACGGGAGCGGACCCGCTCTCGAACCGCTCGATGCTGGATGCGGCCGATGAGGCTGGAGAAGCGTTTGAGAAGGCCCTGGGTGCCTTTCTGGGCGAATGGGAAGAAAAGCACGGACCGCTGACTGTCGAGCTGGACAGAGCCGCACAGGAGCTAAATAGCCGACGGGCGTCCAGGTATCGCACGGCAGCGGACGTTCTGGCGGATATGCCACCGCCGGAGATCGCCCGGAAGCTTCGCATCGATGTGGCCAAAAAAACTTCCATCGCACCGCCGTTCAGCGATCACATGTTCGCGGATGCCTTGAGTTTGAGCCTGCATTCGATAGCAGCAAGGAAGATCCTGAGAGAACCATCCTGCATTGAGAAGGCACAACGCACCCTTGAGCGATGGCTGGAGAAACATCGGCCCGCGCCTGAACCGTTTGTTGAGTGGCAGCGGATTCTCACAGGCACCCCGCAAGAGATCGCGGCGGTCGCGTTGAGCATGACGGAAGAAGCGACCCGACTCCGCAGCTCCTCGCCGTTAGCCTGTCTGATTACACCAAAAGAAAGAGCAGGGGTTTACGCTGTCTTCGGGAAGACTACGTCGGAAGCAAAACCCAAGACGTTTGCTCGGATTCTCGCGCAGGCTACCAAGACTTTCGGATCGGAAGACGCCGCGGAGGCTTGGCTTAACAGCCCCGTGATGAGCCTCGAAATGAAGCGACCTATCGATCTACTGGCGACGACCGAAGGCGCACAGCAGGTCGAAACCGCCTTAGGGCGCATCGAATACGGTACGTATTCGTGATGGATGTGATTTACCTGGATTTCGATGGCGTCACTCACCCAGCGGATGTTTGGTACGACCGCGACTCACGCCAGGTGCGTCTGCAGGCGCCTGGCCACGAGCTCTTCGAGAGCCTGCCTGTGCTGGAAGCGGCGATTGCGCCGTATCCGGATCTCAAGATTGTGCTCTCAACCTCATGGGTGCCGACCTTTGGCTTCGAAAAGACGCGCGCGTTCTTGTCCGAGTCCCTGCAGTCTCGAATCATAGGTTCGACCTACGATCCCCAAAGCCCTGACGCGTGGCGCTTTGCCAAGCTGAGGCGCTATGACGCGATTGTCCTGGATGTTCGGCGCCGCCGACCCTCACGCTGGCTAGCAATCGATGACGATGCCCTATTAGGATGGCCCGCGGATCAGTACGATGCCTTGGTGCTGGCGCCACCCGCTCTTGGTCTCGCCTGCAACGAGACACAGGCACTGTTGCGCGGGCGATTGGCTGCTCGATTTCCTTAAAGTATCGCCACCTCGATACTGTATCGAAATCTCGATACTTGCCCGATACAATCCTGCCTGTCGGGCAGACAAGCCATCGTTTCGATGAAAGCCGCCGATTTGATCCTGTTGTTTCAAAAGCCGACTAAAATGCCTTTTCCCAGGGGCTCCTTGGGCTAAAAGAGACGGCTATAGGTACACGGAGTACCACGTCGAGCGTGAATCCTTGACGGCGCAGGGCCGTTGAAACTGACCGTTGAAACTAGGCATGACCGTGACTACCGAATCACCGAAAAGACCCCACTCATCCGAGTTGGGGGCGGGTGCAGGATTCACCTTTGAAGACTGTGTGGCGCTGACATATCTGGCCGCACTTCTGGGTGAATGCTATGCACGCGGGAATGCCGACAAACCGGTCTCTCGTGTTTCCCTGCAGCAAGCCAGCTTTGGTGAGCCACTCGACGATCTGATCGTGGATTTCGGCCAAGGTAAGAACAAAGCTCGACTTAGCCTCCAGGTCAAACGCGCGTTGACTATCAGCGCGGCTCCCAGCAATACCGATTTCCGCGACGTTATAACTGAGAGCTTTCACACCTGGCGCAAACCGAACTTCCATAAGAACGTGGACCGCTATGGCGCAGCGGTCGGGCAGATCAACTCCGATAAAGCCCGAACGCTGGAATACCTGTGCGAAACAGCGCGCGAAAGCACCAGCACCGACCATTTCGAGACGCGGTTTTCCGAGTCGGGAAATGCCAGCGACGCAGCCCGCGCCATTCGAGCGGATATCGAGACACTATTAGCCGAGGCAAACGGAAGCGAGTGCACTGCCGCCGAAGTCCACGAGTTTCTAGCCCACTTCGTTTTGGTTCCGTTCGACTTTTTGTACGAGGGTAATAGGGATCTACCTCAGATCCATAATCAGCTTCGCGACTGCCTTGCCGCTGAACATATCAGTCAAGCACCTGTTCTGGCTTCAACGTTGTGTCGGAAGGCCCGAGAATCGGCGGGAAAGTCAGGGGAGTTTGATAGGCCGCGGCTCATCAGGGAGCTCGCTTCTCAGTTTCGCCTGCGAGCCGCTCCCTCTATTCAGCCTGATCTGGATCTACTGTCCGCGTTGGGTCGAACCTGGGTGCAAGACATCCAGAACGACGTTAGCGGCACCATCCTGGAGCGACCCGAACTCGCATCCAAGCTTGAGACCACGATAGCCGACTCGCGCTTCGTTCGTATTAGCGGCATGCCTGGTAGCGGAAAGTCCGTGCTCCTTCGTCGACGTGTCGAGGCGGATTTGATACGCGGACCTGTCTTCTTTCTCAAAGCAGAGCGACTCGAGGGGAAGAACTGGTCTAGTTTTGCCACCAACAACGGGTTGTCGACTGTACCGTTAAAAACGCTTCTGTCAGAACTCAGCGCCGTTGGCGCCACAACTTTGTACATAGATGGTCTTGACCGAGTTGAAACAGCCAACCAAGGCATCATCTTGGATGTGCTTCGTACGATATTCGGATCATCCGACTTCGAAGAATGGAAAGTGGTCGCGTCGCTACGAACCAGCGGCCTAGAGCCGCTTCGGAACTGGTTGGGTGACATCCTCGGCAAAGTAAGTGTCACCAGTCTTGAGGTGCCAAATCTCGACGATGCTGAAGCCAAAGCGTTGGCCAAAGAGAAGCCTGCTCTACGTGGTCTGCTATTTGGCCCCAATCAAGTTCGCCAAATCAGTCGGCGCCCTTTCTTCGCCAAGATTCTTTGCCAGTCGGCCGACACTGCCACCGGTGGATTTGAGCCGCAGTCCGAAGTGGACCTAGCCGAGCACTGGTATGACCGGGGCGGATACGATGCCGCCGGCCAAGCTGCTACGTTGCGGCAACGCGCGATTGTGGAGATCGGAGGGCTCCAAGCGCGGCAGCTAAGCCGGCCTATTGCCGTCAGATCCCTCAGTGCCGCAACACCTGAACAACTTGATGGCTTGGTCCGAGACGGCGTGCTCCAACATGTCCGGAAAGGTCATACGATAAGATTCGCCCATGACATCTTCTTCGAATGGTCATTTTTGCATGCGCTCGCTGACCGAGAAGAGATGTGGATTGATTTGGTTCGCGACTGCGGCGAACCACCGGCAATCGCCAGGGCGGTAGAGCTTCTGGCGGCCCGGGAGTACAGCGAAGGCAAAACCTGGTTAGCAACTTTAAATGCTATTGGTCAAGCACCAATGCGTACGCAGTGGTCTCGCGCATGGCTGCTTGGCACCCTCAGTCATCCAACGATAGAGAAGGACGTCACCACATTCACGGCTGCTGTTTTCGCGGACGATTGCCGGCTACTCGAGCGCGCTCTGGTGTGGTTCCAGGCAGAAAAGATCGAGCCAAATCCCAACATACTAAAGCTTGACTTGCCGCCCCAAGAGCGGCTGCGAATAGCGGATGCAGTGGGGCTGCCGTCGGATGTACCGGCCTGGCGGCGATTCATCCATTTTCTGCTGAACCACATTGACAGGATACCCGCCCGGCTCTATCCACAGGTCGTAGCGGTTTTTGAGGTTTGGCAAAATCTTTGGGCTGAGTTCAAGAATGACATTTCTAGCACGCTCCTCGCGCATGCAGCGTCTTGGCTGGAGGAGCTGGACCTTGAAGAAAGATCCGCGCGTTGGGCGAACGTAGAAGGACGAGGTGATTTGGCAAAGACACTTGCCAACATGATTCTACGCGGGGCAACCGTAAGGCCGGATCTGGCTGAGCAGTATCTACGGCGGATCCTGGCAAAAGAACGTACCGACTCGGAGAGATACGGCGCCATAATGAGTTGGGCGCCCACATTGGCGCGGACGCACCCAGAGCTGCTCGTCGAGTTGGCTCTCGGCTTTCTGAAGGAAGAGCTCCCTGAAGAGAAGGAAGAGCGTGAGCGACTTGCTGACGCTGCTGTACGCATTGCGTTCAACGCGGCATCCACTAAGCCGGAAACGGAACGCTCCGAGAAAGACCGAGCAGCCATCGCTCGAGGCTTGACGCAAAGACGGCTACCTGAATCGTACACGCTTGCTTGGAACGATCTCTATTTGCGGGACGACACTCACGCACCACCATCTCCTCTGCGCGAGCCGTTTCACTCTCTGTTTGCACATCGTCCAGATCTTGCCCTCAATCTACTCGCTGCCCTATGTAATCATGCAACAGCCGCGTGGCGGCAGCTATTGAGTCGAGACCACTTCACAAGGGGAACGCCGCTACCGTTGCAGATAGAGTTTCCTTGGGGTTCTCAGCAGTTCTGGGGCGGTGAGAGGGAGTATCTGTTCCACAGAGGAAATCAAGGCCCGAAAGTCATCGCTTCCGGGTTTATGGCCCTTGAGGAGTGGTGCTTTAAGGAGCTTGAACGCGGCGTTCCGGTCGACTCGCTCATTCAGCAAGTACTAACGGGCAATACCGCCATCGCAAGCTTGGGGGCTGCTGTGACGATCGCACTGCACACCCAGCATGTATCTGATACGGTTTTGGCCCTGTTGAGCCACCAGCGACTGCTGGCTGCTGATGATAATCGAGCAATGCAGGATTTAGGTGGCCGCTCGCCTCTGTTAATAGGCTTTACACGCGGCCGTGCGGACTCCTCACACATTGCAGCACTGAGCAACGCCGCAGCCAGGCCGGTCCGTAAGCAACGGCTGCGCTTCCTGGTTCAGCTCTACTTTTTCAATGGCAAGTATCGTCGCCGAATCCAGACGGCCATCCGGAAGTTCAAAAAGAATCTCCCGTTTGAGATGGCGGAGCATCGGCGAGACCGTAACGCCGTCGAGCACTACAGCAAACAGGCTTTTATGTACCAGGAGTTGGTGGACAGGAAGAGTTATCGGATTCGGCAGCGCCCGGCCGAACCCGGTGTAGTCGAGATCCAGCACGTGGGCCTGCCAGCCACCGCAGCGCAACGAGAAATCGATGTGCAAGAAGCCACCTCGAGGCTTGAGGTGACATCGCTGCAGATGCGAGCGGAGAAGATACTTGCTGGCGAACCGGCGGAGGATCGCTGGGTACAAAAGGCGGTATCGCAAGCCCGTCTCCTTGATAACCCTTCAGTTTTTCTCCAAGGACATGACATGGACGCGGCAGCCTGCAAGGGTGCGGTTGCAGGTGCGGCAGCGTTGGCCTTGAAACATCCAAAGTTGGTCAGTGCTGAAGACCTTTCGTGGGCGCGAGGCGCGCTATATCGCGCCACCAAGGCGGCGGAGGAGCGGACGGGGTCCTGGTTCTTCGGAGCCTTAATGCCTTGGCACCATGGGGTGTACGCTGCGCAAGGGTTAGGTATCGATATCAGAAACGCAGGAGGCCGCCCGGAAGCGGCAGAACTCTTGCTAGCCTTAGCGGCACATCCTCTTGAATCCGTGTCACTCGCGGCCATCAATGTTGCGCTAAATCTCTGGGATGTTGATCCACACCTAGCCCGGACGACGCTGCATCTGGCGCTCGAGTTGTGTCGATTGGAGCCCCCGGCGCCAGGGGTGAGGCCGACTTCCGCTTCGGTTCATCTGGACGCGAGGGTCGCGGCCGTCTTAGAGCATGCTCTAACCCTGTATCGAGAGCAGAGCGTGAATAACGAACTGCCTGCTCCCGAACCGGCCTGGCTTTGGATAGGACCAGGCTCACCTAATCAAGACGGGGTGCTCGATGATCAGGAAACCGACGAAGACGGTCCAGGCGCCGGTCGGTGGGGCGTACCTGCCGTTCGTTGGTACTCGGAATATGCCGCCAAAATAATGGCAATGATTCCCTGGCAGCATGTGCTGCAAACTCCCGCCAAGGCTCCTCTGCTTCGCTTTATGGATGTCGTTCTTCGCTGGACGATCCAGAAAAACAATCCGCCGGGCACGGCGGCGACTAGGCACCAATCGGGCGACCCACATTTATCTGAGTGGACATGCGAACTTGGATGCTCACTCGGTATGATTGCAGGATTGTTGCCAATGTTGGAGGTAAAGGAGCGGATCCTCGACCCAATATTGGAGCTCGATGATGACAAGTGCTTTGCGATTCTCGAATCGTTCGTCAGGACCTTCATCTCCAGCTACATTTATGACGCACATGTTATGCCGGCACATGCTTTCGAGGTCGTGTCACTGTGCCTGGAAAGGCTTCTTCAGTCTGCCTCCTTCAATCGCAAAGGTTACAGCCGCGGGAAGTTCTACGGGTTCGATGCTCCGAGACTCCTAGACGCATTCATGTTTGTTTCCGTCAAGGACGCCATGGGCGCGGCTAGATTTGCCAATGGCGACTGGGCTGAGATCGCGTTCATTCTGCCGCTTATCGGCCGCTTGATGGATACGGGTGGGTGGGCAACCGCAGTCATGAGTAGATTCTTGACCCTCTGCGAACGTGCCGGAGAGGCCTACCCTGCGGGTAAGTTCGCGGATCAAGTGCTTCATGTGATGGAGCAAAATCCAGGGCTGACTGCCACCTGGAAGGATACTGTACTCCCCGCCCGCATAGCCGGACTCGTAAAGCTACATGCCAGCGCCAGTGCAGGGATGACACTAGTTCTGCGACAACGCCTACTTCGCATTCTCGACTTGCTCGTCGACATCGGCGACCGTCGCAGTGCGGCACTTCAGCAAAGCGAGTACTTCAGAGAAGTTACTGTGTAAGCGTCCGGGAAAGGCACCTTCTAGCGCGCCGGGAGTGATGCCAGGATGCGCGCTTATTAAGCGCGATAGGTGTACACGTGCGCACTACAGAACAGGCGGTCGGTATCGGCCGTCGGCGTCGCCGGAGCCATAGCCCACTTTTCAAGGCGGAAGCGGTTGGGGAATGCCAGCAGCCCGGGGTATCGATAGCGGCCATTGCCTTGGCGCGCGGGCTCAACGCCAGCGTGTTGCGTCGTTGGGTCAAGGAGGCCGAACGGAGCGGGATACCCATTGCGATACGAAACTCGGCGTCAAGCCTCGCAATCGAAGGCGGCCAGGACTTTGTACCGGTGCCGCTGCCGTCAAATCCCACCGACGCCGCGATCCGCATCAAAGTGCGCCGGCGAGGCGGTACGGTGAGCATCGAGTGGCCGGCGTCGGCAGCGCATGAGTGTGCGCTGCTGCTGCGCGAGCTCATGCGGTGATCCGAATCGATGCGGCTTGGTTCGCCGTAGAGCCGCTCGACATGCGTGCCGGTGTCGATAAGGCGCTGGCCCGTGTCGTGAGTGTCTTTGGCGAAGCGCGTGCGCATCACGCCTACCTCTTCATCAACAAACGCGCCAACCGCATGAAGGTGTTGGTTCACGATGGCTTCGGCCTGTGGCTGTGCGCGAGAAAACTCTACGAAGGCAGCTTCATCCGCGCCGGTGTGAGACATGATCGTGGCATGGCGCTCTCGCACGAGCAACTGCAGGCGATCGTTGTCGGACTGCCGTGGGAGCGGCTCGATGAACGCGCGAAGATCCGCGTGCTGTAGATAAAATAATCGCGTTGCATACTGTTGAAAAGACAGAAGATGTGGCAGCATCGAAGTCCATGGAGCTGTCGCGCGAGCTGACTCAGATGGACGCAGATCAACTGCGGAATCTGACCTCGACGCTGCTCGCCGAGCTCGCCGAACGCGATGCGCAGATCAGCCAACAACACGCTGAACTCAGTGCTCAAACCGCAGTTATCGCGAGTCGCGACCAAGTCATCGCCCATCGCGATCAAGAGCTCAAGCACAAGCAGCTGAAGATCGACCAGCTGACGCACGAGATGGCGACCTTGCGGCGCTATCGCTTCGGACGGCACAGCGAGCAGCTCGACGTTGTGCAGCGCTCGCTTCTGGATGAATCCATCGATGCGGACATCGAGGCGATCGCCCTCGAGATCGAGGCGCTGAAGCTGCCTTCCGTACCGACCCTGAAGGACAAGCCGCGCCGCGTGGCGCTGCCCGCATCCTTCCCGCGCCGAGAGATCGCGCACGACCTCGAGGAAACCCACTGTAGCTGCGGATGCAGCCTGGAGCGCATCGGCGAGGATGTGAGCGAGAAACTCGACTACACGCCGGGCGTGTTCACGGTCGAGAAACACATCCGTGGCAAGTGGGTGTGCCGTCGGTGCGAGCGGTTGGTCCAGAAGCCGGTGCCGCCGCACGTCATCGACAAGGGTATCCCGACGGCGGGGCTCCTCGCGCAGGTGCTGGTGGCGAAATATTTAGATCATGCGCCGCTCTACCGCCAGGAAAGCATCTTTGAGCGCGCCGGGCTCGCCCTGTCGCGCTCGACGCTAGCGGAGTGGGTAGGTGTATGCGGCGTTCGGCTGCAGCCTCTGGTTGAGGCCATGAAGGAGCAGCTGCTGAAGCGCCCCGTTCTCCATGCGGACGAAACTCCGGTGCCGATGCTAAAGCCCGGCCTCGGCCGCACGCATCGCGCGTATCTCTGGAGCTACAGCTCGAGCGAATACGACGACTTGCAGACCGTCATCTACGACTTCGCGGACGGCCGCGGTGGCGCGCATGCGCAGGCGTTTTTGGGCGACTGGACCGGCAAGCTCGTCTGCGACGACTACGCCGGCTACAAGGCCCTCTTCAATCGCGGCATCATCGAAGTGGGCTGCATGGCCCATGCGCGGCGCAAGCTCCATGATCTGTACGCGAACCATCGCAGCGAGATCGCTGAAGAGGGCCTGAGGTATTTTGCGGCACTGTACGAGATCGAACGCGAGGGCCGCGAGCGTAAGCTTGATGCCGATGGCCGACGACTACTGCGTCAGCAAAGATCCAAACCCGCCTCGGAAGCCCTGCGGCAATGGCTCACTCGACAACGCGGCCAGGTGCCGGATGGCTCCGTCACCAGAAAAGCGATCGATTACAGCCTCGGACGCTGGGCGGCACTGACCCGCTATCTCGACGATGGCGATCTGCCGATCGACAACAATCACATCGAGAACCGAATACGGCCAGTGGCCCTGGGTAGATCGAACTGGCTCTTCGCGGGATCCCTTCGTGCTGGACAGCGCGCCGCCAACATCATGAGCCTTATCCAGTCCGCCAAGCTCAACGGACATGATCCGTATCGCTACCTCAAAGACGTGCTCGAGCGGTTACCGACTCAACCTGCCAGTCGACTCGAAGAACTGCTTCCGCGCCACTGGCAGCTCTCACCGGCGCGTTGATCCGCATGCCGACACCGCTGCGCATCTATGCAGACTTTAACTCTGTCTATGGTGACAACGGGAGTATCTGTTGGTGCTTGAGATATGGCAGTCGCCTCCAGCCACTAGATGAAGTCGCCGAGATGCTTGGACTGCGAGATGGGATGCCCGTGATCTTGTTTTACGAAGATGAATCGGAGGCGTTCGAGGTCTCCGCCATCTTGCTAGAGCAACCAGCAACCACCACTCCTCGATGGCATGCTCAGGCTGAATGGAAAACACGAAGGCAAATCAGGGGTTAATCAAGACGTGTTGCCCGGACGCTTACGTTACTGTCGGCTAGGCGTCCAGATTACCGGACTTCGCCCAAGACTGCGGCTTTGCACGAGGTTTAGGAGTGGTGTCGGATTGGGCGTCTTCCCTAGTCCAGGAATGAATCGCTCAGCTTCTGCGACTTCGGATCCTTAAAGAAATACCTGATCATCGCCTCTATCACATGAGCATTATCACCATCCTTGTATGACACTGAGGCATAGGCCTTCTTATTTGACTTGACTCCGACAGCAAATGAACCGGACGCCGCCCATACATGCAAGTCAGACCAGGGAACCTTGACGCGATCGCTGCCGATAAACTTGTGAAGAGTCACCTCACATCCGCCATCGGATACGACAATGTTGCCGAAGGCGAGTGCCTTCCCGGCCCGTAGTTGCCGCGCGAAGTCGACCATTAATCGAATCCCCACGGCGCGCCAAAGTGCATTAGTGAACTTCTCGTATACTTGATCGTTCTTCAGATCGATGATCTCCAGTCGACTTTGGTCGCCAAAGGCTACGTGGTAAGTCGTACCCGTTGGAATCCCATTGAACGAGTGTCGGACCGCGCCCCAGCGAACCCTTGTAACCGACTCCAAAGTAAAGTTAGCGTCACCCCAGGCCACGCCCGAGGGAGAAATAGCAAGGCGTGTTTTGAACACAGTTCCGACGTCGGCGTTATAAGTAATCGCCTGTTCAAACTCCGCTTTGTTCTTTACAGCGGCCTGTTGTTGCTCAAAGAGGTTCTTAATCGCTGCGGCATCTTCGGCAGCCTTTTCAACAGCGACACGTACATATACGAAAACCTCGCTTAGCATTTTGGAGAGTCGATCGGAGATCGACAGCAGGTTGTGCTTATTGGTCAAATCCACACTGACGCTTCGGACACGACCAAAAAGTGCTTGGCTGGCTCCGTGATCTTCGCCACGAGCGTTGGCGGATATCTGGGCGGGCTTGGCAATCAGGTTCCAATCGCGAATAACGCGCTCAAGCGGCTCCAGAAACGGTATGACTGTAGCCTCGCCCTGAGGGGCCGCTGCCTGTATACGTTCCAGGAGTTGATCTACCAGACCATCTGCCTTCGCCAGTGCCGGCTTTGCACTCAGTTCGAATGCCGACACAATCTCCTCTAAAAGACGAGGAGGAACGTGATCGGTTCCGACTTCTGTGCAGCCCTCGACGGAATCAGTCATTACCTGAAGCATGGCAGTCGACGGCAATCGGTCGAGCCACGCCAGCACTATGTTTTTGAAGACGTTGCGGCGCTCGCTAAGCTCTGCCTCAATCCATTCGGGAGCCGTTATTTCCGAAAACCCGGCTGCGCCTCGGTCTTCGTTCACCAGTTTCCGAACCGATTCCGTGTCGACCCGTTCGACCACATCGCAAAACTTACGCACGCAATAGCACTGTTTCTCGATTGAAGAGGCGATGCCGTCGGAGTCGAATACTGCAGCTAGCAGATTCGCCTGTGCGAGGGCCGGGATCGCCTCGAGCTCAAAGATTTGCGCTGGATTGGCCCGTATCATCGCCAGGCATTCTGCTGCTCGCTTCGGGGATAGTCCTGGCAAGTAAGAAAGCTCAGCGGAAAGCCTCGCCCGCGGATGGGTCAGCTCCGCGCGTGCTTTGGAGAGCATATCCGCGTCGCCCGTTAATGACCGATCTTCCACCAACGCCAGTATCTGGCGGCGAGAATCGCGTGGACTAGCCCCGACGACTACAAATGAGTTAGTTGCAAAAAACTGCGGCGCTTTGTGGTCCGGGGCAGGCGCCTTTGTCGCGGAAGGTTTTGCTGCTGTTAGAGGCTGGGCGGAAGATGTCGCTTGGCTCTGATTTTGCAGCTGTTGATAAGCAGCTGTCGCGCGGGCGAGCACATCAGGGCTTGGGGCCCACTTGCGGTGTGCCCGGATATCTGCCGCACGAATCGACAGTTCGGCGCGCGAAGAGAAAGCAGGGCTCAATACCAATGACAGAACCATGACAGATTCACTGTCTGGAACATATCGGCAAACATCGCAGCGATCCATCGGCTTCCATTTCGAGGCACCGCAGCGAACGCATACGACTTGGGGCGAATCTACGTCTGAACTCGAAACTGATGTCATATTGGCTACCGCTTTGGCTCTACTGCTCAGTACCGCCCCTATGGGGCGCCCGCTTTATTGGACGATTTTTGGTGGCGCAGTTGCGTCAACCAGGTCGACGCCTGAGCAGGAAAGTCGGAAGCATGTGACGAGACGTAGGTCCTCGCGCGGGCCATGTCTGCTTCCATGTATTGATAATGAGAACATCGATTATTGAAGTCGGCAACAAGCGCGTTGAAGCCTTCCACCTCCCTGTGGGACCCCTCATTAATCATCGGACCTAGGGCCGTGAGGCGTGCGTCGAATGCCAGGCAGTAGGCTATTTCGTTCGTGGACAGAGCCAGGTCAGTCCCCGCCTGTGGTTCGGATTCAACAACCGGACCCTGTGGCGGAACAACCGCCGGCTGCGACGGTCGACTAGCGCTGGCTACTGTATTCGCGGCAGTATCTGTCGTACCGCTATTCTGTGAGCTGATCACGCTGAACAGAATCCAGCCGACGATTATGATGCCGAGCAGCCATACCCCCCATCGTCCTCTATCTCTGTCTGGTTTGCCCACCGCCTCTTGGGGCTTTGCCGGCGTAGCGGGTCCCGCACTCGCTCGCACCGGATCGGCCGCATTAGTCGTAGCTTCGCCTTTTGCGAGGGGTACTGGGGGAATGCGAACGTCGGAGACAAGGCTCTCCAGCCCCGCAAACCCTATGCCTTTCACACTTGTTCCAGACCCCACGTATTCCTCGCAGTCCTCAGACGAAACCTATTTTTCGAGATGGTGCCGGACCGCGCGGCGGCGCGCTATCGATTGCCGCTAGAATGCTGGTCTGATCAATCGAACTGCGTCCGGCCTTTCCAGCGAGCCGCGCGCTTTCGCGCACAACAAACGCGACATCAGAGAGGGGCCGGCCAGCCAAAGCAGCCGACACCGGATTTAGATCGATGCCATCAGTAGACACGTTGGCGTATAGTTTCTGGAGAAGGGCAGCGACTTCATCGCGCGAAGGCATGTCAACAAGAACTTCGTGATCGAATCTTCCGCGTCGCTGAATCGCAGGATCAATCATTTCGAAGTGGTTTGTCATCGCGATCACTAGAACATGGCTTTTTATGGCCTCGGGTATCCGGCGTAGAAACTCCGCCACCTCTTCGACGCGATGATGGCTGGAACCCGCACCCATTGCTCGGTCCGCAAGGAAAGCCTCAGCCTCGTCTATTATCAGAACACTCGGCGATTCCTTCATCGCCTTCTCAAATACCTCGGCCACCTTTCTACTTGTCTCGTGGATGTAGGGACTTCCGATACTGGTCGCATCGATGCTAAATGACGGCCACCCCAAGAACTCGACCAAACGATCCACCGCGAAGGTTTTGCCGCACCCCGTGGGGCCATGAAGAATGATCGCGCCCGGAAAATCGATGCCCAGCGCGCGATACCGGTCGGCATGCTGAACAATATCGATGATGTGCTCGCGGAAGAACTGCCCGAGCGCCGGTCGGCCTGCGAGAGTAAAAGGCTCCAGTTTGTGCCCAGCGGCGCCGTCTGTTGCATTCTCCGTGGAGGCCTGCGTCAGACCAGCTTGATGTATTACAGAGGCAAGGTTTGAGCTTCCAAGCCAGCTCAATAGCGAGCTAATCCTCCTTGTTGAGTGAACGGACACCTGAGCGCCGCCGGTAAGCCACCCTCCGAGCACCACATCATCAGGCACGGGTGTGGCAAGTGTGTATGTTGGAAGCAGTCTCGACAATCGCTCGACGTAGATCGCATCTTGCAGCGGACTGACTGAATCGATGGTGCGTGTTTCGCGTAGGCTGGAGGCAAATGCTAACGCTTCACTTTTGGTCCCCGGAGAACGGCTGTCGTTTACAGGAGCCAGCCACTGCTGTGACGCCGAGGTCAGCACGAACAGAGAATCCGCTCCAAACTGAAATGTTTGCCACGACCCCCAATCGATTAGAGATGCATCAGCCCATTTCTGCAACAGTGACGGCTTTACGATCAGCGCTCGCCCCCGAGCTGCCGTTTCAACGATTTGCCAGTCCTCCCCGGATTGGATGGCTAGACGACTGCGAGCTCCGTCAGGAAAACTGAAGCCCAGGGGTAGCCACGTTTCTAGCGGCATCGGTTAGTGCCTCACGAGATTGGAATCGGCCAGCAGGTCGTCGGCGTTTGACGATCCAGCACGCGAAGCGTCGAGAAGGTAGACCACTTGTCGTAGGCGATCCATGTCATCCGCTGCAACGGCCGTCTTTCCTTCCGCAACGTAACCTTCAAACTGCTGCTGATCAGGATAAAGATGCGATTCTCCAGAGCGTCGGTTGAACCGATCTATCACGAACCAATCCTGGCGCCAGAGAATCCCGAAGTTGCGACCTCGAAGCTCGGACAGCTTCATCTCAAACTCGCTCGAATCAGTACGCTCGATTGCACGGCGTGCCGTAGCAAGCAGCGTTTCATACGCCGAGATTTCGGTTGGGCGCGCCAACGCGCGTATTCCCCCTTCAAAGAACTCCACACAAGAATCAAGCTCCAGGCGCCGCATTTCCTTTAAGTGGTCACGATGTATTTGTGCCAGAGTCTTTTTTGCCTCCAATACGCGATCCATTGCCCCCTTTGCCCGCTCCGGATTAGTCTCCTGAGGCTCGATAGTCTCCGCGTCAGCCAACTTGGCGTCGATTTGGGCAAGGCGCTCGTCGCTTATCCGACCAGCGATCTTGTTGACACGTTCACGCATCGCACTGGCATCCTCCTGCACACGGCGGCCAGCGTTTGCGAAATCGATCTGGCCGGCCTGCCGGGAATAGAGGTTACGGCCACCCTGAAAGTTTGCCTGGATGCTCGGTACGGATACCTCAAAGACCACTGTCCCGGAATCCAGGACTTCATATTCACAGACAAGTTCGGCGCCCGCGGGAATGACCCCATCATCGAAGCTGTTACCAGTGATGGTCAGTGTTCCTATGTGCCGATTGTCGCTAATGGGATCTTCGATATCGCCTTCCCACAACTTAAAGCGCAGCATTCCATCACCGCCTGCGCGCAGTGAGCTCGCAGCCTTGAAGCGCTTAACGCCTTTTTTCGGCAAAGGTTCGCCTTCCTTAACAAGAAAATCTAGTGTCGGCCGACCGCCGATCCTATCTAGCACCTCAAAACCCAATGACGAAGACGAGGGGATTGCATCCACGGTCGCGGCAATCCTGGTGATCACTAGTTTTGAGGGCTCACCGACCGATCCGCCTTGAGAATCAAAGAGGAATACCCTGAAAGTGTTATCTCCCGATTTACCAAGGGGGACTTCGACGACGGCGCCGTCTTGGAGCTGAAGCCGCCCTGATGACCAACCAGTATCCAGGCTGTCTAACTGAAACTCGGCGTGCGGAGCCGGCTGTGCGAGCTTGAGGCCTATCTTGGCTTTCCCATCTGGAGTCCGGGCGACGAAGTTGAAGGTCACCTGGATAGCCGAGTGGGTCACCAAGCTACCGCGTGTGGTCTTTCGGCCTCGGCTCTCGGATGCCCAGTCAATGGATTCGGCAAAGAGCGCGGCGCCTTCGGCCACCGCCGTCATTTCATCGACGTCAGTTGACCCGGCTATGCCGAGTTCTCGGCAAACACGATCCCGAAGTGGCTGATATTTGGTGGGCCCGCCGACAAAGGCAATGCGTTCTACGTCTCCGGGTGAAATGCCAGCTTTTGAAAGCGTCGCGCGTGTTGATTCGATCGATTCGTCCACTTTCTCAGCTATAAGGCGATCAAAACCATGCCGATCGAGTGGAACCTCAAGGTAGATTTCGCTTCCGGCTTCATCGCGCAACCGAAGATCACTCTCCGACATGGAAATGACAGCCTCTGGTCTCGATGACAGCTCGATCTTCGCCCGCTCCGCTGCCCAGAGGGAGAGGCGCCAAAGACTCTTATACTTCGGCAGGTCGGCAAAACCATCTGGGAGTGAGAAGTGCTCGTGCAACCAGGGCTTTACGACCCGTTCGAATACTATCAAGTCGAAGTCTCGGCCGCCGCACATCGCGATTCCGCCATGCGAGAGCAGGCTTACTCGGCCCGAAATGCTCTCAGCGATAGCAACGTCCAGGGTACCCCCGCCGAAATCGTATACGACAAAAATGCCGTCAGACTTTCTTTGACGCATCACAGCCATCACAGCTGCGACCGGCTCCTGCATCAAGGCGACCTGCCCAATGCCGGCCGCTTCGGCGGCCGCCATAGTGGCGTCCTTCTGCATTTGATTGAACGCGGCGGGAACCGTAATCACGGTTCCGGTCTGTGGATCGTTGCGAATGGAATCCGGGAGATAGCCAAATAGGACCTTCAAAATCTCTGCCGAACATTGCTCCGGGGTCAGTTCGAGCTTTAGGGATGGAATCTTGAGCAGGGTACTGCTACCCATTAAGCGTTTGAAAAGTGTCGCGGCGTTGTCCGGATCTCTCGCGGCATTCATGTAAGCGCGATGACCCACGTATTTGCCACCGCGCTTCTCGAAGAAGATTGCCGACGGCGTTACGTCATTCTGTTCGGGGCTCTTGATCAGACGTAGAGTTTCACCGTCGTAGACGCATATAGCGCTGTTGGTGGTGCCCAAGTCGATGCCGGCATAGGTCGTCATACGTTGGCTCGCTTAAGCATGATTGTCCCTACGCGACGAACGCCGCTTTCATCCAGAATCACGGGCTCAAGCATTTGATCAACCACAAGACGATCCTCGGGTCCAAAGTCAGCAATGTTCAATGCCGTGGCAGCCATTCCGGGGTCGTAGCTCTGTCCCTCCAGATTGACTAGTTTGAGTGCGACAGTGGCAAGCGTCTCATCGAGACGCTTCTGATAAAAGCGAAGCTGACTCAAGTACCTTGAGGCATCGACCGCCTCGAGCTTCGCAAGAACGCGCTCGAACGTCCGACTGAACCTCCAACTATCGACGACAATGTCAATCAGTGGACCATCGGAAGGGTTGGATATTGGTTCGGTCAGCATGGTGGACTATTTCCTGGGCATCCAGACACTGCGACGCAGTTAGATCTACGCCGGTTGCAGCAAGTCTTTACAGGTACGCCGCAAAAGATGTTTAACGCGGGTGGCGCTATTGCGCTCATGCGAACTGCTCGCGAAGCGAAACGCTGGCAGGAACATTCGCAGATCTGCCGAGTTCCTTGATGTCGTTCCGCTCCTTCCGTTGTTTGTTCGGGTGAAGCTGAAATCAATCGGTAAGAATGGGAGGGATGCTTCGAGCCGCGGGAATGCCAGGCCGGGGCTGAGGCGACAAGCGCAGCGACCTGAAACCCCAAAATGGCCACAACACGTGGATAACGCCAACCTTTCGTCAGACTATCGGCGTACACAACGAACAAAGGCCGACCCCTCCCGACATCTCCCTGGTGGCCAGAATACCCGGCCTCGTGCGCCCCGTCCTACATTATCGGTCATAATGCGACGTTGATTTTCATGCTACGGGCCCTGCTGACGTCGAGGAATCATCGGCGCGCTCGGCTTTTGCACGTCCCCAAAACTCCTCGAGTAGGCGCCTTGCTTCGGCCATTACGGCGGTTCCGTGACCGAAGAGCTGCAGCACCTTCTCCATCGATTGAATGACGATCTCACTTAGCGTGAGCGTGCATGCCCTTTCGTAGTGGTGGCTATGGCGGCTTTGCGTCCCGACGTCCACGATCCAGGCGCGGCGCTCGTCCCAATCAACGTACCGGCTCTGCAGGCTGGACACGTTATTGTGCGCCTCAGCACTTAGCATTGCGTACGTCGCCTCGTACTCGCTTGTCAGGCCCGCGCGACGGAATCGTTCGTCGATATCAAGCTTGTGTACGCCCTTGGCCTGCAGGGCCTTTAACTCTTGAGCGTTCTGACGGCGGCTGGCCACAAGGAGTTCATCCTCGGTCAGAGGCTTTAATACCGGGTTCTTACCTTCGCTGGCACGCTGGAGTAGAGGCTTCCACTTCGATGCATCCGCCGCGGCGAGATGCTCCCAGTAACCAGGGTGATCACCAAGATTTGCGATGTCGGCGTACGCATCCAGCGCGGAGCGGGTGATAAGAGGGATCGCGCCGAAGCGACCGTCCTGGGCCAGCGCAAGGACGTCGCGGGCGTGGTCCATCACGGCCCACAGGAGAAGCACAGCGTAGCGATGCCTAGGGTCGTAAAAGTCGAATCGCAGCCCATTGGCACACCCGCGCTCGGCGCATACCAAGGCTAACTGTAGTAGCTCGGTTAGCTCGTTCACGCTCAACCGCGGGGTCGGGGTCGCCTTCTCGACCATGGGATCAGGGCTGAGAGTGGCCACCTGGGTTCATTTCCATATCCTGCTTTGAGCGGGCCGGCACGTACAGATCAAAATGTCGCAAGGAATGCCGTACGTCCGTTAAACGCGAAACCGACCCCCTGAGGTGGTCCGGGAGGCCTCCAGGTGTCGGAGTTTGGCCAACCCGCGGCAGTAGGCCAAGCGGCTTCTGGGCGAATAGACGGCGCGCTCGATTAATCCGCCACACCGGCTCCCGATGGCCGGTGGCCTTCCCGGCCAGAAACCGCGCGAGATTTCAGCGAGAAGTTCTAATGAACCCCTGGAGGGCCCTCCCTGAAGAATCTTCTAAGCGACCATAGTTCGACCTGTCCGTAGACCACTGCGGCCGCCTCTAAGTTGATATCCGATAAAGCATTTGACCTAAACAGCTCACTTCAGGGCGCGTTCTGGGATTCAAAGCTGCATGCTTCGCTGGCCATTCTCCAAGTCCGATCGGTCAAACACGTCTCTTGCCGAAGGGCGGGTCTCGGATTTGCACAGCCAATGGTTATTGGCGGTAATGGCCGGTTTGCTCAAAAAGCCACCGCCGACCCGTAACCCTACGATACGCGGCACTATTTTGACGCAGTTGATTCGGGAGGCGGCGGAGTTACGCTTCGAGCTTGAGCTCGTTCCCGCCTCACATCTCTTTGACGAGGGCCAGTCACTTCCGAGCTCACGGTATGTGGTATTCAATACCAATCCGACGATCGTGGCTGATCCTGCGCCAACATCAACTGGTGCTGCCCCTCAATCAAGCGAAAGCGCCGAAAACGAAACGCCCGAGTCCGGGCCATCTCCACAGGATCCGATACTGGCCCCGTTTCTGATATTGGGGCGCCGAGACGGCAAATGCCTGATTGCGGCTCCGGACGGCAAGCCACCTGCCACACTATCATTTGATGAGGTAAAACTGCGACTAAGGGGCGCCATCGTTCTACGTATGACGCCTCTGGAGAAGCTCCCACAAGAGCACCCGGAGGAGTTTGGCTGGAAGTGGTTCGCGCGCGCATTCTTTCGCCGCAAAGCGGTCATCCGAGATGTGTTGCTGGGCTCGCTTTTCACGCAGCTGCTGGCTCTGGGCTTCCCCCTGGCAACCCAGGCGATTGTCGACAAGGTTATTCAGAACCAAGCAATCAGCACGCTGATTGCTCTGGGCATCGGCATAGGGCTGATGGCCCTGTTCACCGCTGGCCTCACCGCCCTGCGCCAGAAGTTTCTGCTACGCCTGGCCAATCTTGTGGATGCGGAGCTTGCCGCCGAGATTGTCTTGCACCTGTTGCGGCTGCCTATCCGATATTTTGAGCACCGGGCCACTGGGGTCATCATCAATAGGCTGCATGGCGTGGAGCGGGTTCGGGAGTTTTTCGCCGGCACCTTCACCCTCGTCGCGCTCGAGCTGCCATTCTCCTCAATATTTCTGGTGTTGATGTTCACCTACAGTTGGCAGTTGTCATTGATTGCGCTGTGCTTCTTGGTGCTGATGCTATCAGCGAGTTTCGTTATAGGCCCGCGGTTGCGATCGCACATCAATCGACAGAGTTTGCTGGCGGCCAAGGTCCAGGGGTATCTGACCGAGCATGTGGCAGCGACCGAGACTATCAAATCATTGCAAATGGAGACCGAGGTTGCTGGTCGGTACCAGGAACTCAATAACAACTATCTGGTGTCGGCGCGCGAGACCAAGGAACTGGCCAACGGCTACTCGGTGTATATGTCGCTGATGGAGCAGCTGATGAATGCGACGGTCATCTGCGTTGGGGCATATCTTGCCATGACGACCACCACGCTCACGATTGGCATGCTGGTCGCCTTTCAAATGTTCGCGCAGCGGGTAACCCAGCCGCTGCTGCGATTGTCAGGTGCCTGGCAGGAGCTGCAACAGGTGCGGGTGTCGGTTGCCATGCTCGGCGACATGATGAACGCAATACCGGAGCGCTATTCAGCCATTGCTACGTCCACAGGACCGTCAGAGGGCAAGCTCGAGGTCACCGGTCTGTCGTTTCGATATGCCCAGGATCGGCCGCCGCTCTACAAGGATCTGTCGTTCACCGTTACACCCGGAGCTGTGACTCTGATCACCGGGCCCTCTGGCTCAGGGAAGAGCACGCTTGCGAAGATTCTGCTGGGCCTGTATCCGGATTACGAGGGCATCGTCAAAGTCGATGGCCGAGATACCCGGTCGATGACCGCGAATGAGATCCGTCGTTTCTTTGGTGTTGTGCCTCAAGAGACTGTCCTCTTCAGTGGCACAATCTTGGAAAACCTCCTGAGCGGCGCGCCCGGTTCCACTCTCGAGATGGCCTCGCACGCCTGCCGAATGGCCGGCATCCACGACGCCATTATCAATATGCCTCAGGGGTATCTGACCGAGCTCGGAGAGCGAGGCGTTGGACTATCAGGGGGTCAGCGGCAGCGTGTCGGTATCGCCCGTGCTCTGCTGAAGCGGCCGAAGGTGCTGATTTTCGATGAATCAACAAGTGGCCTGGATGAGGTAGCGGCTCACAAGATTGCCCAGACGGTGAACGAAATGCGGGGCAAAGTAACCGTGCTTTTCATCGCGCACCGCATACCAGAGCCCCTGCGGCATGACGGGCACCTCGACTTGGCAAAGCACGCCGGCGCGTAGCGCTACTGCGTGTCCGCAGCCGCGGCTGGCTGCCTGGGATCTGGCCTATCTTCGGAGATGAAACTTGCCTTCATAAGCTTGGCCCAGGCCTGTAACCCGCCGAAGCGCTCCTCTTCGAGCGCGCGCTGTTGATATTCTCGGGACAGCTCTGCCTGGACCACATCCATGCGGGTTCCTAGTCCACGCTCGGCCAGGGCGCGCTGCCGGGCGACTTCGGTCTTTGCGAGTTCCAGCTGATCCGCGAGGGCGGTTTCGCGCTTGAGGGCGGTGGTGTAATCATCGTAGGCCGAACGAGCTTCTTCCCAGGCAGAAATCACCGTCTGACGGTAATCCATCACCACCGCCTTGAGCTCGGTATTGGCAGCATCAGACTGTGCCTTGAGGCCAAACCAATCGAGCAATGGGATTGTGAGGCCGGTGCTGACGTTAGCGACATTGGCCACACCGCGGGTGCCGCCGTAGGTGTCAAGGCTGCCCGCGTTGAAGATGATGCTGCCGCCTAAGGTGAACTGAGGGTAGAGGCTCGCCTTGGCAATACGGGCTTGGGCGGAAGCCAAGCTGACCAGCTCTTCGGCGGCGCGCACATCAGGCCGCAGGCGCAGCGCATTAGCTTGGATGCGAGATACCGCGGGGATCAACAGCTCCGGATAGGCGCCCGCCTGCTGTTCTCCCGGGAGTGCAAGTTCTGGATCCCCCACTAAGGCAGCTATCCGGGAGGCCATCTGGTTGCGCTGGCCTTCGGCGGTGTAGCGCTGCTCGACGATCGAGAGCTTTTGGGTGAGCGCCTTATCGATGTCTGCCTGGGTGGCGCCGCCTTTATCTCGAGTTTGTGATTCAAGCGCCTCGAGCTCTTCAAACGCCGCTTCCGATGTGCGATAGCTTTCAATGTCCCGCCCCAATCCGCGCCAGGCGGCGTAATCCTTGACGAGCTCCGAAGTCACAGCGACCTTGGCCGCCGCCAGCTGCCAGTAGGCTTGATTGGACTTCGCGCGGCCTTGCGCGAACATCCCGGAGGCTTTGCCAAAGAGCGGCACTTCCCATGACACGTTGAAGGATTTGGTATTTGTGCCAGATAGCCCTTCGGGGAAGGAGAAGGAGGGGTAGCCTTTCTGCGCGTATTCGAGTGTATGGGTGCCCTGGTATTGATCCTGCAGGTTCGTCTTGGGTGTGAGCGACCACACTGTCGAGTGCGACACACCATTGGCCTCATCCAATCGAAGAGCGGCTGCCTGTACCGAGAAGTTGCCGTAAAGCGCCTTTCGGGCCAACTCGTCCAATAGAGGGTCATCAATCCGGCGCCACCAGGTTCGGGTGGTGGCTTCTTCACTTGTAGGTGCAGCCAGGCTTTGCAGCCGGCCCTTCAATATCGGAGCTGGAGCGCTACGGCAGCCGACAAGGAAAAGGACCAGCAACCCCACCGGGGTGAGGAATCCGTGCCGGGTACGAGCGGGATGCTCCTTGGGGCTTAGTAGGGACTTTCGCATTGAGCACGCTTGGTGTTCTACGGGACCAGGTGTAGATGGCGTGCTTTATAGAACCTACTTCTTTGCTAAATAGAGGCGGCTACACCCCTGACGCAGCTATTCTGTGGATTCCACCGTGGTCTCATTTCTACCTATTCATCGAGCCTTCCTGGCACTCATTCTGGCCCTGCTGTCAGCCTTTGTGTTGTGGGCCTGCTTTGGCAAACTCGACATCGTAGCGATTGCCACCGGCAAGCTGGTCCCGCAGAGCTTTGTTAAGGTGAGTCAGCCGGTTGAGGCAGGCGCGGTAAAGAAGATCTTTGTTCACGATGGTGAGCACGTTATCGCTGGTCAACCTCTGGTTGAAATGGATTCCGCGTACGCCCTTGCCGATGTAGCCTCCGAGCAGGCTGAGGCCGCCGCGCAGACCCTCAAGCTTGAGCGCATCACGGCGGAGCTCACTAATAAGCCATTCGCTCGGCATGTTGCCCAGAGCGCCATCGAGATCGCAGTGGAATCCGAGTATCGATTACGTCGCGCAGCTTATGCCGCGGCAGTACGCGATGCCGACTTTGCTATTGCCAAGGCAACGGAGGATTACTCGGCAGCGCAAGCGCGCCTCGAAAAACTGCGAACCACCAGCAGTTTGACGGCAGAGCAAGCATCCATTCACTCCGATCTTCAGCGCGCGGAGCTGGTATCGCGTTCCGTGGCACTTGAGAAGCTTACCGCCAACGCGGATCAGCAGGGAGAGCTTGCCATGCAATACAAGGCCACCGAATCTGCCAAGTTTGCACTGGCGCAAGCACACGAGGCGCGTAAGAAGGTAGATACGGAGTATCGCAAGGCCTTGGCGCTTGACCAATCAGAGGCCCAGGCGGCGCTCGACAAGGCTGAGATCGAGCTCGCAAAACGCGCCCACCGGCAGGACGAGTTGACTCTTCGGGCGCCGGCTGCGGGCATTGTGACGGGTCTTGCGGTCAAAACTGAAGGCCAGGTGATGCAAGCCGGAGGCACCGTCCTCTCTATTGTCCCTGACGACTCGTCACTCATCTTCGAGGGGTGGCTCAAGAATGAGGATGCACCTTTCGTTACCCCCGGTATGGCCGCCAAGACGAAGTTAGTGGCCTATCCCTTTCAGAAATATGGCTGGATTGCAGGGGAGGTGACTTGGTTGGGTGCTAACTCAGAGGTGCCAGAGTCAATGAAAAATGCAGCAGGCGACCCTCTTTACTACCCAGTGCGAGTGAAGCTAGGTCGCCAGGATCTTTCGAAAGGTGGAGAAACCTTTGACGTAAAGGTTGGAATGCAGGGCGAGTCCGATATTAAGCTTGGGAATCGTACGCTTCTAGACTATCTCCTGTCGTCGGTAAAAACCGTGGGCTCCGAAGCTCTGAGAGAAAAGTGAAGCCGGAGCTATCTATTGCACCTTCTTATTGACTAGCCGTTGCGTAGGCCGCTACTACTTGCTGCGGCTTTTGCCTGCGTCCCAAACACGCAAACCGGTGCGGCATTTAGAACTTGCCGAACGCAGACAATAAGAAAGATTGGCTGTGTTGCAAAGTCCGTGTCATTACGATTGTCCGCCAAAAGAAATAAGCAGAGCAGAATCACCTTGAAGTGTGCGAGGTCGCGAAGATTTGCTGCCCTTCACGCATTAGCTTCAGCGCTTCGCCGCGCTTCGTAAGAATACCGCTCATCTAAGTTCAACCTCTGATACCTATAGACTAAAGATTTGTTTGTCGTCGCCAGAGGCCGCCGTGCATCGATTGTACCCCTACGTTATTTGCTTCTTGCTCGTTGCCGGAGTCGGCGTAGGGTATATCTGTTATCGATCCGAGCATGCTATTTTGCGCCACACCGCCGCGCCAGTTGTTGTAACTACTCGCGCACTTGAGCCAGTACTTGCAGACCTTCTATCTCCTCAAGAAAGTCGAACTCCAGCTTTTCTGCATCAGGCACTTTGCTTGGATACAGCGCGGACTATTCGTACACCCGACAAGTACACATTATATCACTCATGTATTCAGGCATTTCAGTCCGGACTGTTTCGTGAACATTTTGTCTCCTCAAAAGAGGAAACCTCCGATGAGATCTCTTATCTGGGCGCCCCAAGTGTCTGCATTGCGCGCGATGCATTGCAGGCGCGGTTCCCTGCATTGTCAGAAGCCCCTAAAGGATCCTTAGTAATCAATCCTAATGTCTTGTACATGAGCAGTCACTCGCGTCAATCTAGTGTCTATCTTCACTTGCGCTTTTTACGTGATTGCTTAGCGGATTTCGAAGTAACTCTTATTGATAGGTGATAGATGCCGATAACTCTTTCCAGCACAGCGCAGGCTTGGCTCCAACAGCAACTTCCTCTTTCGAACACTCTGGTCGACGCGTTAATCAGCGTGGCCGGATATTCTTCTACTGCATGTGATGCAATCGAGTATGCCGCTGCCCACAATATCCATATCCACACAACCGACGATTTCCCTTCGTGGGTAACGGCGCTGTATGCAGCACCTAATCCCGCAGATCCTAACAAATCTACGCTCGGTGATAATCCGCCAGGACTCTGGCTTAGCACCGCAACACTCCAGGGTCTGAACTCGACGGCAGTATCACTAAGCGGCCTTTTGGAAGCCATGACTCACGAGATTACCCACGCCGAAACAGAACCCTCTGGCACCTATGCCGCTGCGCAGAGTGCTGGAATGGCTGGATCTGAGTCTTCTTATATTATCTTTGCCGCTAGCCAAGAAGCTTCTGGGTGGGAAGCTGAATATGCAGTTGCGCAGCAACTGCAGCAAGCCGGCAAAGTTTCTGTGAACTACACGCCGCTTGTAGCGCACGAGTTTGGCTTTGGAGATCTTTCCGCAACCCCCGAGCAGGCCTATGCGTCGATAGTGAATCAAATCATCACGTCGTCAACCAGTGAGGGAACTCTTTATTATGATCAAGCCGTAAAACAATGGGCTGCGGCGCAGTTGGGAAAGCAAACCAATGGTTTATATTCAAATAGCCTAGAAGTTTCGCTGACCAACACCTTTACAGCCACCCCGAGTCAGTCCGGACTCTCCCTCACATTACCAGATGTCAACGCGCAGGGTACTTACTCAGGTGAGATTGATGCGGCTGGCAATCTATCGTGGATGTACACAGCAAATAACGGAGACGTTTGGCAAAGTAATAGTTTGCAGGTTGTTTACGCGTCCCCCTCTTCGCCCGCCGCCTATTTAACACAGGAGTCCGGTTATCTAGGGGAAAGTTCCACCGATGCTTCTGGATTTTTTGTTGCTAACGCCTCTTTTGATTGGGCGCCTGATCCTCAAGCTATTGCCGGGCCTCCAAACTCTCAAGGCTTCCTTGAAAATGGCGCCGCTACTGCAGTAACACTGAATGCTGCTGGTGGCGATAAGCTCCTAAGTTTGACGCAAGGCGCAAATATTGGATTTGGTTCGGCTGTAGACCCAGGAGTTTTAACGTTTTCCCAAGATACAAATACCGGGTACGCTGAACTAACAACCGATTTTGGCGACAGCATCGAAGCGCCCAGTTGGACAGGTGTGACAGCTACCACGGAAAACGGGAATGTTAACTTGGCTGCTGCGGCGGCTATCGCCCAGAGTGGGGGTACGGCCGAGGTGTCTGTAAGTTCCGCGGTGACGCTGACGGGAAATGGAACTACTACGTATTTTGCGCAAGCCGGAGACACCATATCCGATCCCAACCTTCAAGGCACATTACAGCTCCCGTTTCAGCTTGCCAGTTGTACGGGAGATCCGGCCACTGGGAGCATGATGTTCACCGGAACCAATGGCCAGACTGTGACGGTGTTGAACTGGTTTGTCCCGGGAAATGTTCCGATGCAGGGTGGAGTCGTTGACTCTACCGGTAATATTCTTTCCGCTTATGGGGCGACATATGAGGCGACTTGGCAGACGGCAACAGCTGACAATCAAACTCTCGTTGGGTTCAGTGGGTTCGACAATCATCTGTCGGCAGGCAACTATTCAAACGTCACGTTGATTGGACCTACTGGCCCGGGCTCGACAACAACATTCTCCCCTAACGGCAACAACACCCTCGTCACCGGTTACGGGACGGTAAACGGCCCTCCGGCCGGGGGATCGTTTACAGTCAGCGGTGATGTGTCGCTATTCCTATCCCACGAGTTCGTTCCTTTAGGCATAGAGGACGCCACCATCGGCCAGAGTGGCTCTGACATGGTACTGAGTTGGGCATCAAACAGCAGTCAGGTGGTTATTCAAGATGGATTTGCTGGCTCACCTGTTACCGTGCAGGACAACGGGTTTTTGTTTTCGTTTTCCTACAGCACCGACCAACTTATTGAGAACTCGTATCTTCGAGCCGCGTATGCGGAGGGTGCATCCTACGAGTGGGACGGCCTTGTATTTCCGAACGGAGATACATACCAGCTTCCCTTGGCCTCGTCTTCTCTTGATTCCTCTCCGGTCTACGGTGACCCGACGCCAATACCTGTGGGCGATAGCCCGCCGTTTTACTTGAGCAGTGAGGGGCTCACGACTACCTATGCGCCGCTCAGCGATGACTCTACGGTATCAAGCGTAACCATTGCCGGAGTGCTACAGAGTCAAACTTTTACACTCCAGGACGGCGTGATTGTCAAAGGATCATTGGGACCTGGTGCACAGGTGAATATCTACGGCATCGCGGGATTGCTCGGCACTTTTGCGCCCTCTACTACGCCGCCTTCGATCGTCGACCCGATTACGGGTATCACAATACAAGCCGGCCTGACTTCGAGTGGTTCTTTACAAGTAACCACCATCGCCTCCGATGGTTCCAATGTGACGACTTCGCAAAATAGCGCCGGTCAAACCCTGTCGACGAAGACTAGTGCAGCGGGATTGACAGTGTACTCGACTGTCGCGCAGCCCAATGGTAACTCAACCACCCAATATTTCGCTCCGGATGGCGTGACTGTTCTTTCGACGCGAAATCAAATAACGAATGGCAGTTACACCCTGACTACTGTTGCCAGCGACGGAACAATCTTTGTCAGTCACTACAGCCCGGGTGGGGTTCTGACTGAGCAAGACATATCGGAGCCTCAAGACACATCGCCGATTAAGCTATTTTTCTCTCCAGGCCAAGTGGCCTCGATTACGCTGCCTACCTCTGATACGTTGCTCTCCACGATCACTAATGCGGACGGATCAAAAACAGCAACCGTGCGGCATGCCAATGGCTCGACCTCTGTCATTGCCAGCTACCCCACCGGAACAGGCAGCATACTGAATCTGGATTCGAGCGGTAACCGCACTAGCGGCTTTGTCATTTGGGGCGGCGCGTCCAGCACCTATTCTTACAACTCTACTGGAGCTTTTATAGCGTTCTGCACCGCGACAAGCGGCAGAATCACCACAACTGATGTTGGGCAGCCGGGAGGGACCTACTCTGAAGCCGATTACGATTCAGGCATGGCGGTTCTGATGAATGCCACCGGGATAGACAACGGTCAAGGTACCGCTACGTGGATTCAGTCTGGTACTCAAGACATTAATGAAGAGGACTTCGCACCTAATGGCGATGTCACCTATCTCACCTACGATTCGACTGGGCGCCTCACGAGTAAGCAGATATGCAATGCAGCCGGCTATGCAACCTATGAGTACCAACTAAATGGTGACAACTCATCGTATACAAGCTGGTCCACCGACTCCGGTGTGAGCATAGAAACGAAATACGTAGATGCGCAGGGCATCCTCACTGATTATCGGTACACCGCGGGCGGGGCACTAGCTAGCACCACCACAACCCAGCTTGATGGCAGCTACGTCGTGACGTTTGCGGATGGTGCGGAGTTAACGAGTACACCCACTCAAGGTGGGGGCCAGACGCTCACCGTAGCAGATGCCGGCCGCGACTGGGCGATACTGACTTTGGATGCCTCCGGCAATCTCATAGCAGGCAGCGCTCAATCGGCTTCCGGTAGTGGGCAGCTAACGGAAACAGATACGGCAACCGGGGTCGAGACGTTTTATCAATGGAACACGGATGGTTCATTTTCGCAGAGCAACACCGCCATACCTCCGCGCAGTGTGACTATCAATGCAAACGGATCACTTACCACAGCCACAGGCTTTGCAGAAGAATCTGGCTATATCACGGAGACACGCTCATCAACAGGGGTGCTGCTCTCAGATAGCGCGGTCTACGGCAGTATTACCGTGTCGCGCGCCTACCAGACTGATGGGGCAACGCAGACCACCCTGAGCGATGATCTCGGTGAGACCGCCACGTTCACGACTGATGGTAGCGGTAATCTTATTTCAGCTTCTCAAACTACATCTGCCTTTCAAAATGGCAGCTGGACGGATGCGAACGGGGTGCCCTATCAAGCGAGCTGGACCGCCAATGGCTTTACGCTGACGCAGGGCGTCAGCGGCTCACAAACCTCCATCGTCATCAGCACCAACGGGACTGCAGCCTTAGAGAGCTTGGTTGCGCAAGGCCCTACTTGGAAAATCGATAATCCTGTTGGATATCCAAGCGGATCCTATGAAGTCGGGCAGAGCGGCGTTAATCCCGGAGCACCTGGTAGCACAGTACAATACTTTAACTCAAGCAATGTGCTGCTGGCCTCAACTACGATTTCTTCGACCGGCGAAGCGGTAACTAATACTTACAATGCAGCGGGAGCGGCGCTCAATCAGAGTCAGCGCTGGATGGATGGCTCTGTCGAGCTCACGACCTACAACTCTGACGGATCGACAACCACAGCTTTCACTGATGCGGCCGGAGATACCGCCACCGCTATAGTTGCCGCGAACGGTACCCCCTTGTCGGGATCCTTTACGGCGCACACCGGGGCTTCTGCCAACTCGGCGGGAGTGCTCTCGAATAGTTCGGAAACGGATTCGAGTGGAAACATAACCACCCGTACCTGGTACGCCAACGGCGGGTATACCTCGGTAACTGAGACCCCCGCGGCGGCGCTGGTAGGCACTATTAACCTAAATGCTGCGGGTGATTTGCAGGTTAGCACTTATAACTCAGACGGATCAGTGTTGACGGGGTTTAGAGATTCAAACGGCGATACTTCTGCAGTACTGGTGAGCAATACAGGTGCGGTGGAGTCGGAATACACGAGCAACACAGAAATCGGGTTTTCGACTAACACCGATGTAAGCATCGGCGGCGAGGTTTCTGTTCGCGACTGGGGTGTATATTTCCAGGAGTTTTCAAGCGTACCCGGCGCCGCGGCTTCAGCAACCACCAGTCTTGGAGTGTTGCAGGAGAATGACGCAGGATCCGGCATCCTTGGAACTGCTGGCGCATACAGTTCGAGTTCTTCGAATCCAACCTCCCTGGAGCCGTATTATCAGGCCCCCGGGTCGTCAACAGCGTCAACAACCAACACGAATGGTTACAGTGGGCAAGCCACGGCGGTCAACGCTACGGGCCAGGTGGCCGGATTTCTGACTGAAAACGGCACTGTATCTCCCTTCATCTCAGCCGCTAATGACGGCACGATCAGAGTACTGGGCAACACACCCGGTGGTGTGTCCGGCAAAGTCTTCAGCATTAACGACTCTGGCATTGCGGTCGGTGAAATCACATTAACGAATGGCCAAACCGAAGCTACTATGACTACGGTTCACGGAGGTCTTCTTGTCGGACTGGGCGCCCCTGGCTCCGATTCAGTCGAAGCTGACTTCATAGACGACGGCGGAAACGTGATTCTGTCAGACACCACCGCCAATCGGTACTACTTGTACTCGGCCGGGGTAGTAAATGCGGTGGAGAGCGCATATACCCCGAACAATGCGCCGGGAAGCGGCGAGGTGTCGACTTTCTACGAGTACGGCGCTACCGATGAGACGATCAGCGGGCACAATGCCATTCTGGCCGGCGGTGTAGGCCCTGCGATATTCAACTTCAATCTTGGCGACGGCCAGGAAGTGATCGCCACAACCGGAAGTCAATCTGGCTCCGACGTGCTGGACATGGGGAACTCCTTTGCCAACACGACGCTCGAAGCCGATAGGCTTGGTAACGCCTTGCGTATCTCCGATTCTAGTGGCGACTGCGTCGTCGTGAACTCATGGTTCTCCGGCGCCAACCAGTTGTCACTGGAGTTGCCAAACGGACAGACGATCTCCGCGAGTACGTTGAACTCTCATCTGACTGGGACCCAGCCCGCCCCCTATCAGCTTCTTGCCGGCTGACCGACAACGGACGGGCGGCGCCTGAAAAAGGGCTTTTGGTTTCGCAGGCCGGCGGCCGCCGTTGTGATCAACGGTTGGCCCCGCAGTGAGAGGGACATCGGATCGGGTTGGTCTGTCTTCATTTCCACATTCCTCTTTGAGATGTGCCTACCTTCCGGACAGTTGAGTCTCCGCAAATGGCGCCATTAATGGTCAAATCACCACCTGTGCAAAGGGGTCGCCTGATAACCTCACAGGTAAGGTGGATCGAGGTTTGGCCAACCTGCCGCGGCAAGCCAAGGGGCTTAGGGCAAATAGGCGTCGCATCCGAGTAATCCACCAGATCGGCTCATTGATGGCCGGTGGCCGTCCGGCCACGAACCGCGCTCTGCCAAGTGCCAGCACGCAGGCGCTCATTGACGAGAATGCTCGTCGAGGAGTGCGCTGTGGCTTGCGTCTATGTCGTTGTCGCCTTGGAGGCCTGCGAGCCGCACACCCTGATGCCGCTTGGGGTCTTCGACTGCGAATCGCGCGCCCAGGCATTCGTCGACCAGGTGCCACCGGCGCATCGGTTCTGTGTTGGTATCCAGCGCTGGTGGATCAACCAACCCACCAGCGATCCTCTTTGGAGGGGCTCAGCCTTGAAGCCTCGTCAGAGGGTGTCCACCACCCTCAATGAGGGTGCACCTGGTACTGCCCTGGCGCTAGATCCTGCCTATCGGCGATTTCGAGCAAAGATCCTGCATGCTCCTGGCGGCGGTGGCGATGCCCTCCTCGAGGATGGGTGATGACATGCCTGCCCCTGTGACGCACCCGCCACTTCTGGCGCACCCCTTTGGGCGAGCTGACTTAACCCGCCCAAATCCAGTCGCCAGATTGCTTGAGAGTCGACACTACGAGAGTGCCAGGTGCGCGGCCGTATCGAATATGCGAGGCCCCTCAATGCTCACACCTGCGTTGCCGGCCAGACTCTAGTGCAATGTCAGATGAAGCCCCATCGCTCGTATCCGATAGTCCGCGCTACAGCCGCAAGAGCTATCTGGCGAAACCGGCCTACCGAAAGCTCGACCTTGTGAGCACCATCACGGCGGGCGAAGACGCGGCCATCAAGCTCATCGCACAGGTTCGATGGGGTGAGAGCTGGAAGGATACTCAGACTTGCCCCAAGTGCGGCACGATTGCCTCGCACTACAAATACAAATCATACTGGCGCTGGACTTGCCGCGAGAGCGCCTGCGCCCGGCAGTTCACAGTGTTTTCAGGCACTCGCTTGCATGGCACCAAGATTCCCGCGCACAAGCTATTGAGCATTTTCCATCACTTTGTCGAGGCCAAGGATTCGATGAGCGCGCGCGAGATGGCGGGGCTGCATAATCTTGAGCACCAGACAATGCATGTGCTGCTCCTAAAGATCCGAGAGGCACTGGCGGATTCGATGCGCGCCGAGCCGCCGCTAACCGGTTTCATTCAGGCCGACGCCGCCTACTTCATCAAGTATGTGCGACCGGGCAACGTTGGCACCGGGGCCTCCGATGCGGCCAAGCAGGATCAGAAGAATGCGGGTGTTAACGAGAATGGCAAGGTGGCGAAAAAGAGGACCGTTGGCCCCAACATGCATGCGCTCGTTGTCTTCGTTCAAATGGGCTTACAAGGTGAGCGGCGCTACAAGGTCGCCAAGATCAAAACTGAAACGCAGGTTGATATGCGTGCGCTCGGGCCGCTCTATTGCACGGCAGATTCGGTGCTGGTGACCGACCAGGCTGATGCCTACCTTGATTTTGCCTGGCAGTTCAGCAATCACGAGCGGGTCAACCACAGCCGCCAGTTCGTCAATGCCGAGGGCATGCACACCAATCTTGCCGAAGGTTTCTTCTCCTGCATTCGCCGTGCCCAAGCGGGTGCTTGGCATCGCATGAGCATTCAGCACTTGGAATACTACGGCTGGGAGATAGCCTGGCGGCAAACCATGGTGGGCTCTGCGAACGATGTGCAACTCCACGATCTGCTCCAACGCCTCTTGCAGTCAGGTCGACCGACTCGTTTTGTCGATTACTGGAGCAAGCGCGCTCCTCACGATCGCCCGGATCCCGCCGATGTGGGCGCTGCGGTGGAAGTTTCCGTCAGCGATATCGCACGAAAGATGGGGCGGCCTCGCAAGGACTCGCTGCCCGCGGTAACTCGCGCACAGATTGCCGCGCAGATCGAAGCTCAAGCTGGCTCAACTTCAAAGCCTCAGAAGACATAGATGAGGCCGGCGCGCGAGCCACGCTCGGATTGATGCGCCATCGTTGTTTGCGGATATCAGGGCCTGAATGCTCTCGCTCCAGGAGCCCTGTTTTTCTCAAAGCCGCGGCGCGATTCTTGATGGTGTGATGCAGGCGCCGCCGCTGGCGAGGCGTGAGCACCAGGCAATGCTGCGCGACAATGCGTTGAACGATGTCCGCAACACTGAGCCACGAGCCCTTCACTGACAGGGCCCGCAGGACACCATTTCGTATCGCCCCGCGCGGAAGCAGACCCATGACGGGGCGAGTGCGGATTGGGTTTAGCTCCTCGGGCACGAAGTTCGCGCCCAAGAGCGCAAGCAGCCCCGTGACGTGCTCGATGCCGGCCTGCGCCTGCTCGGGCGAGATCAATGGCGCCTCGCGGGTCTTGGATTTGGCCACCTCACCAGCCAGGCGCTGATACAACCGCACCAGATGGCGTGAGAGCTGGGTGGTTTGGATTGGGAGGGCACAGCCGGCGGCGGTCTGGGTCTTCATAACCCAGTGTGTGAACCGGTTTTATGCTGCCCGTATCTTCCAAGGCGTAGGGCGCAGTCGCCAATGAAGGGCGCCCGTACGTGAGTTCTTCTGCGTGATCTCGAGCACTCCGCGCCGCTCGAATCTACGCAGTGCCATGGCAACCGATGAGGCGAAGTCCTCGCGCTCCGTCACAGTGGGAAGCTCCACGGAGCAGCGTGTGGCGACGATGCCGGCCAGTTCAGGGGTGCTGATGCCGGGGCGCTCCTTGAGCGTTCTGAGCGTCTCTGCGGTGATCTTGCCCTTGGCCAGGCGGTAGGGCCGCGGCGGCCGCCGGGCGCGCTTTGGCGGCTTCCAGGACGGCTCCACAACAGTAATCGCGAAATCGAGCGCTCGCAGTTCTTCTTCGACGGTGCGAACTCGAGCCTGCAACTGTTCACGCTCGTAGGCCAAGGCGTTGCGTTTTCGCGTGAGTTTTAGCGGTATTCGAGCGGCCATAACTGGCCTTTTACAGGCTCTTTCGACGTCGTACTATCCTCGTTTGTGGAGTTCTCTAACGCGCCCTTGTGGACTTCTCTAACGGGGTTACTGGAGTTCTCTAACGACCTACGAGTTCTGGATTTATCTAAGTAATGCCGGCTCCAACGAATGTTAGGGAAACTCTGATTTACCCATCGTAGTTGATGCAAAATCGCTCCACGGAGGATTGCGATGAAGCAGCAGACGCTGACGGGATTTGAGAAGTACGGTAAGACGA
>Ga0302324_100000937_pt1 | contig 73095 bp, 55 predicted proteins | sample Palsa_T0_1_FD_201949 | JGI IMG/M metagenome (GOLD analysis project Ga0302324, IMG submission 201949) | Peat permafrost microbial communities from Stordalen Mire near Abisko, Sweden - Palsa_T0_1 | ecosystem: Environmental > Terrestrial > Soil > Palsa > Peat permafrost | place: Sweden: Abisko...
AGGCAAGCTGTACAATGGCGGCAATGGCGGCCGCATTACGCTCAACCAGGCATGGCGCTTGGTACAGCAAATCGAGGGCGTGACTATTCCGGCGACTTACGGTCCTCCGCGCGCCGGCGACGTGCACGATTCGCAGGCTGATGTCACTTCCGCCGCCGCCGAGCTGGGCCACGCACCGCGCTTCTCCTTCGAAGAGGGATTACGGCTCACACTGCAATGGTACAAAGCGCAACAGACCGGGTAACTCTGACGGGCGAGCCGCTGTATCTCCGCGGCATCCGGCTATATGGCGCCGGCGCGTTCTTCGAGTGTCACGAAGTCTTGGAAGAACTGTGGACCCCGATGCAAGGCCCGCACCGTCTCTTCCTGCAGGCCCTGATTCACTTTGCCGTGGCCTTCTATCATCAGCAGCGCCGGAATCCGTTGGGCGCCGAGCGGCAGTTGCGCAAAGCCCTGCGCAAGATCGAGCGCTATCTCCCGCTTTACGAAGGCGTGGATACGGCCACACTTCACCGCGAAGGCCACGCGTGCCTGCGGAGCATCCTGGCGGGCGAGACGCCTGCGCCGCCGCGCATGTTAATGCAAGGCTTTTTCGATTGCTGACTCGGCCACCGGCGCCATCAATTCGTAGCCTTTCAAGTTAGGATGCAGCCCGTCGTCCGAGTAACCCTCGCGTAACATGCCCTTGTCATCGACGGTCGCCGTGTAGTAATCGGCAAACACGGCGTGTACCTTGCCCGCATACTCCCGCAGCCACGCGTTCAGTTTCAGGATATCCGCCGGCGGGCGCGCCACTGTCTGCTTGTTCTTCGTGTAATCGCTAATCGGAGTCAGCGAGCACAGGATTACCTTGATGCCGTGGGCCTGCGCCAACTCCGTCATCGCCTGGAAATTCTCCTCGATCATGGTGATGGTCTCCGGTCCGGTATTCCGCGAAATATCGTTGGTCCCGGCCAGGATAATCAGCGCGGCGGGCTTCAGGTCGATCACGTCCGGATACATGCGCACCAGCATCTGCGGGGTCGTCTGGCCGCCGATACCCCTATTGACATAGGCCTTGTCCGGAAAGGATTGGCCGAGCTTCCAACCGTCCGTAATGGAGTCGCCCAGAAACACGACGCGGCGCGGACCGGCAGGCAGACCCTTTACCCGCTCGTTGTCCTGATGATAGCGGCCCAGCTGACTCCAGTCCTGCAGTTGGTCGGCCAGGCTGTGCGCGAAGCCCGCCAGGCAGCAGTTGGCCTTGGGCGGATTGTAATCCTCCACCAGTTGGCATCGGGCGGCGGCCGGCCACAGCAGCAGCGGGATCACGAAGGATGTGACGTTTCGAGACATGCATTCTCCTTGGGCTTACGCAGCCAAGCATAACCCACTGCGCCGACGATCCCCAACAGTGCGGCGCTCCCGAAGTAGAGCTTCCGAATGCCCAACTGCTGCGCCACCGGGCCGGCCACAAACATGGCCAGCACTTGTGACATGGCCAGCAGTGACATCAGGCTGCTCATCACCCGGCCCAGCAAAGCGTGCGGCGTCTCCTGCTGTAACAGTGTCTGCGAGGGCACCATGATAAATGCGGGGCAGAACCCCAGCCCCAGCATGCCGATGGCGGTGGTGGCGATTTTGTCGAATGAGGCGGTGACAAGCACCGCCACTCCCATTCCGCCAAGTCCGTAGATCACTAGAAACTGCTGCGGAACCCGGGATGCCACGCGATGCAGGAATTGCGTGCCGATAATCATCCCGGCGCCGATCAGCGAGTTCAGTGTTCCGAACAGGGCCGCGTTCGAAAGCAGCACGTCGCGCACGTAAACGGAGAGCAGGGCGCCGAAGCAGCGCACCGCGAACATGCCTGCGGTCATCGCCAGAATCACGAACGAGATGGCAGCATGCGTGAAAATGAAGCTGAATCCCTGGCGCATGGAAGACAGTACGGAACTGGCCGCCGCGCCCGGCGAGGGTACCCGGTGAATGGCGAGAGTCATCACTATGGAGGCCGAGAAGAAGAAGCTGAAACCGTCGAAAAGGAAGCAGGCGTTGGCGCCGAACCATTGCACCAGCAGGCCAGCGATGGCCGGGCTGATGATCTGCGATCCTTGTACGGCTTGGGACATCAGCCCGTTGACGGCTAGTAATCCGGCCGCCGGCGCCAGCGCGCGGACCGCCACCGATTGCGCGGGGACGAAGAAGCTCGACACCGTTCTCAGCGCCAGAAAGATGATGTAAATGCATTGAGGTCGCGCACGAACACCAGCACCAGCACCAGAACGCCGCGCACCAGGTCGCTCGCAATCATGGTCCATTTCACGTTCCACTTGTCGACGTAGACCCCAGCCAACGGGCTGACCACCGCCAGCGGCAGCATGTAAGCGACCAGAATCATGCTCACCTGCGTAGCTGTCCCGTGGAGTTGAAATGTGACCAGGCTGAAGACTGCGAAGATCGCCAGAAAGTCGCCGAAGATACTGACAAGCTGTGCCAGCCACAGCCGCCGCACGGAACGGATGTTCAACACGTCGCGAAAAGTCAGGTGTGGTGCAGGACTGTTCATGTGGGGCAGGCTCGCAGCCAGGCTCGCAGCCTGCAAGCGGCCTCGTAGGCCGCTTCGTTCATTTATTCATTCATACTTGCCCGCCGCTACTTGGAGGCAGGCTGGTTGGTAAACGGGTGCAGCACAACGTTTGCTTTGAATTCGCCGACGTTGTCGTCATAGCAGCCCGGAGGGCCGCCGGAAAGTTCGCATCCATCCGAAATCCCAAGGAATAAACGCGTGGCGCCTTGGGGTACATAGAAGATCTTAGAAACGAGGTTCGGGCTCCCGCCGGTCGCCACCAGGCCGTTGCCTACAAAAAAAAGGTCTGGAACAACTGGGGTCTCAGTATCAGGAAATCCTCCGCCCCGGTGAAGTTCAGGATGGGCGGCCCGCTGCCTGCCGGAACCGAATCGTCCAGGAACACACCGGTCAGGAAGAAGCCCCGGTCCAGCGCGATGATGCCCGATATCCCGTCAATCGAACTCAGGTCGGTTCCACCCGGGAATGGAATGCCAGGGGGACCTGAGTAAGGTTCGCCCGCGCCCAAAGTGATCTTCCCGATTGCTACAACCGTGACAGCTTCGACCGATCCGGCAGTGAAGGCGACTGCCGGAGGCAATGTGCCGCTAAACGCGACACTCTGTCCGGCGGCGAAGATGTTGGATGTGGCCGGAACCGCCAGTGTCGATTGGGCGCTGGCGCACCCGGCGATCAGCACCGCGACCGGTGCGTATGTCAAAAGTGTTACGCGTGGCATATGCTCCTACTTACCCCTTCGACACTCTACCGCGGTTTGCTGCCGCGCGCAACTATTGGGTTAGCTCCAGCACACCTGAATCCACGGTTTCCCCGGTCCGGGATATAACCTGAAAGTAGAACTGGCTCGCGGCAATTTCAACCAGCCCGAACGTCCGGTCCGTGTCGAAGCCCTCGGCCATCTCCGCGGACGGCCTGAGGTCGTGATAGCGCAGTTGCCCCGAGTTTCCCAGCACGAAGTAGGAAATGCCGTTCCGCGGCTGCAGCCTCTCGTAGACGTGCTCGTGGCCCGCGAATACCACAGTCACTCCATGCGCCTGGAACACCGGTTCGAGCAGTTTCCGTAAGTCATAATCCGGCCCGTGCGCGCGCGCGTCCGAATACAGTGGATGGTGAAAGTAACAGATCTTCCAGGCGGCGCGCGAACCGCTGAGCTGCGATTGCAGCCAGTCCAGTTGCTCGCGGTCCATGTAGTTGCTATCTAGCGCGAAGAATTCCGCGTTGCCCCGCTTGAAGTTGTAGTAGCGCTTTCCGTCCATGTTGAAGGGCTTGTAAAGGCGCTCATTGGTTTGGTCATGGTTTCCCAGGGAAGCAAAAAACTTGACCCCGGCATCCAGCAAGGGCTTGTAAGGATCTTCAAATTTCCGTTTGAAGTCCGCGGGGCTTTTGCCCCCATAGATGTTATCGCCCAACATGATCGCAAACTCGAACGGAAAGCGGTCGTGGACCGCGGCCATCTCAGCCGCGGTTTCGTATTGCGCTGGTTCGCCGGTTCCGCTGTCCCCGATCACGGCAAAACGAACGGAATTCGCCTTCAACGGCAGCCTGAGTTCCGGAGTCTCCGCCGACACCAGGCTGGCCAGGATCGCGAACAGGAGAAGGATTGCGCGTCGCATAAAGTTAGCGGATGGCATTCGCCATGAGATCGACGATCAGATTTGCATCGACGTCGCGGAGCGCCAGGTCGTGCCCCACTACCCGAAAGTCGACCTCTGGCGGCAGCTTCGGAAGATTCAATAGCAGCGATGGCGGTGTGGATTCGAGCGGAAGGCCGGCGGGGTAATCGCCATTAACCCGAATGGCGCGGAACTGCACGGGAGCGGCGCTCCGCAGGCTCTCGCGTATGCGCGCAGCGTCCGGGCCCTGCATGGCGATACCGATGAGCCGGCGAAACTCTTCCTCGATCGCGGGAGTGAAGACATTGCCCTGGACTACATCTCGCCGCGCCGCGCGAATGCGCTGCGCAAGCTGATGCTCGTAGTGCGCGATCGCTGCGGGTGAATTGGTCGGCTTCAGACGATGGATCTCAGACACCGCGGTCTTGTGCAACTTCACGTAATCCGCGACGCGCCGGCTGAAATCCTTGACCACCGGGGAATCCGGATTCGCCTGTTGCGGCTGCTGAGCGAGCGCCGCTATGGCACCCGACAAAACCAGGATCGGCCACTTCAGCCTCTTCATTGGCGCCCTCCCCGATCGTCCTCAACAGCCTCTTGGACCATGTCGCTGACCGCTTCCTTCACGGCCTCCCTGACCGCGTTTTTCACCGCTGCCTCGACTTCTTCGGGGTTCAACTCCACATCCATCGCGTTACCCACTACCGCCTTAAAGGCTCCGTTCAGAACCGGGACTACTTCGGGCAAATCCTTGGTCACCAGCTTCGCGACCTTCCTGGCTACCTTCGCCGCTGGCGCCTCATCCTCGGCCTGCCGCGTGGTTTGTCCCGATTGGGCCCAGTCCTCTGCAAATATCCGCGAGATTCTGGCCACGATCTTGGGATCGCGGAAGATGACGCCGACCTCCCGCCGGGCATCCAATTCGAGCGCCCGCAAACTCTGGCTGCCGATGAAGGCCAGATTGCCGTCCCGTATCATGGTGCGCGTGTGCAGCCGCATGGGGGCTAGCTTGCGTACCTCCACTCCGGGAATCCTGTGAGTCATGCGGCCTAGAATCTTGATGTCGACGCCGGCCCGGCAGCGCCGCTCGAGGAGCCCGATCATGGCCGGGTCGCTGATCTTCGGATCGTAAACCAGCAGCCGCTTCTTCGCGCCTTTAAGAAAATCGGACAGCAGCCGGCGCGCATTCACCGGACTGACCACCAGGCCCTTGGAGCCCGGTTCGTATGCACGACGCTCGACATCGGCCGCGAAGAGCCGTTCCGCTTCCTTCACCAGCGCCGGACTTCGGGTGACCACGCCAAAGCTGCGGCTGTGCTCGGCGTCCAAGTGAGTCCAATTGAAACCTAAAAGGTATAGCTCGCGTCCATCCACTAACAACATCTTTGAGTGGTAACGCACAAGATCGTCGGCGGTGCGCGCCACTGTAACTCCAGCCGCCAGCAGGCGCATCTCGAGTTTTCTCAGGTTCTCTTCCCCAGCCCGGTTAGTGTGAGCGATCAGTGCGTGGACGGAAACCCCGCGCGCGACGGCATTCGCCAAGGCCTGTTCGATTTCTCTCTGGTCGAACCGGAAGATGACGATCTTGACCGTACGCGAGGCCTTAACAATAGCTTTAATCAATAGCCGGATTCCATCGTCGGGCTGTACTAATAGTTGCATTCTTCATTGAGTGCTCCCGCACTCTGGTAACGGTCCTGCTAGATATCGGTTGCAGTTAAGTCGCCGTTCGGTGAAAAGGGGTTGCCTATGTATGTGAGGAAGAGCCCGCCCGCTATCCTATCAGCCTTATTCGTCTTCATATCGGTCGTTCCCAGGCCGCTCACATCCGCGGCCGTCAAAGAAAAGCGGGCTGCGCGGGAAGAAAGTACCAGTGGCGGGCCAGCGGTCCTGTGGCAGGAACCGCTGGACATTGAATCCCGCGATCTTTTTTACGGGCCAGGCGGCAGCGAACACGTGCCGCACGGCACATTTAAGTTCGTCAAGGAAGATCTCGACGGCACCAACCCGAAGTTCGTGGTTCGCGGCGAGGACGGCGTCAAGTGGAAGGTCAAGCTCGGAATCGAGGCCCGGCCGGAGACGGTTGCGTCGCGGATCGTATGGGCGGTGGGCTACAACGCGAACGAGGATTACTTCGTGTCCGGCTTGCAGGTGCAAGAAATGCCCGCACACCTGCATCGCGGTCAGAATATGATCGGGCCAGGCGGCTCCGCGAGTAACGTGCGTTTGAAGCGGGAGCCCGCCGAAGAAAAAAAGATCGGCAACTGGGAGTGGCGGCAGGATCCGTTCACAGGCACGCGCGAGCTGAACGGTCTGAGGGTATTAATGGCGGTGATCGACAACTGGGATCTGAAAGATGAAAACAATTCGATCTACCAGGATGGCAATCGGCGGATTTACATGGTGAGCGATCTGGGCGCCAGTTTTGGCACAGTGGGGCGAGGCTTTCCCCCGCGGAAGGCCAAGGGGAACCTGGACTCTTACACGCATGCGAGGCTGATCCGCAAGGTCGCGGCATCCACCGTCGATTTTCAAGTGCCGGCCCGGCCGAGCCTTATATACTTCCTGGCCGTTAAGGAATACGCCCAGCGGGTTCGCCTGGAGTGGATCGGCAGGGACATCCCGCTGCAGGATGCGCGGTGGATGGGACAGCTGTTGGCGCGTCTCTCGCCCAAGCAGATCCGCGATGCCTTCCGCGCGGCCGGATATTCGCCGGAAGAGACCGATGCATTTGCCGCCGTGATGGAGCGGCGCATTGCCCAGCTCACACGCCTGTGAGGCTCTCCTGGCCGCCGAACTGTAACTCGTAGAGCTGCGCGTATAAGCCACCGGACTTCAGCAGTTGTTCGTGGCGGCCGCTCTCCACAATCCTTCCGTCATCCACCATCAGGATAATATCAGCGCGGCGAATGGTCGAGAGGCGATGCGCGATGACGATGGAAGTCTTGCCCTCCATGAGACGGTCCAAGGCCTCGAACACCAACTTCTCCGAAGCCGCGTCCAGTCCGGAACTGGGTTCGTCCAGAATCAGAATCGGGCTATTGCGGATGACTGCGCGGGCGATCGCAATACGCTGCCGCTGGCCGCCCGAAAGCGTCACTCCGCGCTCACCCACGATGGTGTTATAACCATCGGGCATCTTCTCGATGAACTCGTGGGCGTTGGCCATCTCCGCGGCACGCAGGATCTCGGATTGGCTGGCGCCCGGTTTGCCGTACGCGATGTTGGACCAAAGGGGGCCGTGGAACAAGATGGTCTCCTGCAGGACGAAGCTGATCTGCTGGCGCAGCGATGGCAGGCTAAAGCTGCGAATGTCGCGGCCATCGATCTTCACCGCGCCGGAATCCAGATCGTAGAAGCGCGGTATCAGACTGACAATCGTAGTCTTGCCGGCTCCTGTCGGACCGGCCAGCGCCGCGGTCTGCCCCGGTTCGATTCGAAAGCTCACATCGTGGAGCACCGGGTGTTCGGAGTCGTAGCCGAAGCTTACGTTCTCAAACTCGATGCGGCCGCGCAGTGGTGGAGCCTTCCGGGCGCCTGGCAGGTCGCGAACCTCGTGGTTGGTGTCCAGAATCTCCCGAATACGCTCGTAGCCGACGGAGGCTTTCGCATAGCTATCCGTCATCTTGGAAAGATCCTGCATCGGCTTGTACATTTTTCCCAGATAGAAAATGAACACAATCAGCGTACCGGCCGAAAGCGTACCTTGCAGGGCCATTCGCGCGCCAAACCATAGCACCATGCTAGTGCCCACAGCCACGATAATCTCCACCAGAGGAGACAGTTTGGCCTTCATGCCGCGGGCGCGCAGGGCGATTTCCACGCTTTCCAGGCTCTCCTCTTCGAGACGGCGCTGCTCGTATTCCTCCCGTGCGAAGGCCTTTACCACGCGAATCGAGGTAAGCACTTCCTGGATCACCGAAACAATTTCGCTTTCCTTCTTGCGCACCTCGCGGGAAGCCTTCTTGATGCGCCGCGTATAGGAATAGACCACGGCAAACAGGACGGGCGCCACCGAGAGGGCAATCAGAGTGAAGCGCCAGTTGACGTAGAACATGACTCCCACCATGCCGACGAGCGTCAAGCTGCTGACCAGCGCGCCTAACAGACCCGATGCAATGAAGCTTTGAATGGCATCGATGTCGGTAGTTACACGGCTGATCAGATCTCCGGTTTGTTTGTGGTCATGGTAGGCTAGCGACATCCTTTGCACGTGCGAGTAGAGTGTCCGCCGCAGCTCGTGCATCACCCATTGGCCGACGCTGGTAGTGAGGTACTTCTCCGCGTAGGAACAAAGCGCGCCTATTACTGCAATGCCCAGCGCGGCCAACGCGGCAAACCTCAGGATGGCCAGCGGGTCTGCACCCACGATTGACAAGATGCGCTGGTTTAGCCAGCCGTGCCCATGCTGCGATCCGGAGTGAAGAACATTGTCGAAGACGACTTTCAATGGCCATGGCTGCAGCAGATCCGCACAGCCTTCCCCGATGACCGCGACCAGCCCCGCCGTCAGGGCTTTCCAGTGCGGCCGCAATAGATCGCGAATTCTCAGCGTCTTCAAGACGGCATGGCCTTCCTCGCAGTGACAGCAATCCGACTACCAACACTGATTGGCCGGAAGCTTGCATGTAGGGGCAGGCAGTGACTCGGCAGTGCAGCTTTTGAAGCAGATCACTGAAAGTGAAAAACATGACCAAACAAATCGGCGTGATGGCAGCCAACACCTTCATTGGACTCTTACTAACAGTATCGATACTCTCTCGAAATATCGTTCATGCGCAACCCGAAGTGCGAGATGTAGCGGTTACGCAACCCTCCACTGAGTCATCGGCGTCATCGGGCAGCACCGCTGAATCGTCGCTTTTTTACTCGCTTTTCATGTCCGGACAGACACAGGACCAGTTCCAGCCCCTGACAGCCAAGGAGCGCCTAAAAGTCTACGCCAAAGATCTGCTCAGCCCATTCCACTTCATGATGGCCGGCGCCTCGGCTGGAATCACGCAACTGCAGAATGTCCCCCCGGAATGGGGCCAGGGCGCGGAAGGGTATGCCCGCCGGTTGGCGAACTATTACGCATACGCCACCACAAGCTCCATGCTTCAAATGGCCGGCGAAGACCTTCTGCACGAGGACAACCTCTATTATGGTTCCGGGGAGCACGGCGTCTGGAAGCGGGTAAAATATGCCGTCAAGAGCAGCGTCCTTGCCCGCGGCAGCGACGGTACGCAGCATTTGTCGATTTCGCAGATCGGCAGCACCGCAGGAGCGGCGTTCATCTCCCGCCTCTGGCAGCCGCGATCGAACGATTCAGCCGGCGACGGCGCCGTAAGCTTCGGAATCTCGATGGCCACCAATGCCGGCGTCAACGTCGTTCGGGAGTTTCTGCCGGATGTTACCCGGCATATTTTCCGCCACGGTGAAGAATAACTGCCCGCACATCACGCGCCATTTTTCGGCAGAGTGAAATAAAATGTCGCGCCTTTGCCCAGTTCGGATTCCACCCAGATGCGGCCCTCATGGCGGCTCACGATCTTGCGGCAAATGGCCAGGCCCATGCCGTTTCCGGAGCTTCTGTCCCGCGGCTGAAGACACTTGAAGATACCGAAGACCTTCTCGGCATACTGCGGCTCGATACCAATTCCGTTGTCTCTTACCGAGAAGCGCCACTCATGGTTCCCATCCTCGGCGGCAACGTGCATGCGGGGAGCCTCCCCAGCCCGGTACTTGATGGAGTTGACCAGCAGGTTCTGGAACAAGCGGGTCAACTGGACCGCATCTCCGGCGACCGCCGGTAAACGCTCCCGCGTCACCACCGCGCCGCTCTCTTCGATCAACGATTGAAGGTTGCGGATGGCGTCGTCCAGCACCGCTTCACAATCCAGCTTGGTGAAAAAATCGGCGCCGCGCGCTTCGATCTGCGAGAAATCCAGGAGATCGTGGATCAGCCGTTCCATGCGTTCCGCACCGTCTACGATGAAGTTGATGAACTGGTCCGCGTCGCCCTGAAGCTGGCCGTTGTAGCGCTTTGCCAGGAGCTGTGCGTAGATCGAGACGGTGCGCAGCGGCTCCTGCAGGTCGTGGCTGGCGACGTATGCAAACTGCTGCAGCTCCTCGTTCGAACGCAGCAGCGCTTCGGTTCGCTCAAGCACGCGCTCCTCCAGGTGCGCATTGAGCTGACGGATCTGCTCCTCGGTTCTCTTGCGATCGCTGATGTCGCGTATGGCGCTGGTGATCACCACGCCTTCATCGGTGTGCAGCGGGCTGAAGGTGACCTCGACTGGAAACGGCGCGCGGTTTTCCGGGAAAGCCAGCAGCTCCACTCCACGTTCAGCCGGTTCAGCCGGTCCGGCCGGTTCAGCCACCGGCGCGCTCAGGTCTTCGTCCCAGGCCGCCGGCAAGTGGAACCCCCAACCGTGTACCAGAGTGCGGATATCCCTGGATATTAATTTGTCCCGGCCGCAGTTGAAGAGCACCTCGGTTCGCGAATTGACCATTACCACTTTGCCGTCGTCGCGGCACATCACCATGGCGTCGGGCGCCGCTTCGAGCAACGACCGGAATCGCTGCTCCGCCTTTTGCAGCACTTCGGCCTGCTTGCGCAATTCGTCCGCTTGTTCCTTCAACTTGGCGTTGGTGCGGCTGAGTTCCACGAACACAGCTACTTTGGAACGAAGCACTTCAGGCACGACTGGCTTGAACAGAAAATCGACAGCGCCCAGATCGTAACCGCGGAACAAGTGTTCTTCGTTTCTGTACCCGGTTAGAAAAAGAATGGGAATCTCGCGCGACCGGGGGCGGCTTCGGATCAGCTCGGCGGTCTCGAACCCGTCCATATCGGGCATTCGTACGTCCAATAAGATGGCCGCGAAATCGTCATTCAGAACGTGCCGGAGCGCTTCCCTGCCGGAATTCGCCAGCACCAGTTCCTGCCCCAAACCGCTGAGCGTGGCCTCCAGGGAGACAAGGTTCTCCGGCGTATCGTCCACCAGAAGGATCTTCATCCTCCGATCGACGGCGGCCTCCCGTGCGGTTTCCACTGCATTGCCGGCGGACGACATATATTCAATTATCCAGCGACTCCCATAGCTGCCGGCAGCACGTCGTGCGCGCGCACCAACCATACGCGCAGCACCGAAAACAACTGCTCCAGATCGACAGGCTTGGTGATATAGTCTGAGGCGCCCGCGTCGATGCACTTGGCGCGATCCCCTTTCATGGCCTTGGCCGTTACCGCCACGATCGGAATGGAGCGGAATTCCGGGATGTGGCGGATGGCTTGCATCGTTTCATAGCCGTCCATCTCGGGCATCATGATGTCCATGAGTACGCCATCGACGCCCGGCGTTTTGAGCAGCATCTCTATGCCGGCCCGGCCATTCTCCGCGTGCACCACCTGTAAGCCGTGCTGTTCGAGAACCGTCGAGAGCGCAAAGATATTGCGGACATCGTCGTCCACCACCAGCACTTTCTTGCCGGCCAGCACGGAGCCGCTCTGGCGCAGGGCCTTCAGGATCTCCCGCTGCGATTCGGAGAGATCCGTTTCGGCCCGATGCAGCAGCAGGACGGTTTCCTCCAGCAGGCGTTCCTGAGATTCCGCATACCGGACTACACTCTGCCGGGCGAGGCGCTGGATGGCTTCTTCAGTCTCGGCGCCGAGCCTCTTCGGACCGCACAGCACGACCGGAGGCATAGGGCTGATCTCCGCCTGGATCTCTTTCACCAGTTGGACGGCCGGAATGTCGGCTACCCGCAGATCGAGCGCGATGGCATCCAGGTATTGTTGTTTTACCACGGCCAATGCCTCCCCGCCGGAGCCTACCGCGATGCACTCGACGTCGCTTCCGCCCAGCGCGTCCCGCCAGTTGGCCCGGCGGTTTTCCTCCGGCGCGACAATCAGCAGCTTTCTGGTGCGCCGCTCCAGGGAGTGATGAATGGTATCGAAGGCGATATTCAGATTGTCCTTGGTGACCGATTTTTCAAGATATGTCATCGCCCCCAGGGCCAGGCCGCGGCGGCGATTCTCATCGCCGCTAATCACGTGCACCGGTATATGGCGCGTAGCCGGATCGTGCTTCAGGCGGTCGAGAATCGTCCAGCCGGCTACGTCTGGTAAAGTAATGTCCAGCGTAATCGCGCCGGGCACGAACTCGCGGGCCAGCGTGAGGGCCATCGCGCCGCGCACCGCGACCAGCGCCTTTATGCCCCGCTCGTGCGCGAGGTCTACCAGAATGCGGGCAAAGGTGACGTCGTCCTCGACAATCAACAGCACGGCTTCGCCGGGATGAATCAGGTTTCGGTCGTCTTCGATTTCGATGTCGTGCACCACGGCCACAGGCGCCGCGGACGGAGCCGGCAGGAAAATATCCAGCGTCTCGGTATCGCCCGCGCCGGCGCCGGTGCCGGCGCCGATGCCATCGAGGGAAGGCGGCGCAGTGCGGTTGTCGACGCTCTGCATGGTCCGCATCTCAGCCTTGGCCGGGGATACCTGGGCCACGTAGGTCTGCGGAAGGTATAGGGTGAACGTGCTGCCCACCCCGGGCACGCTTTGCAGCCGGATCTCGCCGCCCAGCAGCCGGGTAAGCTCGCGGCTGATCGACAGGCCCAGGCCGGTGCCGCCGTACTTCCGGCTGGTGGTGCCATCGGCCTGCTGGAAGGCTTCGAATATGATGCGCTGCTTCTCTTGAGGGATGCCGATGCCGGTGTCCGTAACGGAAAACGCGATGACCGACTTGACGCGGCTCAGCACCCCGTGATTGGGACTCCATCCGGAGCTGGCCCGCTCCACGCGCAGGCGCACCGTTCCGTGCTCCGTAAATTTCAGCGCGTTCGACAGCAGGTTCTTCAGGACCTGCTGCAACCGCTTGGCATCGGTAATAATGGTGTCGCCCGGCAGGCTTTCTTCCAGTTCGATCGAAAAGTCCAGTCCCTTTCCATCGGCGACGTGGCGGAACGTGCGCAAACAGAAATCGCGTACTTCGCTGTAGCGAACGCTGCCCACTTCCACGTCCATTTTTCCCGACTCGATCTTGCTGAGGTCCAGAATATCGTTGATCAGGGCCAGCAGATCTGTGCCTGAAGAGTGGATCGTTTCCGCATACTTAACCTGCTTCGAGGTTAAGGTGCTGTCGGTGTTCTCCGCCAGCATTTGAGCCAGAATCAAAAGGTTGTTCAGCGGCGTGCGTAATTCGTGGCTCATGTTGGCCAGGAATTCGCTCTTGTACTTGGAAGTGAGCGACAACTGTTCGGCCTTCTCTTCGAGCGCCGCCTTGGCCTGCTCCACCTCGCGATTCTTGGTTTCCACCTCGTTCTTCTGCTCGGCCAGCAGGCTGGCCTTTTCCTCCAGTTCGGCATTGGTCTTCTGCAGCTGTTCCGCCAAGGCCTGGCTCTTGTTGAGCAGTTGTTCGGTGCGCATGGTGGCCGCGATGGTATTCAGCACGATGCCGATCGACTGCGTAAGCTGATCGAGAAAGGCCAGGTTCACATCCGTGAAATGGCGGAACGATGCCAGCTCGATGACCGCCCTGGTATCGCCTTCGAACAGAACCGGCAGCACCACAATGCTCAGCGGCGTGCCTTCCCCCAGGCTGGAGCTGATCCGGATGTAGTCTTTGGGGACGTCGGTAACCAGAATGCGGCGCTTCTCCATGGCACACTGGCCCGCCAGGCCCTGCCCCATCCGGAACTGCTTCGGCACGTCGTCCTGGTCGCGCGAGGCGTACGCGGCGAGGAGCTTCAGAGACTCTTGCTCTTCGTCGGTAATGTAGAACGTTCCATGCTGGGCTCCCACCAGGGGAGTCAGCTCGGACAAGAGCAATCTGGACACGGTCACCAGATCCCGCTGGCCCTGCATCATACCCGTAAACTTCGCGATATTGGTCTTAAGCCAGTCCTGATCCGTATTCTTCCGGGTGGTCTCGGCCAGGTTGACGATCATCTCATTGATGTTATCTTTGAGCGCTGCCACCTCGCCCAGGGCTTCCACCGCGATCGAGCGCGTCAGATCGCCCTTAGTGACAGCCGTGGCCACATCCGCGATGGCGCGCACCTGTGTGGTCAGGTTGGCAGCCAGTTGGTTCACGTTATCCGTAAGGTCGCGCCAAAGCCCTGCCGCGCCGGGGACCAACGCCTGGCCGCCCAGTTTGCCCTCGATGCCGACTTCGCGCGCTACGTTGCTGACCTGGTCAGCGAACACGGCCAGCGTGTCGATCATTTCGTTGATGGTGTCCGCCAGCGATGCGATTTCCCCCTTGGTTTCGAGCACCAGCTTGCGTTTCAGGTTGCCATTGGCGACGTCTGTGACCACCTTGGCGATGCCGCGCACCTGGGTGGTGAGGTTAGCGGCCATGGAGTTCACATTATCAGTCAGATCCTTCCATGTTCCCGCTACCCCACGCACCTCAGCCTGCCCTCCGAGCTTTCCTTCGGTGCCGACCTCGCGCGCCACGCGAGTGACCTCCGAAGCGAAGCTGTTGAGCTGATCCACCATGGTGTTGATGGTGCTCTTCAGCTCGAAGATTTCGCCCTGCACATCCACAGTGATCTTCCGGCTCAAGTCTCCGTTGGCTACCGCGGTAGTGACCTGGGCGATGTTGCGGACCTGGGCGGTCAGGTTGCCCGCCATGGAATTGACGCTATCGGTCAGGTCTTTCCAGGTGCCGGCCACACCGCGCACCACGGCCTGGCCGCCCAGTTTGCCTTCGGTGCCCACTTCCCGCGCGACGCGAGTCACTTCGGCCGCAAAGGAGCTGAGCTGATCCACCATGGTGTTGACAGTGTTCTTCACTTCCAGGATCTCGCCGCGCACATCCACCGTGATCTTACGCGAGAGGTCGCCTTTGGCGACGGCCGTGGTTACCTCCGCGATATTACGGACCTGCGTGGTCAGGTTCGCCGCCATGGAGTTGACACTGTCGGTCAGGTCTTCCCAGGTTCCGGCGACTCCGCGCACGTCGGCCTGCCCGCCCAGCTTGCCCTCGGTGCCGACTTCCCGCGCCACACGTGTTACTTCGGAGGCGAACGAGCTAAGCTGATCCACCATGGTATTGATGGTGTTCTTCAACTCCAGAATTTCGCCGCGCGCATCCACCGTGATCTTAGTCGTCAAGTTGCCTTTGGCCACCGCGGTGGTGACTCCGGCAATGTTGCGCACCTGGTTGGTGAGGTTGCTGGCCATGGAGTTGACCGAGTCCGTCAGGTCTTTCCACGTGCCGGCCACACCGCGCACGTCGGCCTGTCCTCCCAGCTTGCCTTCGGTGCCCACCTCGCGCGCCACGCGGGTCACTTCGCCGGCGAAGGCGTTCAGCTGATCCACCATGGTATTGATGGTGTTCTTCAACTCCAGAATCTCGCCGCGCACATCCACCGTGATCTTGCGAGACAGGTCGCCCTTGGCCACCGCGGTAGTCACTTCGGCAATGTTGCGGACCTGGTTAGTGAGGTTGCTGGCCATCGAGTTCACCGAGTCCGTCAGATCTTTCCAGGTGCCGGCTACACCGCGCACGTCGGCCTGGCCGCCCAGCTTGCCTTCGGTGCCCACCTCGCGCGCCACGCGAGTCACTTCACCGGCGAAGGCGTTCAACTGATCCACCATAGTGTTGATGGTGTTCTTCAGTTCCAGAATCTCGCCGCGCACATCCACGGTAATCTTGCGGCTCAGGTCGCCCTTGGCCACAGCCGTGGTCACTTCGGCGATATTGCGCACCTGGGCGGTCAGGTTGCCCGCCATGGAGTTGACCGAGTCGGTGAGATCCTTCCAGGTGCCGCCCACGCCCTTCACATCGGCCTGGCCGCCCAGTTTGCCTTCCGTGCCGACCTCGCGGGCCACGCGCGTCACTTCGCCGGCGAAGGCGTTGAGCTGATCCACCATGGTGTTGATGGTGTTCTTCAACTCCAGAATTTCGCCGCGCACATCCACCGTGATCTTGCGGGACAGGTCGCCGGTGGCTACCGCGGTGGTGACTTCGGCGATGTTACGCACCTGGGCGGTCAGGTTGCCCGCCATGGAGTTGACCGAGTCGGTCAGATCTTTCCAGGTGCCGGCTACACCTTTCACTTCGGCCTGGCCGCCCAGTTTGCCTTCCGTACCGACTTCCCTGGCGACGCGCGTCACTTCGGATGCGAATGCATTCAACTGGTCCACCATGGTGTTGATGGTGTTCTTCAGTTCCAGAATCTCGCCGCGCACGTCCACCGTGATTTTGCGGGACAGATCGCCGTTGGCCACCGCGGTAGTCACTTCCGCGATATTACGAACCTGGGCAGTAAGGTTGCCCGCCATGGAGTTCACGCTGTCGGTCAAATCCTTCCACACGCCGCCGACGCCTTTGACCTCGGCTTGGCCGCCTAACTCGCCCTCGGTGCCCACCTCGCGGGCTACGCGGGTCACTTCCGACGCGAAAGCGTTCAACTGGTCGACCATGGTGTTCACGGTATCCTTCACTTCCAGGATCTCGCCGCGCACATCCACCGTGATCTTACGCGAAAGGTCTCCCCTGGCAACCGCCGTGGTCACTTCGGCGATGTTGCGGACCTGTGTAGTCAGGTTGGCCGCCATGGAGTTCACGCTGTCGGTCAGATCCTTCCAGGTGCCGCCTACGCCCTTCACATCGGCCTGGCCGCCCAGTTTGCCTTCCGTACCGACCTCGCGCGCTACACGAGTCACTTCGCCGGCGAACGCGTTCAACTGATCCACCATGGTGTTGATGGTGTTCTTCAACTCCAGAATTTCGCCGCGCACATCCACTGTAATCTTGCGGGACAGGTCGCCCTTGGCCACGGCAGTGGTGACTTCGGCGATGTTGCGCACCTGCGCCGTGAGGTTGCCCGCCATGGAGTTCACACTGTCTGTCAGATCTTTCCAGGTGCCGGCTACGCCGCGCACATCGGCCTGCCCTCCTAACTTCCCTTCGGTGCCCACTTCGCGCGCCACACGAGTCACTTCCGATGCGAAAGAACTGAGCTGGTCCACCATGGTATTGATGGTGTTCTTCAGCTCCAGAATCTCGCCCCGTACGTCCACCGTGATCTTGCGGGACAGGTCGCCTGTAGCCACCGCGGTGGTGACTTCCGCGATGTTGCGCACCTGGGCCGTCAGATTGCCCGCCATGGAGTTGACCGAGTCGGTCAGATCTTTCCAGGTGCCGGCTACGCCCTTTACTTCAGCCTGGCCGCCCAGTTTGCCTTCGGTTCCGACTTCCCTGGCCACGCGCGTCACTTCGGATGCGAAGGCATTCAACTGGTCCACCATGGTGTTGATGGTGTTCTTCAGCTCCAGAATCTCGCCGCGCACATCCACCGTGATCTTGCGGGACAAATCGCCGTTGGCTACCGCGGTAGTCACTTCCGCGATGTTACGGACCTGGGCGGTGAGGTTACCCGCCATGGAGTTCACGCTGTCGGTCAAATCCTTCCACACGCCGCCGACGCCCTTGACCTCGGCCTGGCCACCCAGTTCACCCTCCGTACCCACTTCGCGAGCCACGCGAGTCACTTCCGACGCGAACGCGTTCAGCTGATCCACCATGGTATTGATGGTGTTCTTGAGCTCCAGGATTTCGCCCTTGACGTCCACTGTGATTTTGCGGGAGAGGTCGCCGTTAGCAACGGCCGTCGTGACTTCCGCGATGTTGCGGACTTGCGCCGTGAGGTTGCCGGCCATGGAATTGACATTATCGGTAAGGTCTTTCCAAACGCCGCCCACGCCTTGTACCACGGCTTGGCCGCCGAGCTTGCCTTCCGTACCGACCTCGCGCGCGACGCGCGTTACTTCGGAAGCGAAGGAATTCAACTGCGCGACCATGGTGTTGACCACGCGCGCGGTGTGCAGGAACTCGCCCTTGAGCGAGCGGCCGTCCACCTCGAGAGCCATGGTCTGGGAGAGATCGCCTTTGGCCACGGCGCCAATCACGCGGGCGACTTCGGTAGACGGCTGGACCAGATCGCCGATCAAGCCATTGACCGAATCGAGACACTCCGCCCATCCTCCGAAAGCCGATCCCAGGCTGGCGCGCTGGCTGATTTTGCCTTCCTTGCCCACTGCCCGGCTGATGCGGGCAAATTCGCTGGCCATGCGCTCGTTCAATTTGAAAATGTCGTTCAGCGTGTCGGCAATTTTGCCGGCCACGCCATCCAGGTTGACCGGCAGGCGAACCGAAAAATCGCCATCCTTGAAGGCAATCAAGGCCTTCAGAAGAGTGCTCGTGTCGAGCGCATCGGTGACCATGTCAGACTCCATTGCGGGCTCCCTTCGTTGTCGTCTGTTCCAATAAATCCTTAAATATCGCGCCCAGGCCGAGAAACTGTTCCAAACTGGACGGCTTGCGCAGATAGCATGCAGCGCCCAACTCGCTGGCCGCCAACCGGTCGCGCGGCGAGTCGGAAGATGTCAGCACCACTACGGGAACGTGGGACAACTCCGTAATTTCCTGGAGGCGCTGCAAAATCTCGGTTCCATCGTGCCGTGGCAGGTTTAGGTCCAGTATGATCAGGCTCAGGTGTCGCGCTTCCGCCAGAACCTGCGCGGACGAAATCATCCGCAACACTTCCGCCCCATCGGAGACGACTCGCATCGCGCAGCCCACACCGTGCTCGCGGAGCGCTTCCCGGATCAGGTAAACATCCGCGGGGTTATCTTCAGCGAGCAGTATTTCAGGCGTTTCGTCGAGCTTCATAATGTTCCCTCCATATTCCGGATGCCGCCGGGAAGGCTGGCGGCGGTGTGCGGGAGTACAAATCTTGCATACCCAGACAGTGCAAGTTTTGTATCGCGCATCCATTTTCCCGGTCCTGGCGCCAAGTCGATTTTACACGACTGGCGTGTTCTTGGTGCTTTCCTTTACTTGCAGACCATACGGTAATGTCCGGAAGCACCGCCCCAGTGCATGTTTGCGTCCATTCTTGTTGCGTGGGCGCCGGAACGCGATTGGCTGGTCGCTTGCTTTTAGTGTCAGGACGATGCATAGCGACGATCCCATTCGAGTGATGATCATAGATGACAACCCGGTGGACCGTCGTCTGTATAAGCAATGCCTGCAAGCATCCCCTGTCTGGCGGTTCGAGTTCGCCGAAGCGGACAACGCCGCAGCGGGAATAGAAATGGCCAAGGCCTGGCTGCCCGACTGCACATTGCTGGACTTCAATCTGCCGGACATGGATGGAATCGAAGTGCTCAGCCGCCTGGGAGCCGATCGCAGCCGCCTGCCCTGCGCCACCATGATGCTGACCGCGTATGGCGGCGAGGAATTAGCGGTTCGAGCCATGAAGGCTGGAGCGTTGGACTATATACCGAAGGGGCAATTATCCTCCAGAACCCTCCCTCACACGGTCGTCAATGCCATCGAGCGATTCCGGATGCAGCGGCAGATCGAGCACCAGCAGGCCGCGCTGACGACTAGCGAACGGCGCTACCAGACGCTGCTTGAGAGCATTCCGCAAATGGTCTGGATCGCCGACGCGGAGGGCCGGGTGGAGTATGCCAATCGCCGCTGGTTCGAGTATACCGGCATTGGCGTGGAGGACGCCGCGAATTTGGGGTGGGACCGTCGCCTGCATCCGGACGATGGCGACCGAACCCGGAATGCCTGGAACCGGGCGACGGAATCCGGTTCCGCGTTTGAAATCGAGCACCGGCTCAGGCGGGCTTCGGATGGCAGCTACCGCTGGCACCTGGTGCGCGCCGTACCGCTGCGGACCGGTACGGGAACGGTGGCGAACTGGCTGGGCGCCTGCACGGACATCGAAGACCAAAAGCGAGCTGAGAATGCCACCCGCGAAGAGCAGAAGCTGAAGGGCATCGGCCGGCTGGCGGGCGGCGTCGCGCACGATTTCAACAACCTCCTGGTATGCGTCCTGGGCGGGGCGAGCTCCGCGATGGAAAGCATTCCGGCATCGCATCCGGCGCAGGAGATGCTGCAGGATGTGATGCTCGCGGCAGAGCGGCTGGCCGAGCTCACGCGCAGAATGCTGGCTTACGCGGGCAAGGCTACCTTCCGCGTAGAAATGATCAATGTCGGCCAGCTTGTGCAGGATGCCTGCGAAAGCGTGCGCGCCTCCATTCCCGAGACCATCGGACTCGAAATCCGGAGCGCGCCCGAAGTGCCGCCTGTGAGGACGGACTCGACGCACATGCGGCAGGCCATCGTCGATCTGGTATTGAACGCGGTGGAGGCCATCGGCGTGGGCTCACCAGGCCGCATATCGGTACACACCGATGTGATCGACATTGGCGAGGAATCCATTCGCAGCAGTGGATTCGGACCGGCGGCTATGGCCGGCAAGTATGTGACGCTGGAGGTGCGCGATACAGGGTGCGGCATGGACGAGGAGACGCGGAACAAGGTTTTCGATCCATTCTTCAGCACGAAATTCATGGGACGCGGCCTGGGTCTGGCAGCCGTGCACGGTTTCGTCCGCAGCACCGGGGGCGGTGTCCAGGTAGACAGCAAGCCCGGGCGGGGCACCGCATTCCGGGTACTGCTGCCAGCGGTAGCCGCGGAAAGAGTCTCACATGGCGCGCGCGGCTGACGGCAGTCCGCGCCAATCGTCCGGCGAGAACTGCAGCGTGCCTTTCAATTCCGATTCGCTGCACGACCTGATGAGCCCGGTGAACCAGATAGGCACGATCTCGGAACTGCTCTTCACCAAGTACCGCGGCGCGCTGGACGAGGATGCCGAAACGCTGTTCGGTTTTATTCAAAGCTCGGCGAGCCGACTGCAAAACCTGCTGGCGGGATTGCGCACGTACATGCGGGTGGCCGGCGCACCAAGCTGTTGCCGGCTTTGCGACGCCAATATGCTGCTGGCCGGCGCCAAGGCATCGCTTCAGCCCGAGATCGACCAGAACGGCGCCGTGGTGACTCACGATCCGCTGCCGGAGCTGTATTGCGATCCGAGCCAGATCGGCTACGCCTTGGCGAGTTTGATCGAAAACGCGATCAAGTTCAGATGCGAGCATCGGCCGGAGGTCCACGTCTCCGCAGCGGCGGAAGAGAACAACTGGAGATTCTCGGTCAAGGACAACGGCATGGGCATCGATCCGAGGAACGGCGATCGCATCTTCGGGTTGTTTAAGCGGATCCAGAACGAAGGGTATCCCGGGGCGGGTGTGGGGCTGGCTATCGTGCGGCAAATTGTCGAGCAGCATGGCGGCAGGATCTGGGTCGAGTCCCAACCTGGCCGGGGCGCCACGTTTTTCTTTAGCTTGCCGCGGCAGCCTTAGCTTTGGTTCCAGGAACCAGTTGCAATCCGCTCGGGCTCGGCCGCGCTTACACTCGCGGGAAGTTGAGGAAGGGTGAAGTAAAATGTCGATCCCTGGCCCGGCGTCGATTCCACCCAAATCGTCCCGCCATGCTTCTCCACTACGCGCTTGCATAGCGCCAGCCCCACGCCGCTGCCGGGATAGTCGCTGCCGTGCAGCCGCTTGAACACGGCGAAGATCAGGTCCCAATACTGGGGATCGATACCGATACCGTTGTCTCTGAACGCGAACTGCCAGGAACCGTTACGCTCCCCGGCCGAAATATGAATCCGCGGTGTCTGGTCGCGGTGATACTTGATGGAATTCCCGATAAGATTAGTGAACAAGCGCACCAGACTGGCCTCGTTGCCGGGAACGGTTGGCAGCGGATCGTGAGTGACGATGGCGCCGGACTCCCGCACGATCAATTGCAACTCAAAGAGCGCCGCCGCGAGGACGGCCTCGGCCGAGACAGGTTCGATAACCCGATCGGGCGCCCCCGCCGCCGAAAAATTCAGCACATCCTGCACAAAGGATTGCATACGCTTGGCCGCCGAAACGGTGATGTCGATGTAATCGTCCGCCTGCTGATCCAGCCGTCCAGCGTATCTGTTCGCCAGAAGCTGCGTATAAGAGGCGACCATTCGCAGCGGCTCGTTCAACTCGTGCGACACCATGTACGCAAACTGCTGCAGTTCCTCGTTCGAGCGCCGCAAGGCTTCCTCCGCCTGGCGCGCCCGCAGTAGCGCCCGTATGGTAGCCACCAGAACGGCGGGTTCGATAGGCTCGGTTAAGTAGCTGTCGGCCCCGCAATTCAACCCGTCCACCATGTTACTGGGCGATGTGCTCGAAGCGGTCAGGTGCAAAACGATTATGCCTGACGTGGCCGGGTTCCTTTTCAGGCGCTGGCAAACTTCCAGACCGCTGAAGTCCGGCAGGTTGACGTCCAGTAAGACCAGCTCCGGCCTCAATTCGTATGCCAGGCGCAACGCCTCCTGACCGGTGGCCGCCTCTTTGACGCTAAAGCCGGCCTGCGTCAAGATCTTGCTGCGCGCGTATCGCCCAGGACCGTAGTCGTCGACATTGAGGATCGTTTGCATTAGTTACCGGTGTCTGTCATTTTACCAGTAGCCCCTACGCTGTCAAGCACGTCGCGGACTGCGGCAACGGTGTCCCGTTCCAGGTGCTCTTTGGATATGAACGCCGCCGCACCTATGAGCCGTCCCTTGTCGGTTGCGGTCAGCCGCATCGAAGTATTGACGATCACCTTTATGCCACTGGTCCGCGGATCGGACTGAAGGCGCCTGAAGACATCGAACCCGCTCATCTCCGGCATTGCCAGGTCGAGGAAGATGAGGCCTGGGTGCTCCTCGCGAGCCTTCACCAGGCCGTCCGGACCGTTGAATGCTTCCGTAACCACGACGTTCATGCTGCGCAGCAGGTGTCTCAGCAGATAACGGTCGCGCTCGTTGTCGTCGATGATGAGCACCCGCTCGAGAAACGTCTGCGCCGTCAACCTGGTCAATTCGTTGCGCATAGTCTGCGGATCGATGGGTTTGACGAGGTAACCGTCGGCGCCCAACTGATAGGCTTTGCGCGGATCGTCGAGCGTGGTTACCACCAGGACCGGTATCTGCTTCGTCGCCGGCGATTGTTTTAGTTTAGCCAGAAGACTCCAGCTATCCTCGCCGCGCAACAGGATATCGAGGATAATCAAAGCCGGCCGGAAGGCCGCCAACTTCTGTTGCGCCTCTGCAATCGTGGCGGCGCGGACGATCTGAAACTCCGAGTTCTTGAGCCAGCGGCTGTAGAGCAACACTGCTTCATCGCTGTTTTCGATAACCAGGAGGGGTTTCATTCCCGGCTGCAAATCGATCGAACCGGCGTCCTCCGTGCCCGGCTGTTTCCGGTACGCAACCGGCAGCACCACCGAGAACGTGGAGCCGGCTCCCACTTCACTGGTCAGGTGCACTTCGCCGCCCAGCAGATGGGCCAGCTTGCGGGACAAGGGCAGGCCCAGGCCTGTGCCTTTCACACGCCTTTGAATAGGATTCTCGATCTGCGCAAAGTCCTGAAAAATCCGTTCATGGTCTTCCGGGGCAATGCCGATCCCGGTGTCGGCAACGGAGAACTTGATGTGATCTCCGTCCACGACTTCCGCGGATACACGGACCTCGCCGCGCTCCGTGAATTTCAATGCGTTCGATATGAAGTTACGCAGGATCTGGGAGATTTTCCCTTCGTCGGAATAGACCGGCGGCAACTCCGGCGTCAATTCCTGCGGGGATTCAAAAACGAGATTGACCGACTGGTTCAGGAACAGGGGGCGCAGCATGCCGCGCAAAGCGCCAAAAAGGTTCGCGACCTCAAATTCGACCGGCTTCACCTCTACTTTTCCGGCCTCGACCTTGGCCAGGTCCAGCAGATCGTTCACCAGTTCGTAAAGATCTTCCGCGGCTTTTCTTACGAAGCTGACCTGTTGTTGCTGCTCCGCGCACAGGGGTCCATCGACTTCGTCGGCCAGCAGCCGCGCCAGCGCCAGGATCGAGTTCAGCGGCGATCGGAACTCGTGGCTCATGTTCGACAGGAACTTCGATTTCAGCTCGTCGGCGCGCCGCAGGTGATCGGCCTTTTCGTCCAGTTCTGCGTACAACGCGATCACGCCGCGGTTGGTATCCTGCAATTCGCGATTCAGATAGGTCAGCTCTTCCTGCCGCGTGCGCAGCTCTTCGAGCGTGCGCAGCAGTTCCTGGTTTTGAAGCTGGATCTCGGCGAATGGATCTTCCGCTTTCGCGGCGGCCAAGGTCTCCGCCATGTGCGCGATCGCGTCCCGCGTGGTGGCGCCGGTCCTGCGCGGCAGACGCTTCCGCAGTACGACGGTGGTGCCAGTGCCGCGGCTGGATTGGATCTCGAAATCGTCCATCAAACGCCGGGCGCCTATGATGCCCATGCCCATCCCCGTGGAAGATCGATAACGGCCTTCCAGGATTCGGTCCAGATCTTCGATGCCGGGCCCGGTGTCCGTAACGCGAATGACCAGGGCTTCGGGAAAGGGGTCGCGTTCGACGGCATAATCTATGGCGTATACGATTTTGCCGCCGCCCGCGTAACGGAAGGCGTTGCGGGCGATCTCGGAGACGGCGGTCGAGATACGGGTCTGATCCTGCGCGTCGAATCCCGCGAGGCGTGCGATCTGACGCGCGCGCTGGCGGGCGGCGACGGTGTCGTGTTCGTAACGAATGTTGAGAGTGAGGATCGGAACTGTCGAGCCAGTTGTGCTTTCCATTACGCCGTCTACCTGGCCACCACGATGGTGGCGTCGTCGTTGCCGCGCGCAAAGTCGCGATAGACCACTCCCGTTATGATGGCTGGGTCGTGCTGGGCCAAGCCGGGATAGTCGGATAGCGACCAATGCGTGGAGATGCCGTCGGAGTGCAGCACCAGGGTCGCGCCTTCGGACCATGGATAGGTGAACTCTCGAATGTGGCGGGCTTCCACGCCGGCCGTGCCGTTGGTCGAGACCATGCGCCGCGGCGGAGCGGCTTCGGCAAATATAGTGCCGCTGATATTTCCAAGTCCGCCAAAGGCGACCGTGCCGCGATCCGCATCGAGTTCGGCTATGGCTACGGCGGCTCCCCGGGTGGACCGCAATGCGTCGTGCACGGCCTCCAGCAGCGCGGTTACCGAAAGATCCGGATGCTTATATAAAGTGTCGACTGCGGCGCGTGCGGCACGCGCGGCATCCGGCCCATGCCCCAATCCGTCGGCCAGCAGAAATGTGCGGCGTGGCTTGCCTTCCGTCACGCCCCATTGATCGCCGCAGACATCCTCGCCGGGCTTCGGCACCTGCACGGCGCCGATGTTGGCAGGCTCCAGGACGGCTTCGCCTTTCCCCGCAATGCGCGCCAGGATCGCCGTGCCGCGCCCTGGCCTTGAGTAAATCTCGGTATAGGACGAAAGCCGGCTGATGGCGCCCAACCCGCCGCCGGAGGTGCCAGCGGTGCTATGCCCATCCTGCAGGCATTGTTCCACGTTGGCGATTCCGGGTCCGCGGTCGAGGACCAGAATTTCCAGCAGGGTGGAGCTGGGGCCTGGCGCTATGATGACCTGGCCGTCAGCGGCATGTTTCAGCAGGTTCGTGCAGGCTTCCGTTACCACGATGGCTGCTTTTTCCGCGGCCTGCTCGCCGAGACCAAGCTCGCCCGCGAGCCGCCGCGCATTTCTGCGCGCCTCCGCAATCCGGCTGGGATCGTCAATGCGGGATATGAATGCCGGCACTCGTTACAGGCCTTTCCATCTGAGGATCGCGACGCGCGTACCCCGGCCCGGCTGGGACTCGATCTCGAACTCATTCGAGAGCCGCTTGGCGCCGCCTAATCCGAGACCCATACCCGATCCGGTAGTAAATCCGTCCTTCAGCGCCTGAGCGATGTCTGGGATACCGGGGCCCTCATCTTTAAAAGTAATTCGCAGACCGTTCCGCGTCCCATTGCGGACCGTTTCGACCGTGGCGAATCCGCCGCCTCCATAGTCCAGCGTGTTGCGTGCCAATTCGCTCGACGCCGTTACGATCTTGGTCTGATCCACCAGGTTGAAGCCCAGCTCGACCGCACGCTTGCGGACCGACTGCCGGACGCTCACCACATCCTGGGAGGTCCGGATTTCGTGTGTCTCAGTCGTCAGCGCTTCCATCGGGGTCTTTACCGTATCCGTTTGAACCGAGATAGGTGCGCAAGGTCTGCATGCCCTTTTCGACGTCCAGCGCGGTGGGGATACCCTTCATCGGCAAGCCCAGCTCGACCAGCGTGATGGCCACCGAAGGCTGCATGCCGACCACTACTGTCCGGGCATCCAGCAGCCTCGCCATATTCGCAATATTGCTGAGCATGCGGCCGATGAACGAGTCCACCATCTCGAGCGCCGAGATGTCGATCAACACCCCGCGGGCGTGCCATTTCACGATCTGCTGGGTCAGGTCGTCTTGCAGCGTAAGCGCCAGGCGGTCATGCATATCCACCTGGATCGTGACCAGGAGGAACTCGCCCATTTTCAGGATCGGGATGCGTTCCACGCTGTCTCCTAGGCGGCGTTTCTGTTGGAATTCTTTACCTTGGTAACCGCATAGCCTGTGCGTTTCAGGGCGACGGCGAAAGCGTCGGCCAGGGTCGCCTTGGTGGTGACGTCCTCCAGGTTCACGCCCAGATGGATAATGGTTTGCGCGATCTGCGGACGGATTCCGCTAATGATGCAATCGGCCCCCATGAGGCGCGCCGCGGCTACGGTCTTCAACAGATGCTGGGCCACCAGCGTATCGACCGTGGGAACACCGGTGATGTCGATGACCGCGATATCGGAGCGCGTTTCGACGATGGCTTCCAGCAGATTCTGCATGACGACCTGCGTGCGCGCACTGTCCAGGGTCCCGATCAACGGCAGCGCCAGGACGTTGTCCCACAAGCGCACGACCGGCGTCGACAGTTCCAGCAGTTCCTGCTGCTGGCGCGCGATGACCTCTTCGCGGGTCTTCTGAAACGCCTCGGTGGTGAAAAGGCCAAGCCGGTCAAGAAGGATGGTGGCCTTCCATATCTCGTCGGCCAGTTCCTGGCCGTCGGAATTCACACGCATGCGCGTGAACAGGGGTTCTTTGAGGGAGAAGATGAACATGGCGGTTTCCACCGGCGTGGAACCGGCTCGCGCGCGCGAGGTGGAGAGCTGCGTGAGAAAATCGCGGACAGCCGACCACTCGGGTTTCGAAATGTCGTCCCCGTCCTCCTGAGTGGCCTGGCGTAGGGTCGCCAGAAACTCGGTCGATTGCGCTTCGAGCTGCCTTTCCTCAGCGGCGCTCATGCGCCGGCCGGATGCCTTCGCTTGGAGAGCGATCCACTCTTTCAGCAGGCCTTGTTCGTCTTTGCGAAGCGTTTCGTACAACAGTTTCCCTATCTTGGGCAAGGTCTCTTGTTCCTCCGGGGTTTCATTCTAGCACTGTGAGGCTGGACGCGCCGGTCATGCGCTGCACGGCCCGCCTGCGGGGCCAGGGGCGAGCATAGCGTGAATCGCGGATCCTACCGCAGACAGGTAACCCTCAAGGCTACAAGGCTTGGTGATAAAAGCACTCGCTCCCAGATTCAACGACGTCCGCCGGTCTTCCGGCTGCGCAGACGACGTCAGCATAGCGACCGGAACGCGGTCAAAGCGCGGGTCCCTGCGAACGGCTCGCAGAAGCTCCAAGCCATCAATGAGCGGCAAATGCAAGTCGAGAATGATGGCGTCCGGCGGCTCGTGGCCGGCTTTCAAGTAGCGCGCGCACTGCTCCCCGTCGGGAAACACCGTAAGCTCAGCCGCCAGGCCCGCGGCGCGCAACGCCGCTTTGACCAGAACGACGTCGGGACAGCTATCCTCCGCAATCACAATTCGTAATGAACCTGGCCTGACCATTCAAGTATCCTTTCTGTCGGAATCGGAATTGCGGAAGGGCGCGGGCCAATGGCATGCCGGTGAGATCAACTGCCCTCGTGCCCAGTCGGGCTGGCTGGAGATAGCGGCTGCGGGCGGACTCGCCGCCGAAATTTATCCGCTTCCCGCCGACAATGTGAGTTACCGCGGTTTCTCCCGGCATGCGTCTGACGACGGATTCCAGCCGGTGCGGCCGCACGGCGTGGAAGCCGGCCGCTGAAGCGGGGCTGAAATCCTCCCAGAACACCGGATACTGGCGCAGGCATTGGGCGCAGATATAATGGCCGTGGATCGGCCACATCGCCCGCGTGTGCGCTCTCTTGCACCAGACTCTTGCAAACCACTCGAACATGCACCCTCCAATAGCGTAGCGCCGTCTGAAGGCAAGAGTGCAATTGTTGGGCCAATGTTCATCCCGCGGGATTCGGATTCAGTACACGCGCGTATAGCAATTGGCATCGCAATTGCTAGATTGCCCGGAATCTTCTGTGATTCCCGATTGCACGAGTCGTCGGGCTAAAATGGAGAGAAGCGAGGGAGGATGGAAATGTCTGCGAATGTCCTGGTAGTGGATGACGATGCCCGCGAGAGGGCCGACCTGGCCGAAATGGTTTCGGCCTTCGGTTTTGACGTAGCGACGGCGGCGGACGGACGGGAGGCTCTTGAAAAACTGGCAAGCTTTCCGGTAAACGCTATCCTGACAGACTTGATGATGCCGTGCATGGACGGCATCGAACTCCTGAAGGAACTAGCCGCGCACGGCGACCGCACTCCCACAATCGTGCTTACGGCCTTCGGAAGTATCGATCGGGCGATTTCGATTGTGCACGACCTGAAGGCGTTTTGGTTTCTCGAAAAACCCGTGCAGCCCGGAGTGATGCGCGCTCTTCTGGAGCGTGCGATTCAACAGAGCCGCCTGGTGGCGGAAACGGAACGTCTGAGCCGGCAACTCAGTTATCAGGGCGTGTTAGGCGATATGGTCGGCGATTCTTCGCCAATGAAGGAAGTCTTTTCGCTCATCCGGCAGGTAGCGCCGACGACCGCGTCGGTTCTGATCACCGGTGAGAGCGGCACGGGCAAGGAACTGGTAGCCCGGGCGATTCATCGCCTGAGTCCACGGAGCGGCGGCCCTTTTGTGGCGGTGAATTGCGCGGCGCTGCCCGAGAGCCTGGTGGAGAGCGAGCTATTCGGCCATGAAAAAGGATCGTTTACGGGCGCCGCGGCGCGCAGCTTGGGATGTTTCGAACAAGCCCAAAACGGGACTCTGTTGCTCGATGAGATCGGAGAGATGCCGATCGCCACGCAGGCCAAACTGCTGCGCGTGATCGAGGAGTCGAAAGTCCGCCGGCTGGGCGGGGGGAGCGACATTCCGATCTCGGTGCGAGTGCTGGCGGCGACCAACCGCTCGCCGGAAAAGGCAATTGAGGAGAAGCATCTGCGCGAGGACCTGTACTATCGTCTGAACGTATTCCACATTTCGCTGCCGCCTCTGCGCGAGCGCAAGCAGGACATCCCGTCGATCGCGGCGGCCCTGATCGGCGATCTAAACGAAAAGCACGATTGCCGGGTGACCCATTTGAGTTCCGACGTGCTGGCCCGATTCGAGGCCAATCCCTGGCCAGGCAATGTCCGCGAACTGCGAAACGTGATCGAGCGCGCGGTCATCGTGGCGGGCAAAGGCGAAGTGCAGCTTCAACATCTTCCAGGCGCATTCGCGCCCCGTGCGCCGAAAGCCCCGCTGCCCCAGAATTCACAGGATGGTGAGGACGTACTGACAATCCGCGCCGGCGCCCAGATGCGCGAAGTGGAAGAGGCCTACATCGGGCTGGTTTTGAGACACACCGGCAACAACAAACGCCGCGCGGCGAAGGTGCTGGGCATCTGTCTGCGCACGCTCCACGGCAAGCTGCGCTCGTTCGAGGGCCGGAGCACTCAGGGCGCTGCCGGCGCCGCCGCCGGCAGTTAGAGGGCGCGATTTAGCGCGATATCCGGGCGGGACTACGAGTCCCGCGCAGACTGCGAGCCTGCCCCACTAGGCCGGCAAGGTAAACAGAAACGCGGTTCCGGCGCCTTCCGTCGATTCGGCCCATATCTCTCCGCCGTGCCGCTCCAGGATTACGCGGCAAATCGCCAGACCCAGGCCCGGACCCGGCCGCCGGTTACCGGACAAGCGCACGAATGGCCGGAAAATGCTCTCCAGGTACGGCGCTTGCACTCCTGGACCGTTGTCGCGAACGGTAAAGAGCCACTCTTCGTTCCGCCTTTCGACAGTGATTTGGATATGGGGGGCGAGCGAACCGCGATGGCGCAGCGCGTTCATTAGAAGGTTCTCGAAGACCTCCATCAGCCGGTCCGGCGCTCCGCAAACGCGCGGCAGCTTGTCGTTTGTGACGGTGGCGTCAAGGGCGCGGAGTTCCGGGCCGAGCTTAGCCAGGACCGTTCGCAGCAAAACATCCAAGGGCGCGGGTTGGAACGACTCCTTCCGGATTTGCAGCGCAACCGAATAACTCGAGATGCCATTGGCCAGCAGATCGACTTTGAGGGCGCCGTCGACGATGAAGCCGAGGCGCTCTTCGAGGCCGGGCACCTGAGCCGCCAGATGGTCCTTCAGAAGCAGATCGGTGTGCATGCGGATCGCGCGCAGAGCCGTCCTTAAATCGTGGGAGGCGTGGAGCAGGAATTCGCCGGCCTCAAACTCGTCCGACGGTTTCGCCCGTTTCGCTGGCAGCATAATCAAAGCATACAATTACTGCACACCGTGTACCATTTGTCCGATCTTCAAGCGGGTCGGCAAGCGGGCAGGCAGGCGCGTGTGTTCGGCAGCACTTCGGCGCCCCGAAATCGCCATTGAAGCCGGAAAAGCTGCCGGTCGCCCCCCTCAACTCAGAACTCCTCCCGTTTGTGTGGTTTAATAGGGATCTGCGGATGCGGGACGGGGCCAAATCATCGCCTGGGACAGCGCCCAAGTGGCGTAGAAGATGGCGGGCGGCAAACCTGCGGGCCCGCGAACTGCGCATGATCTACAAGGGATTGGTTTCCACGGACCATCCCATCCTGGCGCATATCATCCCCATGCGCCGCTGCAATCTGGCCTGCACCTACTGCAACGAATACGACGATCGCTCCAAACCGGTGCCGCTCGAAACCGTGTGCCAACGCCTGGACATGCTGGCCGCGCTGGGCACTACCATCATCACCATCAGCGGCGGCGAGCCCCTGCTGCATCCCGATCTGGACCAGATCGTGGCGCACATCCGCCGCCACCGCATGATCGCGGGCATGATCACCAACGGCTATCTGCTCACCGCGGAGCGCATCAAAAGGTTGAACCGCGCGGGGTTGGACCACCTGCAGATCAGCATCGACAACGTGACGCCGGACGACGTCTCGAAGAAAAGCCTGAAGGTGCTGGACAAGAAACTCCAGCTGCTGGCCGAACACGCCGATTTTCACGTGAATATCAATTCCGTGGTAGGCGGCGGCATTCGCAATCCCCAGGATGCGCTGGTGGTCGGCAAGCGCGCGGTGGAACTGGGCTTCACATCCACGGTGGGCATCATTCACGATGGCACAGGACAGTTGCAGCCGCTTTCCCCCGCGGAGCGCGAAGTGTACGGGATCATGCGCGGCATGGGGAAGAGCAGCTACGCGCAGATCAACTATTTCCAGGACAATATTGCGCACGGCCGGGAGAACAGCTGGCGCTGCCGGGCCGGCGCGCGCTATTTGTACATCTGCGAAGAGGGCCTGGTGCACTACTGTTCGCAGCAGCGGGGTTACCCGGCCAAGCCGCTCGCCGAATACACGGTGGCGGACATCCAGCGCGAGTTCCTGACCGAGAAATCCTGCGCGCCGCGCTGTACGGTGGCCTGCGTACACCAGGTTTCTTATGTCGACTTCTGGCGCGCGCCGCAGACCATCGACTCCGCCAGTCTGCCCGAAACCGGCGACGGCCTGGTCCAGATCCGGTAACGCGCCGGACTGTTACAGCATCAAGCCGGAGCGTTCACACTCTATTCACATTTCTGTCGTATACTACTTCCCATGCTTGGCATAGCACTATCCAAAGGAGGAGTAGAAGATGGATCGCAGAACATTCCTGAAAGCTACAGGCGGATTGGCCGCCAGCACCGCGCTTAGCCCCGGCATGTTACGGGCGGCCACATCGCAGGTCAAACACATCGTGGTGGCGATGATGGAGAACCGCAGCTTCGATCACTTCCTGGGCTGGCTGCCCAACGCCAACGGCAAGCAAGCCGGCCTTGACTATGTGGATGTGAACGGCGTGAGCCATCCAACGCACGAACTGGCGCCCAATTGGACGGGCTGCGCTTATAACGATCCGGACCACAGCTACGACGGCGGGCGCATCGAAGTCGACAACGGGCTGATGGACGGTTTCATGAAGACCTCCACGGCGGACGTCTATGCGATCGGCTACTACCAGGCGGCCGATAACCAGTTTTTCCCGGCGTTCGCCCGTAACTTCACTAGCTGCGACATGTACTTCCCGTCGATGCTGGGTCCCACCTTCCCGAACCGCATCTTCCAACTGTGCGGCCAGACCGACCGGCTGGACGACAGCGTGTCGCTGTGTTCCTACCCCACTATCTTCGATCACTGTACCCAGGCCGGGGTCAGCAGCAAGTATTACTACGGCAATGTCCCGTTTCTGACGCTCTTCCCGATCGACGCGATCCTTTACGCCAACTCGTTCCAGGACTTTCTTTCCGATTGCGCGAGCGGCTCGCTGCCGGCGGTGTCGTTTGTCGATCCGGCCTTCACGCTGCTGCTGAACACGGCGAACGACAACCATCCGCACTCCGACATTCGCAACGGCGACGCATTCATTGCGCAGGTGTACCAAGCCGTCGCCACCAGTCCGGCATGGGAAAACACCGTCCTGGTGCTCAATTACGACGAGTGGGGCGGATTCTTCGACCACGTGCCGCCGCCACGCGCGCTGGCGCCCAACAATACCGATCCGGACCTGGTAGACGGCAAGGCTTTGCTGGGTTGCCGCGTGCCATGCATTGTGGCATCGCCCTGGACGGTTGGCGCGCCGGCGAACCCGGAGGTGAATCACACGGTGTTCGATCATACCTCGGTGCTGAAGATGATCGAGTCCGTTTTCAACGTGCAGCCTCTGGCGGCGCGCGAGACATCCAACGATGTGGGCAACCTGCTTTCCGTAATCGACTTCAACAATAAGGCGAAGTCCGGGCCGGCTCTACCGACGCCGCAGCCGGTAATTCCGCAAAGCATCTGCGTCAGCAGCATCAATCCGGGCGGGGGACTGGCACGCCCCGACGATGAGCCAAACTCTTTCCGGCGGCTGGGGGAGGCCGCAGTCCAGCGCGGCTGGCGAGTTTATCCGTAGGGTTCAGGCGCCGCGGCCGGTCTTCAGGCTGCTCTACGGGTCGCAATGCGCCGCGGACTATTGTCAACCTGTCCCGGTGTTGTCGCATGTTTCGCGTCCACTGACCGCAGGCGTACGGCGATCGTCAGATGTGTCATCAGGTAGAGTGGGACAAGCAGCGTGGGGACCCCCACCCACGGGAGTGTTCCCATCGCCACGGTTCCGGGGGCGTCTGTAAAGACGCGGAACGGTGTCCCCGGAGGGGACAATACGCCCAGAATAATGGCGACGATCAGATCGAGCGCGCCGAAAGCGTTCCAAACAGCTAACAGCACTTTGGGCAGCTTGCCTCTCCAGGCGGCCATGCCCGCGAGCAGGATCGCAGCGAGGTCCGCGATCATGTCTCCCCAGCCCGCGGAAGTCGCAAAGGGCGCCGCCAGCCGGCCCCGGTAATGCAGGATCAGAAAGCAGATTCCGCCAATCCGGAAGGCGTTGATGCCGACCAATCCCGCGAGCGGTATCGACAGCATCGCGTCGCGGAAGGCGGGCCACGCAAACCAGGCGAGTAGTCCGCCAAACATCAAAATCAGGAAGGCTATGGCCGGAGCGGGAAGCGGCCCGGTCGCGCTGGAAGCGAATCCGCCTAAGGCGGCGATTGAGAAGATGAGCAAGGTCCAGGCTGCCGCGATGATGAAGGCGGCGAACTTCACGACCGGCCGAATTGCCGCCAGACTAATTAATATAGTCATGTCGGCGGCACAGATCACACCCAACAACAAAGCGCCAAATACGTCGAACATAGAGACCGTCCTCTTACCACATGAGATTGTCTTCCGTGGAAAAGGTCGGAGACTGCTTCCGGTGGTCTACCACCGTGGCTGACTCACGACTTTCCAGCGTGGTCGCCATATTCCCAGTCATAGGGCACGCCGGTGTCGCCCAGAATGAACCTGACCAGATCGGCGAAGCCCGCCTCGGAGCGAACATCGTTGGATAGGATGACGACCCAACGCCGGCCGGCTTCGATGCAGACCAGTGTGTTGGCGGTTTGGCCATCGTGGCCGCCTTTGTAGAATCCGTGGCCCTGCGGGCCGTCGAAGATGGTGACTCCCAGGCCCGAATACAAGTCATGGCGCTGCTCACTCAAAGGCAGATCGGGAAGGAAAAGGGGGAACAGGTGGGCAGTGGGGATATGCAGAAGCGGCTTGGTTATTTCGGCGCGTGAGGCCGCACTTAGGCCATCGCCGCGCACCAGGGCGGCAGCAAACTTGGACAGGTCGGAAATCGTGGTATTCATCGATCCCGCCACGCGAACCTTACTGCGTTTTTCATGTGCCTGCGGCTGGCCCTGATCGTTCCAGCCATCGGCGACATTGGTTTCGAGACCGTTATGCCACACCAGGCTGGTGCGGGTCATCCCCAGCCTGTCGAAGTTGGCCTTAGTCAGATCGCCGACATCGAGTCCCAACCCCTGCGCCTTGCGGCCGTGCTCGATGACGAATTGCAGCAGGATGAAACCTTCGCCCGAATAGCTGAAGCGCGTGCCGGGCTCGAAATGGATGTGCAGCTTCCCGTCGGGTTCGATAAACCAGAAGTTGCTGAAGCCGGTGGAATGGGTCAGGCACATGCGCGGCGTGATCTTTTCCCAGCGCGGATCGGCAGCCAGATCCTTGTATGGCCCGTACTTGTCAGGGAAAACCGGATCGGGGCCATAGCTCGGAAGCGGCTTGTCGAGATCGTCCCTGATCGGTGTGTCGAGGTTGAGCTTGCCCTGATCGACCAACTGCATCACCGTGTAGGCAAACACCGTTTTGGTGATCGAGGCGCCGTACATGACTGTGTCGGTGGTCAAAGGATCTCCCTTGGCGTTACGGGTGCCGTAGGCGTGGACATAACTGGCCTTGCCATGATCGACGACCGCAATGGCGATGCCCTGGGCGTGGGTCTGCGTCATGATCCGACTCACTTCGGCGTCGATGGCGGCGCCGTTGGGTATGGTTTGCGCGACGGCCGCGACTGGAAGGCAGAAGGCAGGAAAGAGCAGCCCAGCGAACAGCGGAAGAACCTTTTTCCTCGGTGTCATGGTGCAGTTTAGAGTCCTGATTAGAGTTACGCATTGGTGCCCCGAGAAAGTTCAGAGATTCTCGGGCGCTGCCCCAAGGGTGATATTTGCAATGTAGCGCACGAGATACAAGGCATGGATTGCCGGCAAATTCACGTGGAAGCCAGGGCATGGACTGGCGGCGAGGTCATACTGTTATGCGGCGGCGACAAATCAACTCAGGATGCGGACGTAGCTCGCGCCAGGCAGTGCTGGAACGAGACGAGGTGATCGGCAGGTACGGGATCGATCCGAAATACTGCTCGAAATATCTTTCCGCGGCTTTCCGCGACTGTGCCGGAACTTTTCTCATAGCGCTCCGCAATGTCGCAGACGCGCAAAAAGGCATGAGCAAGTTGGCTGCAGAAGCCGGAGTCAACCGCGAGAATCTCTATCGCATGCTGTCCGATGAGGGAAATCCTCGGCTCGACACTCGGTCGCGGTTCTGAAGGCGATCGGGCTGCGCGTGTCCGTGGAGCCAACCGGCGCGCCAGCACCCACTCGCCCATCCCGGCGAAATCCCCCGGCAAATAATCCGCCTCCGCGTGCCGCGCGAGCGGCGCCAGCCGCTGGCTCCGGTAGCAATAGGCCGCGCCGATGAAAGCCTTGAACAGCGGGCCATGCAGCTATCCTCGTCAAAAGACAGTCGAGCCCGGGTGCGGTTCAACATTCCCCAATGGCAGTTATAGCAAAACGTCCGTGCCCCGGAGCGTGCACGCTTTGCCATTCGCCCGCTGGCGGGGTCACACCCGACGCCCAGTGGCCCACTGCGATCTTAGTCCTGGCGGGCCAGCGCCTCGAATTGTTCTTCGAATGCTCTGAGGGCCATCGCAACGTCTCCCGTGCGCTCCTGCATCCCGCGGTGTTGGGTGATTCCGGCGAGCCGGACATCCGGCTTGTAGACCGCAGCATGCTCCACTTCCCAAAAGAGGCCGGTCAGCATCGAGACGACCTGGTATTCTCCCCTGACCCTCTCGCTGGCCTGGGGGCAGTAGCCGTGGTATTTGAACGCCTGAAGTTCTCCGCCGTCTTTGACAGGGTCTGGTGTCCAGGTGGGAAACTCGCTGCGCAATCGGCGGTCGACATCCGCCAACCAATGCCGCGGAAACGCCAGAACTCGAACGCCGGCAAGGTCGTTCAAGCTTGTTAGCATATAGGCTTCCTGCGGGCGGTCCTTGAAATCTCTTGTCTCCTGGTGCCTCCGAAGCTTGTCGAGTGCGCTTTCGCAAGATTTGACGCGGCTCTTTACCGCCAGCCTTTCGTATCGCTGCAGTCTTCCTGAGACTGGCAGCAAAAGATACCTGATCTCTGTTTCGAGCCGGTCGGCAACCCGGTGCATTTCCGGCAGAAGACTGAAATACTCCTCTCGCAGGCGATCCTCGACTGTACGCTCAACCTCAGCCAAGCGCCGCCTCGATCTCACGCTTCGCGCGTTCGGACGGGTCCCGGTTGAAATAAAATTTCCATTCCTTGCCGCCCGTGTCCTCGCGGATCTTACGCTCCAGAACCTCTTCGGGTTGATCGTCCACAAACTCCACGCTGAAGATTTTCTTGCGCTTTCGGTTAAAGTAGACCATTCGGTCAAAATTGTAAGCGAATCCGGCATCATCCAGAATGTTCTGCTTGGTGTCCAGCGTTTTCAAGCCAACTCACCTCCCATGCTCGAATTGTACCGAGTTACTGTGCGCCTCACTCAATCCCCCTGCAAATACTGCGCCTCCGCGTGCCGCGCGAGCGGCGCCAACCGCTGGCTCCGGTAACAATACGCCGCGCCGATGAAAGCCTTGAACAGGGGATGCGGCTCCAGCGGCTTGCTCTTGAACTCCGGATGGAATTGGCACCCCAACATCCACGGGTGCCCGGGGATCTCGCAGATTTCCACGTAAGTCTGGTCGGGGGTCTCGCCGGTGATGCGTAATCCACAAGCGGTGAGGCGCTCTTCGTATTCCCGATTGAATTCGTAACGGTGGCGGTGCCGCTCGCTGATGTCGCGCGCGCCATAAGCTTTTTGCGCCACGCTACCCTCCACCAGGTGGCACGGCCAAGCCCCCAGGCGCATGGTGCCGCCCAAATCGTCGATGCCCTTCAACTCGCGCAGCTTGAAGATCACGCGGTGCGGCGTGCCGGGATTGAATTCGGTGGAATCGGCCTGCTCCAGGCCGCAAACGTTGCGCGCGAACTCGATCACCAGGGTTTGCATGCCCAGACAGATGCCGAAATACGGAACCTGATTTTCGCGCGCATAGCGAATGGCGTTGAGCATGCCATCGATGCCGCGCTTGCCGAAACCGCCGGGCACCAGGATGCCGTCGTAGCCTTCCAACTGCCTCTCCCAACCGGGTCCGTTGACGCCCTCGGCCTCGATCCAGTTGATGCTTACCTTAAGCTGATGCGCCAGGCCGCCATGCAGCAGGGCCTCTTTCAGGCTCTTGTAGGAATCCTCGTACTCGACGTACTTCCCTACCAAACCAATGGAAACCTCATCCAGCGGATTGCGCATGCGATCGAGCATGGCGCTCCAGCGGCTTAAGTCGCGCGGCCCGGCGTTGAGTTTGAGCAGCCGCACCACCATCTCGTCCACGCCTTCACCGGCGAATACCAGCGGAACTTCGTAGACCGACGGGACATCGCGGGCAGTGACCACGGCGCGCGCGTCCACGTCGCAGAACAGCGCGATTTTGTCCTTCATGTCCGCCGCAATGGAGCGCTCGCAGCGGCACAACAGGATATCCGGCTGAATACCGATGGCGCGCAACTCCTTCACGCTATGTTGGGTGGGCTTGGTCTTCAGCTCCTGGGCCGCGGCGATCCAGGGCACCAGGGTCACGTGCACGAAGACGCAATTGTCGCGCCCCTGCTCGTGGCGCATCTGGCGGATAGCCTCCAGAAAGGGCAACGACTCGATGTCGCCGACGGTTCCACCGATTTCCACAATGACCACGTCCACATCCGCCGCGACTTTGCGCATGGCGGCTTTGATTTCATTAGTCACGTGCGGAATGACCTGCACGGTCTTCCCCAGATAGTCGCCGCGCCGCTCACGGGCGATGATTTGCTCGTAGATGCGGCCCGAAGTCAGATTATTGGCCTGCGTGAGCTTGGCATGCGTGAAGCGCTCGTAATGGCCCAGGTCGAGGTCGGTTTCGGCGCCATCGTCGGTGACGAACACCTCGCCATGCTGGAAGGGGCTCATGGTGCCGGGATCCACGTTCAGATACGGGTCGAATTTCTGCAGAGTGACCCTTAAGCTGCGGCTCTCGAGAAGGCAGCCGATGGAAGCTGCGGCGATGCCCTTGCCCAGCGACGAGACCACGCCGCCGGTCACAAATATGTATTTAGCCATATGGTTTCGCAAGTTGCACCGAAGCCGCGAAGAGCTTCGACACACGTTCCAGATCCTCGGGCGTATCTACACCCAGCGATTCGTACTCCGTCTCGACTACCCGGATAGAGTAGCCATTTTCCAGCGCGCGCAACTGTTCCAGCCGCTCGGCCTGTTCGAGCGGGCCCACCGGCAGATCGGAATATCCCAGGAGAAAACTCCGGCGGTAGACGTACAAGCCGATATGTTTATATAGCGGTACAGACAGGCTGGAGCCTGTCCCACTATAAGGACCACTATAAGGAATGGTCGACCGGGAAAAATAGATGGCGTTGCCGGAACGATCGGTGACCACCTTGACCACGTTGGGATCGCTCATTTCGCGCGGATCGTCGATGCGCTTTTTCAGCGTACCCATCTCGATATCGTCGTCGTGAAGCAGCGGCAGAACGGCGGCGTCAATCGCGGCGGGGTCGATCAGCGGCTCGTCGCCTTGAATGTTAACGATTAATTCGGCGGTATCGGCGGATGCCACTTCCGCCACGCGGTCGGTACCCGAGAGATGATCCGCGCGCGTCATACGCACAGGTGCGCCGAAACCGCGCGCGGCATCCGCAATGCGTTCGTCGTCGGTGGCGACGATGACGCTGGTCAGGTAACGGGCTTGGGAGGTCCGTTCGAATACATGCTCCAGCATTGATTTGGAGCCGATTCGAGCGAGAGGTTTGCCTGGGAAACGGGACGAGGTGTAACGCGCAGGGATCACGCCCAAAATTTTACGGCGCACAGGCGATTCTACCACAAAAGCGCTGTGCTACACTCTTGGAAGAAGGAATGGCTGGGAAGCTGTGACAGGCCTGCGATTTAGCCGCGTGCTGGTAGTGGCGAGCGTCGTTGCGCTTCTCCCGATTTCCCTGGCCCTGGCGCACGGCAACGCCGACGGAAAAGGCGATGAAAAGACAGGTGGGGATCCGCAGGTTTCCATTGTTCCCCGGCCCAAGCCTCCGGCGACCAGCGAGATTCTGCCGAAGGGCAACATCCGTGTAGATACCAATCTGGTATTGATCCCGGTGACCGTCACCGACCCGCTCAACCGGTTTGTCACGGGCCTCGAAAAGGAGAACTTCCGCATCTTCGAGGACAAGATCGAGCAGCAAATCTCGCAGTTTTCGAGCGAAGATGCGCCCTTGTCGGTAGGTATTATTTTTGATTGCAGCGGCAGCATGGGAAGCAAACTGGAAAAATCGCGCCAGGCGGTGGCTCAATTCTTCAAGACTGCCAACCCCGAAGACGAATTCTTCCTGGTGGAGTTTAACGACCGCGCAGATCTGGTAATCAAATTCACTACCAGCCTGGAAGAGATCCAGAACCGCCTGACGTTTACACAGTCCAAGGGCAAGACAGCGCTGCTCGATGCCGTGTACCTGGGCTTGCACGAGATGAAGAGGGCCAAGAATCCCCGTAAGGCACTGCTGATTATCTCCGACGGCGGCGACAACAACAGCCGCTACACCGAAACCGAAGTCAAGAACCTGGTGCGCGAAGCGGACGTTCAAATCTACGCCATGGGCATTTTCGAGTCGGCGGGCACGCGCGGCCGGACCGCGGAGGAAATGGGGGGACCGAGCCTGCTGACCGAAATTTCGGAACAGACCGGGGGCCGTCACTTCCCGGTGGAGAACCTCAGCGAACTGCCCAATATCGCGGAGAAAATTGGCATCGAGTTGCGCAATCAGTATATTATCGGCTACTCTCCGAAGAACCTGGAAAGGAATGGCAAATACCGGCGGGTGCAAGTCAAGCTGGTGCAACCGCGTGGGCTTCCTCCTCTGCGGGCCTTCTGGAGATTGGGCTACTATGCTCCTACCCAATAAGAGAGTCCTGACATGGGCGCTGTGCGCCGTCGCTGTTTTTGGCCTGTGGGCGGCCGATACACCCGGACAACAAACGCCCGTCATCCGCGTGGATACGCGGCTGGTAGTCCTACCCGTCACGGTCATGGATAAGACCGGCCACCTGGTGCTGAACCTGCCGGAGACCGCCTTTCAGGTGTTTGAAAACGGTGTGCCGCAGCTGATTAAGGTATTCAAGCGCGAAGACGTCCCCGTATCCATGGGCCTGGTGATCGATAACAGCGGGAGCATGCGCGACAAGCGCGCCAAGGTGGAAGCCGCCGCGCTGGCGCTGGTCAAGGAATCCAACCCGCAGGATGAAGTCTTCATCGTTAATTTCAACGACGACGCTTTTCTGGACAAAGACTTCACCAACGATATCAGAGATCTGCAGGAAGGTCTGGCGCGCATCGATTCCCGCGGCGGTACGGCCATGCGCGACGCTATCCGCATGTCCATCGACCATGAGAAGGAGAAGGCCAAGAAGGACAAAAAGGTGCTAGTGGTGGTGACTGACGGGAACGACAACAGCAGTCTGATCAGCCTGGAAAACCTGGTCAAATCCGCGCAGGACAGCGGTGTTTTGATCTATACGGTGGGGCTGCTGAGCGAGGAAGAGCGCCGCGAGGCCAAGCGCTGCCGCCGGGCTCTGGAAGAGTTGTCCACCGTCACTGGCGGCGAATCGTATTTCCCCAGAGAACTGGCTGAGGTGGATCGCGTCGCGCACCAGGTGGCGCACGACATCCGGAATCAATACACCCTGGGTTATACGCCCGCGAATATCGCATTGGACGGATCGTTCCGGCAGATCAAGGTGACGGCCAACGGGCCTAACCGACCGACGGCGCGCACGCGGTCCGGCTACTACGCCACACCGGAAGGCGTTGGCGCCACCGCCGCCGCCCGAAACTCCGGCAGCAATTAATCCATCGAGAAATGCTGCGAGTTCTGTGGCGGCTTACGCGGGGTTACCGGTTGAGCCCGTGGCGCAGCCCCTATCTGCGATGGCGCATGGAAACCTACTGGGGCTGGCACGCGGAACAGATCGGCTTCACCGATTTCTGGCGATTTGCGTGGCAGCGGCGCGGGGATCTATGGCGTTACCTGCGGTGGGCGGGGCGAATGACCCGCCGGCCGGAGCGCGGATCGCGGGCGGGTTGATTTGCGATGAAGCTCGCCATCAAATTCAACGTTGCTTTGTTGGCCATCTTCGGACTCGGATCGGCCGGGGCGTTTTTGAGCGCGCGCGCTTATCTTTTGGGCCGAGCCCGCGACCAGGTCTCGCAGCAGGCCCGTCTGATGATGGAAACCAGCGCCTCCACCCGGAAATACACATCCGAGCACATCCGGCCCATTCTTGATAAGTATCAGCACAACAGCGCCGCCTTCTATCCGGAGTCTGTACCGGCGTTTTCCGCAACCCGGATGTTCGGCTACCTACGCGACATTTACCCTGAGTACACCTATAGGGAAGCGACTCTTAACCCCACGAACCCAAGCGACCGGGCGGTGGAGTGGGAAGCCACGGTGGTCAACATGTTCCGAAACACTCCAGCGCAACGGGAGTTTATCGGCGAACACGAAGCTCCCAATGGCCGCCTGCTGTATCTGACCCGGCCCATCAAAGCAGTGGAGAGTTGCCTGGAATGCCACAGCGCTCCCAGCTCCGCCCCGGCCGCGATGGTCAACGTCTATGGCAGCGGCAACGGCTTTGGCTGGAGGTTGAACGAGATCGTCGGCGCTCAGATCGTGAGCGTCCCGCTGTCCGTACCGCAAGCTTTGGCGAGGCGCGCGCTGGGGCGCTTCATGCTGTGGCTCGCGGGCTTCCTGCTCGGGACGCTCGTCTTACTGAACGCCGCACTGTTCTTGACGGTGATCCGGCCGCTGGCCAGAATCTCGGCGGTTGCCACCGAGCTTAGCAAAGGGAATCTGAGCGTCGCGGAAGTTCCGGTGACTGGGCGGGATGAGATCTCGAAGTTGGCCGATTCGCTAAATCGAATCAACCGCCTGGTGAAGGCTCTGAAGTTGCTGGGGCAGTGAGAAGGAGGCAGGATTGTATTCTAGAACCGGCAGCAGGACAGGCCCGCAGGCCTGTCCTGTTTAAGCGATCGGTCATCGTTGTGAGGAGGTCGGCTCGACAAAAACGCTCAACGTATTGGCGTTATCGTCGACCGCGGCCAGTCTCACGGCCTGCCCGGAGAAGCTGCTCAGCGCAAGTCCGAAGGCGCCGCCGTTGTTCGCGTCCACGGAGTATTGAGCGACGAACTGGCCACCGAGAGTGAACTCCACCAGTTCGCTGGGCTGATTCGGATCTACGTTGGAGCCGTCGCTGTTGGCGGCGATGAGGTTGCCGGTGGGCGTCATCACCAAGTCGATCGGACCATGCAGGTGCGTGGTGTCCTGATAGATCACAGTACCCTTGCCTGCGCTAGCATCGGTTATCCAGCTCGCGCCGGAGATCGCATAGACGGCATTGTCGGCCGAGGAGGCCACGTACAGTATGTCGTTATCGGCGTCGAGGTACAGGCCGGACGGTCCCAGGACCAGTGCGGCGGGATCCAGCCGGTGATTATAGCCGCTGGCAATGGTGACCGCACTCTGTAATGCGATGGACTCCCCATCGTCCGAGAACTGGAGGTTCAGGCGCGTGACACTCCCGTTCAGCACGTTCGAGATAAATACTCGCGCCGCTCCGCCGAAGTCCTGAATCGCCATGCCCCAGGGGCCGTTGATGAGAGTGGCATTAGAGTAGCTCCAGACCAGGTTGCCATTGCGGTCGAGCACCAGCAACGAGCCGGGCTGCACCGTGGCCGAGGTGCCGTCCGCCGTCGGCATGTTGCCGACAAAGACGAATCCGTGCTGAACGATTCCCAGCGCGGCAGTCAGGCCCAATCCGGGCTTGCCCTGATAGAAGGTCGACACGGTGCCGTGCGCCGCGACCCGCACGATGGTGGTTCCGGTTCCTTGCAAATTTTGCGAGTTGTTGAAATTGGAAACGAGTATGTCCTCCGGTTGCAGCACTCCGTCCGAATAAACGCGGCGCGGCGCGTAGGCCACCCCGTACGGATTCACATCGCCGTTCGAGGGGATGGTGGAGACCACGGGCGGAGGCAGCGGAAAGAGCGACGCCGGGGTCTGTCCCATTGCCAAGGACGAAATCGCCAGCATGCCGGCGCCGAGGGTACAACAGAAGGCTGCGGTTTCCGCGAGCCTGTTAACGAAGTTCTTCGTGATGGAATTCATTTGTTTTCTCCTTAAGTGTTTGTTTTATACTTGGTGAGAGGCTCGCGGCTGGCAAGTCCTCTCACCATAGAAAGCGTTCTTTTCAGGCGGACTCTCTCACGCCGCGGCAGTTTTTTTGAGGGGATTCTGGGATGCCGGAAAGCGCCGCAGTCACGCAGCTTTTGAAAGAGGCCGGCCGAGGCAACAAGGAGGCGGTCGACAGCCTCATCCCGCTGGTATACGACCAGCTTCGCCATCTCGCCGCGCGTTGTCTGATGGCGGAGACTCCCGGGCATACGCTGCGCGCCACGGCATTGGTACACGAAGCATACCTGCGACTGGCCGGCGCGGAGACGGACTGGCAGGATCGGGTGCAGTTCTACGCGGTGGCTGCGCGTATGATGCGAAGGATACTGGTAGACCATGCGCGCGCGCGTTCCCGCCAGAAACGCGGCTCGGGAGCCGAAAAGGTTTCGCTCGACGAGGCCATCATGGTGGGCGAGGAGAACTCGCTGGATCTGGTGGACCTGGACGAGGCGCTGCAGCGGCTGGCGGAGCTCGACGCACGCAAGAGCCAGATCGTCGAATTGCTTTTCTTTGGCGGCATGACGGTGGAGGAAAGCGCCGCCGCGCTAAGTATCTCACCCGCGACATTGCATCGCGAACTGAAGCTGGCTAAGGCATGGCTGCACCGCGCGCTGACACAGACCGAAAGCTAGGAGATCCGCTGCCGCCTCCACGCCCGCCGAGGGACCGTTGGAGGACGGTAGAAGACATCTTCAATGCCGCCTGCGATATGGACCGCGCGGACCGGCCCGCCTTTCTGGCCGCGGTTTGCGGCGAGGACGCGCTCCTGCGGAAAGACGTCGAGTCCCTGCTCCATTCCGCGGAAAAGACTCTTGACCTGCTGCACAAACCCGTGCGCGAAGCGGCGCGCGCGGTGGCGGGTGGCGCGCCGCTTTCGAATCGCCGCATCGGCAATTTCGAACTGATCAAGCTCATTGGCGAAGGCGGTATGGGCGAGGTATATCTGGCCGCCAGAGCCGACCAGCAGTTCCGGCAGTACGCGGCCATAAAGCTGATGCGCGTGGGTCTGGAGCAAAACCCAGGTTTGGTTCCGCGCTTCGTCGCAGAGCGGCAGATTCTGGCGAACCTGGATCATCCGAACATCGCGCGCCTGCTCGATGGCGGATTGACACCCGAAGGCTGGCCTTATCTGGTGATGGAACTGGTGGATGGCATTCCGATCGACGAGTATTGCCGCCTTCACCGGCTCTCGACAGCCGAGCGCCTACAGTTGTTCCGCGCCGTTTGCGATGCCGTGGACCATACGCACCACAACCTGATCGTGCACCGCGACATCAAGCCCGCCAACATATTGGTCAATGCGAAAGGCATCCCCAAGCTGCTGGATTTCGGCATCGCTCAACTGCTGGATGCTGAAAATGGCGATGCGGAGAAAGAACGGCCAAACCTGCGGCTGATGACGCCTCAATATGCGAGTCCCGAACAGATTCTCGGACTTAGCATTACAACAGCGACCGATGTGTTCGCGCTGGGAGTGCTGCTCTACGAGTTGCTGGCGGGTTGCAATCCATTTTGCGCACGGCGCGACACACTGGTCGAGATCACGCGGGAGATTTGCGAGAGCCAGCCGCCGCCGATAAGAAAAATGGCGCGCTCCAACCCGGGCCTCGTTGCGCCGGATGCCGGGAAGTGGACCGGGGAACTGGACGGCATCCTGCAAAAGGCAATGCAAAAGCAGCCTGCTGCGCGCTACCAGTCGGTTGCCCAATTCTCGGCGGACATTGCTGCTTATGCGGAAGGGCGTCCGGTTTCCACACACGCGGGGACATGGCGGTATGTGGTGGCCAAGTTTGCCGTCAGGCACAAAGCCGGCGTCGCGCTGGCGAGCTTCGTCCTGGCCGCGCTGGTCGCGATCAGCATCACCATGGGAGCGCTGGCGCGGCGGGCCAGCGTCGAGCGGCTCACGGCCGAGCGCGAGGCGAAGTTTCTGGTGGATATGTTTAAAGCGGCGACTCCCGAAGTTGCGCGTGGTGAGACGGTCACCGCCCGCAACCTGCTCGATCAGGGCGCCAAGCGTATCGATACGGACCTGGCCTCGGTGCCGGCGGTGCGCGCCGCTATGCTGCACAGCTTGGCCGAAGCATACCAAAGCTTGGGGCTGTTCGAAGAGGCGCGGACCCTGGCGGAGCGTTCTTACAAGCTGAAGACGGCCATCCTGGGATCCAGTGACGCCGGCACGGCCGATACTTTGTTTCTTTTGGCTAATCTGGCCCGCCTCGAAAATGAGTATGCCAAGGCCGAACCGCTGTTTCGCGAACTGGTTGCGATCCGCGGAAAGACGGCCGGTGAAAACAGTCTGGAATATGCCGCCAGCCTGAGCGCGCTGGGCGAGTGCCTGTACCTCGAAACCAAGGATGCCGAAGCGGAGCCGCTGCTGCGTAAGGCGCTGGCCATCAACCGGCGGAATGGGCCGGACTTCGGCACCGACAGCCGGAACTACCTGGCCCTGCTGCTGGAGCGCAAGGGCGAGTACCAGGAAGCCGCCGCGTTGCTCCGCGAAGCCGTGGCTATCGACCAGCGCACGGAAGGGGTGAACAGTCCGGACTACGCCACCAGCTTGCATAATCTTTCCGGCGCTTTGATCGACATGGGCGATCTTTCGGGCGCCGAAGCAAGACTGCGGGAAACCCTGGCGGTTCGCCGGAAGGTGCTGGGCAATGCTCATCCGGAGCTCGCCTACACATTAAACAATCTGGCCTACGTGCTGCTCGAGAAGGGTGACTGGCGGTCCGCGGAGCCGTTCTTGCGGGAGGCGTTGGATTTGGATGCCGGCGTCGGCGGGAAACGTCCGGCGCTGGCGGGCGTGCAAAGCAACTGGGGCCGATTGCTCGAAGCCAAGGGCGACGCGGCCGGCGCCCGGCAGTATTTTCACGAAGCGCTGGATACCTTGCGGCAGGCCAATGCCTTTCCCGGTTGGCCAGCGTCCCAGATCCTGCTCAATCTGGGCCTCCTGGAGTTCGACGGGAAAAACTACGTGGCGGCCGAATCCTTCGATCGGCAGGCGTTGGAGATGCGGCGTACCCTGGGTGGCGAGAACACCCCGGGTATGGCGTCCGCGCTCATCGATCTGGCCGAATCGCAGCTTTTTGAGGGTTACCCGCGGGACGCCGTGCCGCTGTTGCGCAAAGCTCTGGAGATTCGCCGCAACAGATTTGCGCCGACCCATCCCGCCCTGATTGCCGCGAAGGTTCGCCTGGGCGAGGCGTTGATCGCCACGGGCGATGCGCGTGAAGCGGAGCCGCTTCTGCGCGAGGCGCTGGCCAGCGCGCGCACCGCGCCGTTCCGGCTTCTTCCCTGGCAGGTAGCCGAAGCGGAGAGCGCTCTGGCTGCGGGTCTGGCGGCCTTGGGCCGCAGTAGCGAGGCGGAATTACTGGCGCATCAAAGTCACGCGGGATTGGCAACGCATCCCCGCCCGGCATTCCGTGAGCCGGCCGCCACGCGGCTGATGGCTCGAGCGCCCCGTGACTGAGGCACAATCCCACCCGATTAGATTGCCGGTTCATGGATAGTTGGACTTTCCGAGTGTTACCCCGTTCTTCTCGGCGATGGCCCGCATGCTTTCATAGAGCGCCTCTTGCAGCGTCATACTCACAGGCGGCGAGATTTGTCCGGGTTGCCAGAACTGCCAAAGCAACTGCATCCCGCGAGGAAACTGTGCCAGCCTCCCTCGCAATCCATCTACCGTCAACGAGTCATATTGCAGAACCGAGAAGGTCGGGTTGTCCTCGGGGAACCAGCTTGGAGTGATCATTGCGGGCCCTTGCTTCCATTGTTTGATCCAGATCTCGAGCTGGTCGGCCTGGCGCTTAGTCACTGCCAGTTCGGCAATGCGGGCAAGCTTTTCAGGCGCGCAAATCCAACCGGCGCCGCTCGCAATGGCAGATACCAGCGCCTGTTCCAGCGCCGCTTCATGGGCGTCGCTACTCTGGTAATCCGGCGTTTGGCGGAGCTGGCCCTCGCGCCCAATCCACTCCTGGTGGAAACGCCGCAATCGCGCCCAAAGTGCGTTCTCGGCGTCGGCCGAGCCCCGCCGTCCCAAAGCCAGCACGGCGCCCTGCACCATCTCAGGATCGGAATCGTCGATCGCGTCGATCGCGCTCTGCTCGGCTTTCGGGAATTCATCGCCCAAATCCTGCAGCAGGCTGCTGTAGCAGTGCGTGTCTTTCCGGGCGCCTAGAGACGCGCTCACCTGCATTGCGCCGTATGCCGGATCCACGCGAAGAAAATAGCGCAGCATTGCCGATTGCGGTGCGCAGGCCCATTTGCCCAAGCGCTCCTCGAAAGCTGTTTGCACCACTCCCAGGACGCTGCCATCGGCGTAGCGGTCGAGCAGTTCGTAATCCAACTCTCGGGCATTGTTGTCGCCAATCCGTTGAATGGCAGGCTGCATTACAACCGCGATGTCTTCCTTGGGGAGAAGCTTGACGACTTCCAGGCTCGGCTGGCTGTTCCGATCCAGCAAGTCGCGAAGGATCAGTGCGCGGCCCGCCGCGGGATCGACCTCGTATATATGTTTGAGGGCGGCATCTCGCGCCCCAGCCAGTCGGGTCCGGGGAAGCGGAGGAGGTTCTGCCAGCATGCGGCGCAGTATGGGCAGCATCTCCGGGCCCGCAATAAGAGGCCATCGATACTGAATCAACTCCCGCTGTGTTTCGCTCGGCAGGTCCCTCCACGCGGCGATCAAGGCCGGGCGGATTGTCTGCGCGACCGCCGGGTCCCCTCCGCCTGCTAGCAGCAGACCATTCAGAGTCAGCGCGCGGGCGCTACCGGTCTTGCGTGCGAGCGCAGCAGCCACGCTCTCCATCTCTGCATTCTCTAACACCTGCGTGTGAGCTGCCCGCCGCTTCCAGAATTCCTGCCCGGATTCGTCCTGGCCGGCGAGCGGCGCATCCCACGCCGGATCGCCGCTGACTTGCAAGTTGACAAGCGTGCTCAGAAACTCCTGCGTGTTGGCGTGGCCGGGAACTGCGATCTGGTCGCGCATCGAATGGATGGCCAACTCGCGATATGGCGACCCGTACAGACCAAACATCAGGTCCCACCCGATCGGCTGTTGCTGATTCAGGCCCCAAAACAGCCGGGCAAGCTGCCTGGTGGAGTCTTTCGTATTCAGGAAGCGCAGCCTGCGCGCAGCCCGACGCGCCTCTTCAGGCGACGGTCCGCCGGCCAGTGTCTGCGTAGCAGCCCGGAGTTGGTCATCCTCCCACTTAGCGTCTGGCGCGTTTACGTCGAGTTCCACGGCGTTGGATCGGACCACCTCCGATATGCGCCCGTATTGAGTTTGTTCGTCAGGATCGGGCGGGCGCCAGACCCGGTAACTGATCGCGTACACCGTGTAATGCCCCGGCCCCAAGCGACGCCATTCGTTCAGTTCCGCATCCGCAGTGAACGGAATCGCATCGAGTGCCCGCGTGCCACCAAGACCGCCGCCAAAGAAGCCTCCAAACCTAAAATACGACACAAGAGGATCGGGGCCCTCCGGCTCCACGCAGTAGTACTCGATTCCGAGCCGGCCGCTGCGGTCGTAACTACGGACATCGGCCCAGTAGCGTTTCCTGGCCGTTGAGGTGAACGACAGCACCAGCGGAATAATCTCGCCCGCATGGAAAACGGCACGGCCGTCTTTCAGGGCAAGTACGAATCGGACGTCGGACACGGACGATGCGGCGGAGCACGGATCGCTGTCCGTGGCCAAACCTGCCTGCGAAAGAAGCAGCGTGGCGCACGCGATGGTCGTTGTGCCGAGCATTCCCCAGGGAGTTGCGCGGATTGATGAAAGACCGGCTTGTTCACGCAGAGTTGATCAGACGCCAGTTGCATCCGGCTTGTTCCGGGCGTGGGCGTCGCTAACAGCCCTTCCGTCCAACAAACGGAATAGTTCCCGTGATACGCCATTGAGAATGCTTATCTTGGTGCTTATGGGGCGCCCCCAGGGACCCCAGGCCAAGTTTAAGGCCGGGTTTGGCCGCCCTACTACTTATCCGTCAGCGCGGCCACGCCCGGCAGTTCGATCCCCGCCAGAAACTCAAGCGATGCGCCGCCGCCGGTGGAGATGTGCGAGATCTGATCGGCCACTCCCGCGGATTTGACGGCCTTCTCCGAATCGCCGCCGCCCACCACTGAAGTGGCGCCCGAGACCGCTACCGCCTTCGCCAGCGCGACGGTACCGCGGTCGAACGGCTTCTTCTCGAACACGCCCATAGGGCCATTCCAGATGATGGTCTTGGCGGTGCGAATCACATGCGCGTAATGATCGATAGTCAGTGGTCCGATGTCCACGCCGATCTTGCCGTCCGGAATGGTATCGACCACCTGGCTTTCGGCGTTTTCCTTGATTTCGGACACCACCACGTGATCCACGGGCAGCACCAGCTTGTCTTTCAGTTCCAGTATCAGCTTACGCGCGAGATCCAGCTTATCGTCTTCCACCAGCGACTTACCCACTGGCTCGCCTCGTGATTTCATAAACGTATAAGCCATGGCGCCTCCGATCAACAGCTTGTCCACGACCTTGCCCAGATTCGCGATTACTTCGATCTTGTCGGAGACCTTGGCGCCGCCCAGAATTGCCACGCAGGGCCGCGGCGGGTTTCTGGTCGCCATGGTGAGATACTTCAACTCCTGCTCCATCAGCAATCCGGCGGCGGCCTGCGGCACGTAGGCGATCATGCCCACGGTGGAGGCGTGCGCGCGATGCGCCGAGCCGAACGCGTCATTTACATAGACGTCGCATAGCGCGGCTAGCTTCTTCGAAAACTCCGGATCGTTTTTTTCCTCTTCCGGGTGGAAGCGCAGATTCTCGAGCAGCAGGATTTCGCCGGGCGCAGGTTTCATGGCTTCCACTTCAGGACCGATACAATCCGGCGCCATCTTGACGGGACGGCCCAACAATTCCTCCAGGCGCTTGGCCACCGGCTTCAGGCTCATTTCCGGATTGGGCTTGCCTTTCGGCCGGCCCAGATGCGAGGCCAGAATGACGCCGGCACCTTGCTCCAACGCGTAGCGGATGGTCGGCAGCGATGCTTTGATGCGCTTGTCGCTGGTGATTTCCTGGCCGCCAGCGGCCAGGGGGACGTTGAAATCCACACGGATGAAGACGCGCTTATTCTTCAGATCGAGATCGCGAACGGATAGTTTAGGCATAAGAAGCTCTCAAATGGGTTTAACACTTGAGGGTAGCAGAATGCAGGGAACTTCTCAGGGGCGACAACCGTGCTTCTCCAGGATGCGACCGAGCTGTTTACTCATCTCGATCAGTTGTTCCAGGCATGGGTCGTTGGTGCTCGGCAACTCGTCGTTGGCGCGCGTCCCGAGCGAGCGACACCACTCCTCATATTCCCGCTTGGCGATCACGCGCATGTGCTGCCACAGCACCAGGGAATGCGTCAGAGCCTCCAGCCGCTAATCGATCCTCATACTAATCAGTATATGTCCAGCTGCCCCGGCTTAGAATGGCTTAGAATCGTTTCTTGGCGCGCAAAGTTTCGTCTCTCGAAGAGCAACTCGACCGCCTGGCGGAACTGCGCGGGCAACCGCCCTCGCCGGAGGGCCGCGCCGAAGTCGCCAGGCATCTGAACAGCAAAATGAACCTGGTGGCGGCCAAAGCCGCGCGGATCGCCGGGGAGTGGCTGGCAGCGGAGTTGACGCCGCAGCTGGTGGAGGCATTCGACCGGTTCATGGTGAAGCCCGAGACCACTGACAGACGCTGCGCGGCCAAAATCGAAGTTCTCAAGGCCCTTTGCAAACTGGAGTATACTTCTCCGGCCGTTTTTCGCCGGGGTCTGCGGCATGTCCAAATGGAACCCACCTGGGGTGGCTCGGTGGACACTGCCGCCGAAGTCCGCGCGCTGGCCGCCATGGGGCTGGCGCAGACGGATTATCTGGATGCCCTGGAGGAGATCCTTCCGCTGCTGCTCGATCCGGAACGCGACGCGCGCATCGGCGCACTCAGGGCCATCGCAGCCTCGGGACTTCCGGGCGGCACGCTGCTTTTGCGGCTGAAAGCGCTGAGCGGCGACGAGCCGGAAATTCTAGGGGAATGCCTGGCAGCCCTGTTGCGCGCAGCGCCCACGCAATCGTTGGAGTTCGTGGCGAAGTTCCTCGACCATGGCGACGAGGCCGTCGCGGAAGCCGCCGCGCTGGCGCTAGGGGACTCGCGTCTGGAGAGCGCCTTTGCGGTGCTGCGCGATGCCTTTGAGCGCGCCCGCGCGCTGCAGGTGCGCCGCCGTACACTGCTGCTGGCCATCGCCCTGCTGCGCCGGGAAAACGCTATCGATTATCTGTTGGACCGGGTGCAGAATGGCGAAGGCCTAACCTCAGCCGACGCGGTGGCTGCACTGGCTATGTACGAAAAGGATCCGAGCCTGCAGGAGCGGCTCGCCCAGGCGCGCCAGGCTCGTTCCAATCTCCCCTGAGGGGCCATCTCACGCCCGCTACAAGTAGACAAAGTGGGCGAGAATCTCAATGTCCCGCTGTTCCGGCAGCCCCCCGGCTGGCGTATTTCCGAAAGATCACCGGGTCCGTCAACATCTTCACGAAGATCCCACCCACCACGGACCTGGCCTGAAATCCTTGCTGCTTTCCGGTGACCGTGTCATACCAGTCGGTCAACGGCACGCGGCTCGGTGACTCGTTGAGCCACTCATACGCAGGCGCGATCAATTTCTCAAAGTCCGTCGCGCTTCCAGCCAGCGTCGCGCTCCAGACCAGCCAGTCGAGCTTCGTATAGTCCTTGCGATTGTCGAGCGGCAGCCCATACTTATTTTGCTTTGTCTCGTAGAACGCGATTTCCTTGCGCACCAATTCCGGCGGAAACAGATTGAGCCCCAACAACCGGTCCCAGACCAGATTGTACTTTTGGCTCCACGTACCGGGCTTGCCGAAAACCAGCCCATAGTGATCGCCATCCGCCGCCAGTTCCATCCATTTCCGGGCAAACTCCTGCGATGTCTCCCGGTAGAGCGCCGCCTGCTCCTTGCGGCCCGTCATGTCGGCCAGCAGGCCAAAGGATCCGAGCGCCAGGATGGCTTTGATCGAGAGGTTCGCGTTGCGTGCCAGGTGACCGGCGAAATCGTCCGTGGAAAGCTGATTCTCCGGGTCGAGTCCCTTCTCTTTCAAGTATTCGGCCCACTTCGTCAACTGCGGCCAATACTTCTCCGCGAACGCTGCGTTTCGCTCGATGCGAGCCAATGCGGTAACCATGATGAGCATGTTTCCGCTCTCTTCGACCGGCATCTGGTCTTCTTCCGTCTTTTCACCGCCGCCGTAGACCTGTCCGTTGGCCTGCGGATACTGTCCGAGATCGTGCGGCGCAAACGGCCACCGCCAGCGCGGCATGCGGGCATAGTCCAGCACCGGCTGCAGCTGCGCTTTCAAAAGCCGGGAGCTGAAGAGCATGGTGAACGGAGAACTCGGATAGATCACATCCACTGTGGCAATGCAGCCGTTGCTGAAGTTCTCCTTGGGGAAGTACATGGCCGTGCCGTCGGCGTCCGCCACCAGTTTGTGCGCTGCCAGGGTCTGACGGTACGCCAGCGCCGCCAGCCGGGCGTATTTCTCCCCGCCCAACTTGCGCATGTCGGCCATCAATTCATCGTCGAACGCCTTGCCGCGGGCCAGCAGCGTATCGTGTTCCTGGCGGGCCGCCCTCAGCAGGTCGGGCATCCCGGCGCCATTACGCCGCCACCAGGGCCGCTCGCGCCGCTCGAAATACTCAATCGAGTACAGATCGTCGTAAGCGATCGTCAGGTAGCGCGTCACCGGCCGGGCGCTCACATTGCCCATGTCGAAGCTCAGAGCCAGCACGTCGAGAGGATCGCGGCGTCCCTCCGCAGGGACCGCCAGGTTGTCCGAATCCGGTAATCGGCCGCTGCTCTCAAATGCGGCTCGCATGGCATCGTGGGGCGCGGCCGCCGCTGAGACACCGTCCGGCTTATCGGCAGCCAGGTAGAGATATCCCCAGTCGATGCGCAGATCGTCGCCTCGCTTCGCCAATATGGGCTGTTCGCGCGAACCCATGCGCAGCACGGTCTGCCCATCCAATAGGTAGCGTCCCCAGGACACCGGCTGGTCCGGCGTGTTGACCACCAGGTTGCTGGCCGCATCCAGATAAAAGGCGACTGCATGCGCCTGGGCGTCCGTGGCAGCCGCCTGCCACTCGATGTAGGTCAGCGGGCGCGAAAGCACATCCAAATCGGCGGGTAGAGCCGGGGTGAAGAACGTAAGTTCGAGCCGGATACCAGCGCCCGAGAACTCGTAAATCGTACGCGTCGGCAGCACCTCCAGCCGAACCTGGTCGAGCACCGCGCCGCCGCTGCGCTCGCGTCCCATCACCTGGTAGGTTTTGCCGTCGATGCGAATCGCAGCGGATAGGCTGTTGGGCTTGCCTGTCCAATGCTTTGTGCCTTCGTCGGTGAGGCGGTCCACCATCGACCAGATGCTGAAGTAAGGATCGTGTACCACCAGGGGAACCGCGGGCGGGCGCAGCGGGGCAAGTTGCTGGGCCAGCGCGGCCATCGCCGGTGCACTGGCCAGCGCGCCCAGCCGAAGAAATCGGATCAGGCGATGCATATGCGAAGTGGTCATAACGCTCAAGCCTAACAGTTAATGCCACGCTTAGTTCGAAGTGCCGGTGGCCCAATAGCCGCGCTTGGCATTGACTACCAGCTTGCTGTCTCGCATGCGCACGGAAATGGCGCGAAACTTGCCATCCGGATTGGAATTGCCCGAAACATAGGCCAGCATATAGTATTCGCGCCCGTCGGCGAAGGCGCGCTGCAATCCGTTCAGCAGGTCGTTACTGTTTCGAAACGCCGTGCCACCGGTGGCGGCGGCGATTTCCGAAAGCGTCTGGCCCGCTTCCATGGCGTTGCCATCTATGGCACTCATCGCCGCCGGTGCCATGCGCGCGACGCTACCGGGGCTCGCCGCGTCAAAGAACGGAGAGGTGTACAGCCCGCGGGAGTCGATTGTATAGACAGGTATGTTACTGTTCGCGGCAAGCTGCAGCACCGGTTCCATATCCGGCATGCGATCCACCGTGCGTAGCGCGGCGCTGCGGAATTCGGGAAAATAGGCCGACAATAGCTGATAGGCCAGTTGGCCCGGTACAAGCTGGAAGCCATCGGAGAAGAGGATGACCGTCCGGCGGCCCGCGGCGCGGCGCAGTTGTTCAATGAGTGAGCGAAACTGGCTCAGAAAGGCACGCGTATACAGGCGGTCCAGTTCGGCAATCTCACTGGCTTCGGATGGCAAGCGGCGTTTCAGACCCGGGCATGACGGATCCCCGGCGTCGCAGGCGGCGCGCGCCTCGTCGAGCGAGCGCCGGAAGGAACGCAAGTCATCCTCTGTGGAGCTTTTCCGGCTGGCCAGAAACAACTTTTGGAAATCCTTGCTATCTACCACCTTCAGTACGGATGCAGGGTCGCGGGTTGGTTGTTGCAGCACCTGCATGGACGCACCCACGGAAATGACGACGTACTCCGCATCGCCCGCCCGTTCGCTATGGAACAGCTTCGACAGGGCTTCGCGGATATACACCAGGTGACCGAACTCGGTGTGCAGGGCGTCGATGCAGATCAGGTAGGTGCGCCGGACGGGAACCTGCTGCGGCGTGACGGCGGCGGGCTCGGCTGCGCCGGCTTGTGGAGAAGCCTGGGGGGAAGCTGGCGGGGAAGCTGCCACGGCGGGAGGCGGCGGACTGGGAACCCCGGCGTTCTCGACGCTGAACCCCGAGATTTTCTGCTCCACGCCGTCCTCGAATACGCGGAAGTCAGCCTGAGTCAGCCCTGTGACATGATGTCCTTCTTTGTCCCTCACCACCACCGGCACTAACACCTGCCGCACTTCGACTTTGATGGTTGTCTCCCCCGGCGCTGCGGCTGTAGGCGTAGCCGCGGCCGCAGGTGGCGTGCTCGCCGCGCGCTCTAGCTGCTCGTACCGGGCCTTGATTTTTGCATTGCCGGGAGCCAGATTGGAAGCGGCCTGGTATTCCTCCAGCGCGCCCTTCCGATCGCCGGTCTTCTCCAGACCCTGGGCAAGGTTGTAGTGGACCGTCGCATCCTTGGGCTGCAGCTGCACGGCGAGGCGAAGCTCGGTGAGCGCATCCGCCATATCGCCGCGCTGGAACAACAGAATCCCGAGGAGGTTATGGACTGGCCCGGAATCTGGGGCCAGCTTGACGGCCTCGCGCAATTCCGCTTCCGCGCCCGCGAAGTCGCTCGTGGCGCGCATGGCCGCCGCCAGATGGTAATGTCCGGCCGCCATCTCAGGATTAAGGCGCAGGGCCTCGTGCAAGACTGACAGCGCTTCGCCCGGTTTATTGTCCTCTGCGAGCGAGATGCCCCGGTCGAGCAGTTCCCATGCATTTTCCGCGGTGGGTGCGGTCGCCGCAGCGATGGCCGCATCCTTCCCCTGCTGCGAATCCGACGCACCGGCGCCGTACAGGCGATAGTCCGCATAGCGGTGCACGCTGTCCAGTTCCCCACCGGCGTAGCGGGCGTGAACCGTCACCGTGGCGGGCAGCCAAAACGTGCGCCCGGGAGAGGGGAAACTCACGGCAGCCAGCGAAATATCCGTCGTCAGAGTGTCGAACGGTGAGCCTGCAATCCGTCGCAAAAGGTCCGTTCGGAGGCGCACCATCCGGTGGGTTGCGGCATCCAGCCAAACGATGCCCTGCAGCGGGGCGGCGCGGCCGTCAGTGCTCTCGGGGCGCTGCGCGAATGCCACGACGAAGAAATCCGCGCCGGCCGCGGTTGAGCGGCCCAGGTAGCGGAATCTGGACCGCTCCTGGTTCTCCGGCGCCAGATAACGGAGCAGGTTGAAAAAGTGCCCGGTGACCAGGAAGTCGCCGTCGGGAGGGCGCGCGGACGCCCCCGTTACCGGGTCGACTCGGACCTCCGTAAACTGCTCCTGCGCGCCGTTAGAGACCCATTTCACCACGTAGCGGAAGTTCTCGCGCCGGCTGATCCTGGCCATATTGGTTTCAAAGCGCAGCTCATGGATCTGTTCGGCGGCGGAGATGTCCACCAGCTTGTCGAACATGGCGCTCAGGTTTTCGCCGCTGGCTTTCAGTAGCGCGTCGAGGCCGTCCTGATTGGAGTCGAACTGCGTGCCCGCCAGTTGCGGAACGGCGCGCAACAGCTCGCCGCTGTCGTCTTCGATGAACGGTTTGTCCCCGCCGGGCTTGGCGGCCTGACCCGCCGCCATGCCGCAGGCGAGCAGAGCCAGCGCAAAGGCATCGCGCCACATACAGTTTGATTGTCGCCTATCGGCATTCGCGCGTGCGGCCGGCCAGCCGCGTATCTACGCCGTCGACCGCTTCGGTTTGTCCCCTTTTAGAGGGGACTTCCGCTTAATGCTTTGGAGGCCCGCGAGACAGGCAAAACGCTTGACATTTGCCCTTATTGCGGCATAATAGTTCGACAAACCCAAGTCTGGACGGGGGATACGGGGGATTGATGAGTAGACGTCTGTTCGGGAATTTGCCAGCCGGCTTTGCCGCGCTGACGGCCGTGCTCGGCGCGCGCCTCGGCGCGCAACCAATTCTTTTGCGCGGAACCTCCGCCGGCTTGCAGCAAACCATATCCGTATCGACTTACTCCGGTACAGTGCCGGGCGCTGTCGCTCCTGTCGAGGTTTCCGCTCAGACCCTGGTTCTGGTGCTATCCGACGCGATCGCGCCCGGTCAAAAAGATCGCGTTCGAGCCGAAATCCAGTCGTTATTCCAAAGCGGAAACCTGAAAAACATGAGGCTGGGAGCGCTGCGCGGCGAAGAGTTCGTCGAGGAAGATCCCTTCCGCACCAGGATGCAGGTGCAAGCGGCGCTGCGGCGAATGTTTGCCGGCCTCCCATCCGAACCAGCGCCTTACTCGGCTACGAAGTTCTACCGCTGGCTAACCAATTCCGCGGGTCAATTCGGATCGCAGTGGAGCTCCATGGTGCTGGTCGGACAGGCGCCCGATGTGGATGCACAATTGCGAGAATATACCACGGCGTATGTGGCGTCCCGCTTTCAGGCACAAAGGGTTCGCGTCAATTATTGGAGCCCGGACGGACCAAATCCAGGGTGGTTTGGCGAAGTCTGCCGGGCCACCGGCGGCGCGATTCTATCGAACGGCCTGCAGGAGCTTGGCGAACCAATGGGTGACTCGCCGGTCTGGGAGGAGATCGCCTGGCAGCCGCCTACCGAGGTGCGCGGCTTTCTCCTGTATCGCGCGCGGTTGACGCCGGCTGGCGGCGCCGGCACAGCCCTCGAATTCCCTGCCGTGGCTGTACGGGCCGGCGCGGAGCTTCCGGATCCGGAGACCTACGCCGCGCTACGGCAGAGCGTCGAGACCGCGCGCCGACTCGCGAGCGAAACCAAGCCCACCGACGAGCAGGCCGGCCAAATTCGCACGGCACTGGAGCAGGCCCTGCGCATCAACCCATCGGAGACGGACGCGCTGCGCCTGGCAGCCGATTTTTACGTCCGCTTTAACGACTATGCGGCCGTGGCGCAATTGCTGGGAATCCTGGTGGAAACCAACCCGAGGGACAGCGCGCTGTTGGCCGAACTGGGACACGCGCACTTCGTGGCGCAACAACAGCCGCAGGCCGAGGCCGTTCTGCTGCGCGCCCGTGCGGCGGGCGCCAGCGGCGCCCAGGTGCCTGAGGAACTTGCCCGGATTCACCTCGGCCGCGGAGACGACGCCGGCGCGGCGCCCTTCCTCGACGAGAGCCTTAGCAAAGACGGGAAGCAGCCGTCGCTCTGGTTCCTGCGCGCCGATACAGCCGGCCGGCTGAAGGATTGGAAAACCCAGTCCAGCTCGCTGGAACGCGGTTTGGAACTGGAGAACCAGTTGGACCGCCGCACGGCGCTGGTGCGCACCTATCTGGACCATAACGACGGCGAGCAAGCCCTGCGGCACATTCGGCTGGTAACCGCCGCACTGCCAAAGGATCCGAAAGTGGGCCAAACTTACGCCGAATTCCTGGATGAGCTCGGCAGGCGAGAAGACGCCCTGGCATTATGGCAACGAGTGCTCGCTCTGGATGGCCGTCTGGAAGTCGCCCATTTCCGTGTGACACGGTTGCTGCTGGACAAAGCCGCCTTGCCGGACGCCTTGCGCGCCGCGGACCTCGGCTTGGCGGCCGCTCCGAAATCCGCACGGCTCTATCTCGTCAAGTCCGAGATCCTGGAGAAGCAGGGCGCGGTTTATGCGGGCCGCCAGGTTCTGCGCAAGGCCGCTCAATCGCTCGACGACCCCGCGCTGTTGCGGCGCTTGAGCGAACTGGAAGACATCTCCGGGAGGGACGCCGCGCGATGGTATCTGCGCCTGGCCGAGGCGCTGGATAAACAATCGCAGCCATCGCCATCGCCGCCATCGCCGGACTATTTGCACGCGCTGGAGCACTGCCAGCAGACCGCGCTTCGCGACAACGACGCGGAGAGCGAACGGAAGTGCGCGGCGCGTCTGGCGGCCGCCGGCCGGAAGGCTTCCGCGGGCGCGGCCGTCTCAAAACATGACGATTCGGCTCAAGGCGTCCGGATTCCGGGAGGACTGGAAGCTCTGGCCTTCATCGCCCACAGCAAGCCCAAGACGTCGCCGGGGCGGTTCTTCGTCGAATACGCCAAGGCGGTGCGGCAGAACAAACAACGGAACGACAAGGCGGCTACCGCTTATTTCGAGGCGATCCGGCAACATTTCGAATTACTGTCGGCGCTCGAAGCGCTCGGCCAGCGGGACGGCGACCGGGTACGCATTTCCCTGTCGCTGCGGGACAAGAAGGCGCAGCAGAAGACCGAAAAGGTAATCAACCTGCTGGGTTGGAAGCTGCGCGTAAATAAGAACGATGTCAGCCTGGATGCCGGCGAAAAACTCGCGCAGGCCAAGCGGCAGGAAACCACCAGCTCCCTCGCGATCGACGAAGCGGGCATGCAGGAGGCGTTGCAGGCGCGGCAGGACGTCAGTTTCGAAATCCGCGACGAATGGGCGCCAGTGATGTTTGGCGCCGAGACCTGGAAAAAGGCGTTTTATGCGAAAGACGAGCCGCCGGGTGGATTTGCCGGAGCGCTGGCCCGCGACGTTCGCTTGGCCAGGCTGTACGTCGGCCTGAGCTCCATGGACAAGGACGCCGCCGCGACATTATTGGCCGGCACGGAACTGAAGACTCTGGCCGAAAAGTACGCGGATCTGTTGGATCTGTATTCCGCGGCACTGGCGCTGCACCAAACACACGCGGCCGTGCCCGGCGGGCTTCCGGCCGAGGCCATCTGGGAGAAGATGGCTGCGGCATCCCCGGCCAATCCTGGTCCCTTTTTCCGGGCGCTGCTCGACAAGGACGACGGCCGGCTGCTCTCCTTCTATGCCACGCTGGCGCAACTCGATCTGGTGCACCAGCAATTCTTCATGCGCAACGCCTCGCGCACTTCCAAGTTCTACGAGCTATACCGGCAATCGCGGGAATTGGCGCGCGGCGCCGGCAAGGAGAGCCTTGAGACAGGTTTTTTCGACGTCTTGCGGGAGGTGCCGCTGGATGCGGACGGCAGCGTGCAGTTTCCCGGCAGCCCCGAGCTTTGGCTGGTCGCCAAGGGCCAGGTGAACTCGGTGGCCCGCAGTACGAAGATGCTGAAGAGGGTGGCGAAAGTTGCCGCCCCGGATGAGGAAGACGAGATTCTGTTGCGTCTGGCGCGCACGAAGTACAAGACCACGCAATCCGAGTTGGATAACTTCCTAGCCGTGGTGCGCATCGATGCGCACCGGTCCGAGCCGTTGGACGAGGCGTCCGCCCTACTGCTCGCTGACCACTTCCCGCGCACCCGGGCGATTTACCCATATTTCGCCAGCCTTTCCTCGCTAGGCCATGAGGAATTCGAGAGCTTCTTCACTATGGCCGAGAAACTGGAAGCCCTGCCGGCCATTGAACTCAATTCGGTCTGGGGCGAATTTCACGCCCTCACACGGGTCTTATGCCTGGATGAAGAATCCGGGCAGTTGTCCGGCAAGATGGCCGCGGAGTTGTTCCGCCAGCTCTGCGAAAGATTCGGCCGGGCCGCCGGGCCAGCGGATTTCGCCGGCGCATCCCTGGATGTGCTGCGGCGGATGCTGCAGCAGGTAGGAGCCTCCGGTACGGCTCCGGACGACGCCGTGCGGACCATGCTTCTCGGCCGTCCCGCGGCCGATGCATTCGAAGTCGACGGCGCGATGTACCAAACGGACTGGGTTGCCGGCCGCGATAAGGAGTACCGGCACGTTTTCGAGCTGCAGCGAGTGACTCCACTGGCCGCGCTGTACGGAATGTACGATGCAGCCGGCATGCTGATCGACGGTAAAGGCAGCGCCGCGGATGCCGTCCACGCTTTGGAAACGAACAGCGCCGCGCTGCCCAATGTGGAACTACCCAAGACGCTCAAAGTGAGCGGGAAACGGCGCGATAACTTAGTAGCTTATCAGCCGCGGAAGATCGCCGAACTGATCGCCAAACTGCAAAAGAGCGCCGCCAAACGGAAGGCCGACCGGAAAGAAATCGAGCGGCTGTGCCGCGATCTGCTGGCGGAGCTGAATCCGCAGGTCAGGCTGGCTCTCACGGGAATCGTCTATGCGTACTACTTCAGGCCTGACGACCTGTTGATCTCCGAAGATCCGCTGTTCCTGCGCAAGCACGAGTTCATCGACCTGCAACCCGTCGGACACGCGGACTTGTTCGGGCGTGCGCCCGAATTGGAGATCACCAGCGAAGACGCCGGCAGCTACCTGACCGGCGGGTTCGCCGGATTCAGTACCGCAGTGGGGCGCGTAGCGGCCAAGGGTGCGCCTGCGGGCAACGCCGAGATGGTGGTCGTATCGCAAATCGGCTCGCTGCGCGCCACCGGTTGGCACGCGATCTCGGATGACGACATGCTTCTGTTCGGTCTCAAAGTACGGCTGGCGCGGGAGTGGATCGAACGCGCGTCCACCAACCCGGTGTTGTTCTCCGGTCTCGCCGAGGCGACTTTAGGTACCTTATCCTTGAGCCGGCGCGCCGACTTGCTCAACGGGCTGCAGGCGCGGGATTGGAAGCCGGTCTGGCAGGCAGTCACTCTGAGCGATCTGTATTTTCTGGCCGGGGCTTACCTGTCGCGCTACCAGACCGATGCGTGGGATTCGCCGGTAACCCGCGCCTTGCGGAACCGGCCGCCCGCCGCCGGTCCCTCCGGCTTGGATCGCTTGGGTGGCAGCCATCCGGAGTCGAACGGTTGCGACCATGGCCACCTGCTGCGCCTGGCGCCTTACGAAGAATACGAGCGGGTGATGATGCCCATGAAGATGGCGGAACGGGTCACGGAACTGAATCTGTATCTGATCGATTATGCCGGACAGGCCGGCATCCCTGCCGCGGCTCTGGGAACCATGGCGGAACCGCTGGCTCTTGAAATTCTCCGTAAATTGCAGATGTCGGACCCCAAGGACTGGCGGCCCATCCCGCTGGCCTTCTCCAATCTGGACGAGCAAAGGTTGGTAGCCATACTGAAGAGCTTATGACATTCCGCATCCTTACCCTGTCGTTGATCTTGGGCGCTTCGGGCGGCCTCGCGGCCCAGGATGGCGCGCCCGTCTTTCGGTCGGACGTGCGGTTGGTGGAGGTCTATGCGACCGTGTTCGACCACCATGGGCGCTACATGGATGGACTGTCCGGCAGCAACTTCCAACTGCTGGACGAAGGCGTACCGCAGCCGATTGTCACGTTCGAATCAAACCTGTCCAGCCTTTCGTGCGCCATCCTGCTGGATACCACCGGCAGCATGTTCCGCGCCCTGCCCGGCGTGAAAAACGCCGTACTGCGGCTGATCGATCAGTTTCGCGGAGAGGATTCGATCGCTATATACAGCTTCAACACTTCGCTGCAGGTGTTGCAGGATTTCACCACCGAAAAAAGCGCGCTGAAGACCGCCGTGTTGCGCACCAGGGCCGCCGGGGAGACTGCGCTGTTCGATGCCATCTCGCAGGCCGCCATGGCGATCGGCAAGCGCAGCGGAAAAAAGTCCATGATCGTGTTCACCGATGGCGATGACAACGCTAGCGTGTTGAGCGCCAATACGGCCCTATCGCGCGTCAAGAAACTGGGCATCCCCATCTATAGCATCGCGGAAGGAGAGGCGGTCGCGAGTCCAGCCTTGAGCCGCGGACTGAAAGAGATCTCGCAGGTCACCGGCGGGGTGGCCTATACCGTAAAGAAACCCAAGGATGTGGAAACCGTTTTTCAGGATATATCGGAAGATCTGCAGCACGGATATATGCTCACTTACAAGCCGCCAGCGGCGCAAGGCTTCGGGTGGCGCAAGATTCAGTTAGTGCTCAACGGTCAAAAGGACTATCGGCTCCGCACTCGCGAAGGCTATCTGCCGGAATAAACCGTGCAGAGGTTCATTGGGCCCCAAAACGGGAACCCGGACGGTCGCTCAAGCGTCCCTTGGTTAGGCCGTCTATCTGTGAATATCCGTGTCTATCGGTAGCTCCAACTCATTACACGGTAGAATAGTAACCGTGTCGCGTCTCGCTATTCCGGTGATGTTTGCTCTGGGTGCAGTTCTGCATGCCCAGACTGCCTTCTTCCCCCTGAAGGACATCCGGCCCGGTATGCACGGCATCGGTAAAACCGTCTTCTCCGGCAACCGCATCGACGAGTTCCAGGTGGAAGTGCTGGGCGTGCTGGAGAATATCGGCCCCAAACAGAACCTGATCCTGGCGCGCCTCTCGGGCGGCCCATTGGCTGAAACCGGCGTGCTCCAGGGCATGAGCGGCAGCCCCGTCTATATCGATGGCAAACTGGCCGGCGCCGTGGCTCTGGCATGGCCTTTCGCGAAGGAGGCCATTACCGGCATCCGGCCCATTGAGGAGATGGTGCGGGTTACCGAGGCCGGCCGCACTCCGCCGCCTACCCAAGTGGCCCGCAACACGTCACGCAATACGCCACACAGTGACGTTTCACTGGCGTCCATGTTCGCCGCCAAAGACCTCACGCGCCTCCTGCCCGGCCGTCTGGAACCGTCTACTCGCGATGCCCGCGACGCCAAACTGCTGGACATCGCCACGCCCGTGTCGTTTGGCGGCTTTACCCGCTCTACCCTCGATTCGTTCGCTCCCCAGCTTCGCGCCCTGGGTCTGGAGCCTACGCAAAGCCTTTCCGCGGGAGGTACTTCGAGCCCCCACATGGGCGATCCGTCCGCGATCCAGCCGGGCTCCATGATCAGCGTGCAGTTGATGACCGGCGACCTCAGCATCGGCGCCGACGGCACCGTCACCTACATCGACGGCAACCGCATCTATGCCTTCGGCCATCGCTTTCTGGCGGTGGGTTCCACAGCCCTGCCCTTCACCCGCGCCGAGGTTCTGGCGCTGCTGCCGGTGATGTCGGCTTCGTTCAAGATCGACGCGTCCAAGGAGACCATGGGCGCCATTCTTCAGGATCGCAACACCGCAATCTCGGGCGAGCTCGGCCGCGCCGCCGCCATGGCGCCCATTTCCATATCGGTCTCCCGCGGAGGCAAGCGCCTGGATAACTACCGCATGGAAATGGTCAACGACTGCTTCCTTTCGCCGCTCCTGGTGCAGATGGCCGTGTTTAACACCATCGACGCCACCGAGCGCACTGTGGGCGCCTCCAGCTTCCGCGTCACCGGCGAGATCGAGTTGCAGGGGTCCGCTGCGCCGCTCAAGGTGAATAACATGTACGCCGCCGATACCGGCTCCGCTATGATCGCCTCGCTTTCCACCGCCATACCCTTGGCCTATGTGCTGCAGAGCGGATTCGAAGCGCTGGAAGTGAAGAAGGTGGACCTCGATATTGAATCCTTCGACGCCAAGAAGGAATTCGAAATCGATAGCGTTTCGTTGGGACGGCGCGAAGTCCGGCCCGGCGGGAAAGTCGAGCTCACCACCACACTGGTTGGCGAGAACGGCGCGGAATTGGCTCGCTCGATCGTTTATCAGGTCCCTGAGGGCATGACGCCGGGGCCGCTCTATTTCACGGTGGCCGACGGCATGACCACCAATATCACGGAGTTCCGCCAGATCATCGGGGCCCAGCCGAAATCCATCTCGCAATTGATTTCGATCGTCAACAACCTGCGCGCCAACACCAAGGCCTACGTGCGCGTGTGGCGTCCGGAGCCCGCTTTTCAGTTGGAAGGAGCCGATTTGCCCGACCCGCCGCCTTCCGTGGCTATGATCTTGGCCGGCTCGCAAACCGCTTTCGGCAGCATCGGACAGACGCGCAATTCCAAGATTGCGGAACTGGAAATCGGCGCCGGAGACAGTGTCATCAGCGGATCGAAAACGATTCAAGTCGAGGTGAAGGAATGAGACACGGCGGCATGTTGCTGGGTGCGATCCTGTTCGCTGGCAGTGCCGCCGGCTCCGCCACGACAGCCTGGGAAATGACCAGCTACCAGGATTTCATCCGCGGCCAGTTTCAAGGTGTCTCACTCAGCCGCGACGGCCGCCTGACGCTCGCGCCCAAGGTCGATACGCTGTTCTCTTCCGGCCAGGCCGTGGTTTGGAGCGTAGCCGAAGGCTCTAACGGCGTCCTGTACGTGGCCACCGGCCACCGCGGCCGCGTCTATCAGGTGGATCCCTCGGGCGCCAGTTCACTCCTCTGGACCGCCGACCAGCCCGAGGTCTTTGCCATCGCTACCGATCGAAATGGCGTCCTCTACGCCGGCACCTCCCCCGATGGCAAGGTCTATCGCCTCGACATCGAAAGAGCCACCGACAAAGGCGTCGATAAAAGCAAAGCCAAAGCCACAGAGTATTTCGCGCCCAAGGCCCGTTACATCTGGTCGCTGGCCACCGGCCCCGATGGCGCGCTCTATGTGGGCACCGGCGATCAGGGCAAGATCTACCGTGTCGCATCCGCGGGCCAGGGCGAGTTGTATTACGATACCGGCCAGGCGCATGTCACCGGCCTGGCCGTGGACGCGCAAGGCCGCCTCCTGGCGGGCACCGAGCCGAATGGCATTCTCTATCGCGTATCCGGCAAGGACAAGGCCTTCGTGCTTTACGATGCCAGCCTGCCCGAGATCCGCGCCATCATTCCCCAGCCGGATGGAACCGTGTATGCGGCCGCGCTGGGCGGTTCTCTGGCCAAGCGCACCCAGGCCGCCGCGCAGGCCGCGCAGGCCGGAATGGGGAGCGGACCTACGGTGCAGGCGTCGCCCCAGTCGGTAACTGTCGAAGCGCAAGACGTGCAGCCTGGAGCCGAAATCAAAGCGCAGACCGACCCCACCAGACCGGCCCAACCCGCTCCCGCGCCGCAGGTGACCACGCAGTTCACGCCCACTCCGGATCTGACCGGCGTGGAACGCTCTGCCATTTATCGCATCAATCCGGATAACACCGTCGAAACGCTCTGGAGTTCCAAAGAAGAAGACGTCTACGATCTTCTGGCGCTGCCCAACCAGTTGCTGTTTTCGACCGACAGCAACGGCCGCATCTACGGTCTCTCGCACGATCGCAAGATCACGCTGGTATTGCAGACCAACGAAGGCGAGGCCACCCGCCTGCTTCCCTCGGCCGGCTCCGTGCTGGTGGCCACCGGCGACATGGGCCGCATTTATCGCTTGGGCGAACTTCCCGGCGTTTCCGGCTATTACGAATCGCCGGTGCACGACGCCGGCACCGCCTCCCGCTGGGGCAGTTTGAGCTGGCGCGCCGAGATGGTCCCGTCCTCCACGCTGGTTTTCCGCACGCGGTCGGGTAACTCCGCCAAACCCGACAAGACCTGGAGCGATTGGTCCGAGCCGCTGCATGACTCGCCTGCCTCCCGGATCGCCAGTCCCAATGCGCGCTACATCCAGTGGAAGGCCGAATTCGCAAGCGCCGGAGGCGTGACCCCGATCCTCGACAATGTGACTCTGGCTTATCTGCCGCAGAACTCGCCGCCTATCGTGCGGAGTATCAACGTCACCCTGCAGATGGCGCCGGCCTCGGCCCTCAAGGGCAACCAGCAGCAGTCTATCGCGCCCTATACCGTGACGGTCACCGATACCGGCGACGCCAGCGCCTCCGCGCCCGCCGGCACGCCCACCCAGACTCTTTCGCGCGCCGCCGCGCAGCAGATCACCATAAGCTGGCAGGCCGAAGATCCGGACGGCGACCGCCTGGTCTACAATCTCTATTTCCGCAGCGACGACGAGCGCCGCTGGATGCTGCTGAAGGGCGACCTGCACGAGAATGCCTTCACCTTCGACAGCGATGTGCTGGCCGACGGCAAATACTATTTCCGCGTGCTCGCTTCAGACCGCGAAGTGAATCCGCCCGCCACCGCGCGCGACGCGGACCTCACCAGCGCTCCGGTGATGATCGATAACACGCCGCCGGTGGTGACCGTAGGACCCGTGCGCCGGACGGGCGCTACGGCGGAGCTGGAATTCGAGGCGCGCGACGCCGCCTCGCCCCTGCGCCGCTGCGAATATTCGCTGGACGCCACGGGTTGGGTGCCGCTCGAGGCCGCCGATGGCGTGATCGACTCGCAGCAGGAGAAGTTTGTGCTGTCACTCGACAAGCTTACGCCGGGCGAGCACCTGGTCGTCATCCGCGTGCTGGACAGCGCCAATAATGCGGGCCTGGCGAAGGTCGTTCTGCATTGACCGTGGGGCAGGCCATCGTTGTTGGTGGCCAGCCGAGTTCGAGCACGGTGCGCAGGCCGCCTCATTCCAGCTTTCCGGCCATCTCCAGCAGCTTCTGCACGGTGTTCCAATTGCGGCTGGTGCCGGACGTTCGCAGCGTCCTTTCCACCAGCGGCAGCGACAGTTTGGGACGGGCCATGCCGTTGGTGTAGTAAATGTACAACTCGCGGCCGTGGACGCGCAATTCCTCGGGCGTGGCGTCCATGCCGAGCACCTGCTGCCGCGCTTCGTCGCCGGGGTCGGCGGCCAGAAAGTGGATGGCAAGCCTGCTCGCATCTAGGCCCGCGCGCGCCGCGAACGGGTTCACCGCAATTACGGCTCTCAGATCTGCAGGCGTGCGCAGGATCACATCGGAGCGAAAGCCGCACGCCGCCTCGATGGCATCCTCGATCCGGGGGCGCAGTCGAGTAAAGTCGCGCCCGGCGGTCTTGAACAGGACATTGCCGGAGTTGATGTAGGTTTGTACGTCCTTGAATCCGAGAGACTCGTAGATCGCCCGCAGGTCGTCCATCTTCACTTTGCGGTGGCCGCCCACATTCACACCGCGCAGCAGCGAGATCAGTACCGGCATATAAGGTCCAGAATAGCCCACCCTGCGTTACAATAGCGTTGAATGCCGCAGCGGGAAACTATGCTCGTCCCGCCGGTTCCTTTTGCGCCGCAGTTGCTCTCCAGGTTGGGCGATCTGGACAGGGCCGTGCAATCGGCAATCCGGGGGAAGCCCGAAGTCGTGCGGCTCTCGCTGGTCTGTCTGCTGGCGCGCGGCCATCTGCTGATCGAAGACGTGCCCGGCGTGGGCAAGACCACGCTGGCGCAGTCGTTGGCGCGCGCGGTGGCTTGCGGCTTCCACCGCCTGCAGTTCACCAGCGACATGCTGCCCTCGGACGTGCTCGGCGTCACCATCTACAACGCGCACTCCGAGGCCTTCGAATTCAAGCCGGGGCCGGTCTTCACCAATTTCCTGCTGGCCGACGAGATCAATCGCACCACGCCCAAAACACAGTCGGCGCTGCTGGAGGCCATGAACGAAAGCCAGGTCACCATCGACGGCCGTCCGCACATGCTGCCGCGCCCGTTTATGGTGATCGCCACGCAAAACCCGGTGGAGCACCACGGCACATACCCGCTGCCCGAATCGCAAATGGACCGATTCCTGATGCGCCTGCGCATAGGCTATCCGGACGCGGCCAGCGAGCGCGAGATCCTGCGCAATTTTGAGATGGCCACCGCCGATAGCGTGCGTCCCGTGCTTTCGGGCGACGACATCATACGGCTGCAGGCGTCGGTGCAGCGCGTGGCGGTGGAGGAGTCGCTGGTGGATTACATGCTGGCCATCGTGGAAAAGACGCGCGCGCACGAATCGCTCACCCTGGGAGTGAGCCCCCGTGGCTCGCAAGCGCTGTTCCGCGCGGTGCAGGCGCTGGCGCTGCTGGAGGGGCGCGAGTACGCCGTTCCGGACGACGTGAAGCGGCTGGCGGCGCCGGTGTTCGCGCATCGCGTGATGGTAAACACGCGCACGGCGCTGGCGCAGCGGCGCTCGGACCTGGGCGACCGCATCATCGAAGAGATACTCAGCGTGACCGATGTGCCTCTCTAGTGCGGCAGGCGCTCTGCCTGCGGCGGCCTCGCAGGCCGCCCTATAAAATATGAAAACTGCCATTATCGGCCTGCCCATGGTAGGCAAGACATCTCTGTTCACCATCCTCACCGGCGCCCACCAGGAGACGCGCATCGGCTCGACCGCGGCGCGCGTGGGCGTGGCCAAGGTGCCCGACGCGCGCCTGGAGGAGTTGGCCAAGCTTTTCGAACCCAAGAAAGTCACGCACGCCGCAGTGGAATACGTGGATATGCCCGCCATCTCGAAGGAGAGCCTGCGCGACGCAAGCTATGTCGCCAGCCTTCGCGTGGTGGACGCCTTCGCTCAGGTGCTGCGGCTGTTCGAGGACGATACCATTCCACACGAGAAAGGCAGCCTCGATCCGCTGCGCGATCTGGAAGACGTGGAGACGGAGCTGATCCTGAGCGACCTGGTGGTACTCGAAAAGCGGTTGGAGCGGCTGGACAAGGATCGCAAGAAGCTCAGGAATCCGGAGCTGGACCGCGAGTTCGAGCTGCTGCTGATGTGCAAGGCGGCGGTCGATGCGAACCAGCCCTTGCGCGAGCTGGATCTGGATGCGGACGACGAGAAGCGCGTTCGCGGGTTTCAGTTCCTGTCGCAGAAGCCCATGCTATATGTGCTGAATCTGGGCGAGGCGGACGCTGGCAAGCTGCACGACAAGGAAAAGGAATACCGCGAGGGTCCACTGGCCGGGCGAAAGCAAACCGCGGTCACCGCGATTTGCGGCAAGGTGGAGGCCGAGTTAGCCGAGTTACCCGCCGATGAATTGAAAGACTATATGGCGAGTTATGGACTAAGCGAGTCGGGCCTCGAGCGGCTGATTTCGGCGACCTACGCGCTGCTGGGCCTGATGTCGTTCCTGACAGCCGGCGAAGACGAGGTGCGCGCGTGGACCATCCCGTTCCATAGCACGGCGGTGAAAGCTGCCGGCGCCATTCATTCGGATTTCGAGAAGAAGTTCATCCGGGCGGAGGTGGTCAACTGGAAATCGCTGGTCGAGTTAGGCGGATATGCCGGACTGCGCGAGAAAGGAATGCTGCGGCTGGAGGGCAAGGAGTATATTGTCAAGGACGGAGATGTGTTAGTGATCCGGCATGGTTAATAAACAGATAGCATATCGTTAACATGCGGTTAACACCTCGCCGCCAAAGAATAGTAACCGTTTTCACCGCTGCACCCTCGTTGCCGCCGACTGGCCTTGACAAACGAGGCACATATTCCTAATAATCTTAAGATTGTGGACGATTCATGGCGAAAAAACTTAGCGTCCGAACCCGTCGCCCCGACGTCCCCAGTAAGTCAGTCCCGATTAGCCGATGGGCGGCCTTCGTCATGTTGGGCGCCTTCGCGGTGGGGCTGAATCTCTACGCCGCGGCGCTCGCATCGCCGTTTGTATTCGACGATTTCACCTTGCCGGTGGGCGATCCTCCGCAGAATTTGTGGGCGGCGGTAACGGGATTGCGGCCCTTTCTGATGTTGACGTATTGGTTGAACTCCAGTATGTCGGGTAACTCGACGCTGGGCTATCATGTCTTTAATCTGATTATTCATGCGGTCAATACAGGCCTCGTCTTTCTCGTACTGGCCCGATTGCTTGCCATGTCCGGTAGTGTGAATACGCGCAACATAAGGATCGCGTCGGTGCTCGGTGCCGCAATCTTCTTTATCCACCCGCTGCAGACTGAGTCGGTCTCTTATGTCGCGGGACGCTCGGAAAGCCTGGCTGCGTTCTTCATCCTGCTGGCGTATGCGGTGTTTCTCTACCGCCGGCACGAGGCCATTTCATGGCTCGAAACCGCCATCGTCCTGACGCTCTTCGGATTAGGCGTAAGCACCAAGGAGAACGCCGTCTGTCTGGTGGGAATGCTCGTTCTTACCGACGTCTTCTGGCCCCGGGCATTCTCGACGCGGGGGCTGCGAAACAATCGGAAACTCTATTCGGCCATGGCGGTGGGCGCGGCATTGGCAGCCTGGAAGGTTCTTGGCGTACTCGCCGCGGCGCCATCGGCGGGCTTTTCCATTCACGAGGCCACCTGGTATCAATATGGATTCACCCAGGCGCGCGCCTTTTTTACCTACATGCGGTTGGCGGCGATTCCGATCGGCCTATCCATCGATCACGACTTTCCGGTGTCGCATACCATCCTGGAGCACGGCGCCATCGTATACCTGGCCGCATTGGCCGGACTGCTGGCTGCCTGCTATGCCCTGCGAAGACGCTATCCGCTGGCCTGTTTTGGCCTGCTTTTGACTCTGATCATCCTGGCGCCGACCTCATCGATCGTGCCTATCCGCGATCCGCTTGCGGAACGGCGAATGTACCTACCGCTGGTGGGGCTGATTCTGATCGGGTACGACGTAGCCAGACATGTTCGCATCCCGCGGCGCACCGGTTATGCGGTATGCGGTGTGATCCTGGCCGGATTCTACATACTATGCTACCAGCGCAACCTGTTGTGGGCCGAGCCTGCTCAGCTTTTTGTGGAAGCGGCTCCGGAATCCACAACCGGACGGGCCTACGTGAACCTGGTGAAAGTACTGGCGGAGGAGCACCGCTGCAGCGCGGCCGTTCCATATCTGCGCCAGGCGGAGGCGCGCCTGCCGAATAATTACATGGTGGAATTGGCTTGGGGCCGCGCTCTCGAGTGCATGGGCCAGCCCGCCCAGGCGCTCAACAAGATGCTGCGGGCGGCGAGGATCTGGCCGTCTTCAGACGTGTACACGCTCATCGGTTGCCTGTACGGCGAATTGGGACGGCAGGCGCAAGCCGGCATCGCGCTGCGCAAAGCGGTGGCTCTCGACTCGCGCTCCGATTCGGCCCGCAGCGCTCTGGAGACTTGGATCAAGTGGACCAGCCAGAACCCGCCGATAGACCACCAGCGAAGTCCGCCCTAGTGTTTAGCCTCAATACTGTACACTTTGTGGGCAGACCATCGTCTTTCGTGGTCTGCCGCCTTCCCGCGCCTGGCGTTTAGCCGTGCGGCAAGACATCGTTGTTGGTGGCCGGCCGAGCTCCTGCGCGGATCGGTTGATCGTCGCCGTGCCGGCTCCACTCCGGCCCTTTGAATCTCTTCCGCACCACCGCGAAGTACAACACACCCAAGCCCATCAGCAGGCCGGCCAGCGTCTTGCCCGCCAGCGCATTGGGGGGCATCACCAGCACCACGCAGAGGAACGCCGCAAACACCATCGCCACCAGATTCAGCGGCGCGCCGAATCGGCCCAGGCTCCATACCGCGTGGCTTGGCCAATCCGAACCGGTCTGCCGCGCGCGCCATGCCAAGGCAATCGGGATGGTGTACGCCAGGTACAGCGCCACGGTGCTGAGCGAGGTCACCACCGGCACCGCTTTGGTCCACAGCATGGCGGCCATGGATGCGGCCACGATCAGCCAGATTGCGGGCGCAGGGGTGCCGTGGCGCGGGCTCACCCAACGCACCTGCTCCGCTAGAGGCGTACCGTGGTCGCGGGCCAGCGAATACAGCCCGCGCGAGGCCGAGGTGATGCAAGCCAGTCCGCAAAACCACATGGCCATGGATGCCAGCGCCGCCATGGCGTTGCCGGCCTTCGCACCCAACGCCGTTTGCAGGATGGCGATCACCGCGGGAATCTGGTTGCCCTGCGCATCCCTGGCGGCCAACACCGCGGATATACTGTGAATGGCCAGCGTCAGCGCCAGCAGCAGGGCGTAGCCCGCCACGCCCGACACCGCGACCGACAGCACGATGCCCCAGGGGGCCCGCCGCCGCGGATCGCGCGTCTCCTCCGCCATGTGCGCCGAGGCGTCGAAGCCGGTGTAAGTCCACATCGCCTGCAGCAGCCCCAGCACGAAGGCCCACCAGTACACCGGGCGCCCGTTGCTATTCACCGCCTCAAACAGAAACGGCACAGGTTGTTTCGGCGCGAAAAAGAAGAGCGCCAGCACCACCACAGCCACGCCGGCGATGTGGACCGTAACGCTGAAGTCGTTCAAGATGGCCAC